>QFCE01001002.1_pt1:17500-330990 | contig 330990 bp, 272 predicted proteins | sample 5346091 | NCBI WGS metagenome assembly QFCE01 (sample SAMN09062252, study PRJNA434731) | Human gut metagenome, whole genome shotgun sequencing project. | isolation source: stool timepoint A chromium assembly | host: Homo sapiens | collected 2015
ATTGTTTTTGCCACTTTCTTTCCATCTTTGATCTCAAAAATAACATTGATCACTTCTGTATTAAACTGAAAATCAACACCTGCTTCCTCGAGATACTTCTGCATTGGAAGGATCAGTGATTCATACTGATTGTATTTTGTGAATTTCAGTGCTGAGAAATCCGGCAGTCCGGCGATATGATGAATAAAACGCTGGAAATAAAGTTTCATTTCCAATGCACTGTGCCAATTTTCAAACGCAAACATGGTTCTCCAATACAGCCAGAATGTGGAATCAAATACCTCATCATCAAATACATCCTCGATCGTCTTATCGTAAAGATCCTCGTCTTTTGTCATGAAAAGTTTCATGATCTCCATGCAGCCTTTCTGACTTAAGTTAAATTTTCCATCAGTGTGCGCATCTTTTCCCTGTTTTTCCGTTGCACGGCAGAGAGAGTAGTTTGGATCTTCTTTATTTAACCAGTAATACTCATCCAGAACAGAAACTCCCGGCGTCTCAATGGATGGAATGCTCCGGAATAAATCCCACAGACACTCAAAATGATTTTCCATCTCACGTCCGCCACGCATTACATAACCTCTGGTCGCATCATAAATGCCATCACATGCTCCACCTGCAATGTCCATTGCCTCCAAAATATGGATGTGATCTCCCGGCATCTGTCCATCTCTTACCAGAAAGCAGGCTGCTGCCAGAGAAGCAAGGCCGCTTCCTACTATATATGCACTTTTTTCGTCAACCCCCTGCGGTTTCTTTGGTCTTGCAAAAGCTTCATAGTTACCGTTGGTATAATAAATGCCTTTGCTGTTTTTTTCATTTTTTCCGCGCTCTGTATTGCGGTATTCCTGCTCAGGTGCATTTGCTGCCGCTTTTTTCACCTCATTTTTGACGTTATTCTTATGATTCTTTGCGGCAAGTGCCACGGCTCCTGCTCCTGCTGCAAGTGCAGCTACTCCAAGTCCAATGTTTTTCTTTTCCATGGTTCATTTCTCCTTTCATCGATCCTCTTTTTTAGGCGTTTGCGAAACTCTTCATAATCTTCTTTCAATTGTTCAAAATCAACAAAATTTTCGAAAACACGCTTTCGCTACGTGTCGCTGGTAACGGTACTAAGAAGCCAGTCACAACGATTGTTGTACCTGCCTTCAAGTACCGACCGCTCCCCAGTGTTTTCTCAAGCTTTTGTTATTTTTTCACAATTCAATTTAGGTTTCTAGGAGTTTCGCAATTGTCTAATCTGTTTTTTGATGTCTCTATGATAGCTTGCCCCAAAATGATTGCCAATTTACAAAAAAGGTGAAATGATAAAAATTTTATCACTTCACCTTTTTTGTAAAAAATCCTATGGGTGTCTGCGAAACGCCCCATAATATTCTTTCAATTGCCCAAATCTTCTTTATCGCAAATTACATTTTTTCCTTCACCTGTTCAAAATTACGGATGGAATTGGCAATATTACCATGCAACGTCACTGCGAGCAGATCTACGATCTTCTGATAATCCTCTTTCATTCCGCGGTCGATCCAGTCTAACATGATTCCGACAAAACCGTATTTGTAAAAATCTGCAATAAACTGTTTATCTGTTTCCGGCAGATGATCTCTGGAGCATTTTTCCTCGACAACATCCGCAATCAGCTGGTATGTCAGTTTGTATAGAAAACTCTCGATCTTTTCACGTCTCACCGAATGATAGACGTTCATAATAAACGGCTTGTTTTCTAGCACTGCCTCAAAGATCTGGGCAAACCCCTCCTGCCAGGTATCGTAAGTTTTCTTATCCCGCAGGGCTTTTTTGCCGTCTTCCACACATGCCCACTCTACCAGATCATAGATATCCTTGAAATGATAGTAAAATGCCATACGGCTGATCCCACAGTCCTCTGTCAGATCTGCGATGGTGATCTTATCAAAAGGTTTCTTTTTCAAAAGCTCTTTCAATGACGCTTCCAGTGCGATTTTGGTTGTATTCAATATCTGCTTCTCCTGTTTTTCGCTTGCTTTATGAGTTCCATTTTATCTGCGTTCTTCGGTTTGGTAAAGCCTTTCCGTGATTCTTTCATAAAAATTTCAGAGACATTTTATAATTTTTTATTCTTGACAGAAAATGTTAGCAGGCTTACAATTTTTCTGGTTTCAAATGATTCACAATTTTTGATGTACAATTTGATATTATAAATGAAAATACAGACATTTTGACACCTGAATTTTATAAAAAAGGAGTTTATCAACATGACACAGGAAAAACAAATGACAAATCCACTTGGTACCGATAGAATTTCCACGCTGGTGGCACGTTTTGCTGTTCCAAGCATTATCGCAATGCTTGTCAGCGCCGTTTACAATATCGCTGACCAGCTTTTTATCGGAAATGCAGTCGGCACGCTCGGAAATGCTGCAACCAATATCGCCTTTCCACTCTCTATGCTCTGCACTTCGCTGGCACTGCTTTTTGGGATCGGCGGAGCAGCAAGCTTTAACCTTCATATGGGCGCTGGACGAAAAGAGGAAGCTCCTTATTATATCGGCAACTCCATCACTATGCTGCTCTCACTCGGATTTCTTTTACTGCTTATCACCGAACTGTTTTTAAATCCGCTGTTAGTGCTCTTTGGTTCCCCGGCAGATGTACTCCCACTGGCAGAGCAATATGTCCGCGTCACAGCGGTCGGTTTTCCATTTCTGATCTTAACCATCGGAAGCGGTCACCTGATCCGTGCGGACGGCAACCCGAAAATGGCAATGTTTGTCACAGTTTCAGGTGCTGTCATTAATATTGTCTTAGACGCACTGTTCGTATTCGGTTTCCAATGGGGAATGTACGGTGCTGCCTGGGCGACTGTCATCGGACAGATCATCTCCGCTGCGATCGCGATCCGTTACCTCATGCATTACCACACTGTGACATTAGAAAAACAGCATTTTATCCCTTCCGGGAAAGTTCTCGCACAGATCTGTTCCCTCGGCATGTCCTCAGGCATTAACCAGATTGCCATGATGATCGTGCAGATCGTCATGAACAACCTGTTAAAACACTACGGCGCACAGTCCGTTTATGGCGAATCCATCCCGATCGCCTGTGCCGGAATTGTCATGAAGGTAAACCAGCTTTATTTTTCTATTATTATCGGACTGTCCCAGGGAAGCCAGCCAATTGAAAGTTTTAATTACGGTGCAAAGCAATACAAACGGGTGAAGGACGCTTTCCTTCTCGCAGCGTCAGTCGGTGCGATTGTATCCATTATTTCCTTTTTGCTGTTCCAGCTTTTCCCGAGACAGATCCTTGGTCTGTTCGGAAGCGGAAGCGAAGAATATTTTGAGTTCGGTGTCAACTATTTCCGAGCCTTCCTGTTCTTCACCTGGTTAAACTTTTTGCAGCCGATCTCCTCGATGTTTTTCAGTTCCATCGGAAAAGCGTACAAGGGAACTTTCCTCTCCCTGACCAGACAGATCCTGTTCCTGCTGCCGCTTATCGTTGCACTGCCGCATTTTTTCGGCATTATGGGCGTACTTTATGCAGGACCGATTGCCGACCTTCTGTCCTTTGCAGTCGGTCTTAGCATGGTGATCGTTGAATTCAAACATATTAATAAGCTGGAAGCTGAACTGGCTTAATATTATCCTTTACCCCAACACCTTCTCCAGCTCCTCCACAACGATCTTAAGAGCTTTTATCCGGGCATATTTCTTGTCGACAGACTCTAAAATATGCCACGGAGCATAGGAGGTGCTGGTCTTTTGGATCATCTCATTGACCGCTGTCTCATACGCATCCCATTTGTCACGGTTGCGCCAGTCCTCGTCTGTGATCTTCCACTGTTTTTCCGGTGTATTCTGTCTCTCATTAAAACGCTCAAGCTGCGTATCTTTGTCAATCTGCACCCAGAATTTGATGATCACAGCGCCCCAGTCGTGAAGTTCTTTTTCAAATTCGTTGATCTCATTGTAGGCGCGCATCCAGTCATTTTCACTGCAAAATCCCTCCAGACGCTCCACCATCACTCTTCCATACCAGGTGCGGTCAAAAATAGCGATATGTCCTGTTTTCGGCAGTCTCGTCCAGAAACGCCACAGGTAATGTCTTGCTTTCTCATGAGGTTCCGGGCTTGCGATCGGATGAACTTCGTAACCGCGCGGGTCAAGTGCTCCTGCGATCCGCTTGATGTTGCCGCCTTTTCCCGCTGCATCCCAGCCCTCATAGGCAATGATGACCGGCACTTTTTTCCGGTAAAGACGATTGTGCAGCTCACCGAGCCGGTTCTGCAGTTCTTTCAGTTCCTTGCGGTACTCATCCGCCTCAATCTCTTTGTCCAAAGGCACTTCTGCCAAAAGCGGCATCCGCACTAACGGAAAAACATTCTGCAAAAGAGGTACTGCCAGCTTCTGATTACTCAACGCAATCTCGATTCCCTGTGTCAATGTCTCTAAAACCTGAAGTTCCGTCCATTTTCTTGACTTTGCATCAATAATGTACCACGGTGCAGACGGCATATTTGTGTTTTTCATATAGGAAGAAAATGCCTCTTCGCACTTCTCATAATGCCGGTTCTGCCAGAGATCATTTTTGCTGACACGCCAGACCGTATCTTTTTCATGCTCTAAATGTTCGATCCGTTTTGCCTGTTCTTTCTCCGGGATATGCAGGAAAAATTTCATGACCAGATAACCGTTATCTGTAAGCTGGCGCTCAAAACGTCTCACACTCTCGATCCGTTTTGCATAATCCTCATCGGAAAGTTTTCCGTGCAGCTCGTCTTTTACGATCTCATCCATCCAGCCCGAATCGAGAAATACGAACTTTCCCTCTTCCGGGATCCGTCTGAAATAGCGGTATAAAAACGGTTTCCGGCACTCCTCCTCACTCTTTTCCCCCATCGATTCCACCTTGAAGAAACGCGGATCGATATTCTGGATCACCTGACCGATCACAGAACCTTTTCCGGCGGTTCCCCAGCCTTCCATGAGCACAAGTACCGGTATCTTCTGCTCTTTGATCAAAAGCTGCTGCTTTGCTAACTTTTCTTTTGCAGCGGCAAGGCGCGCCCTGATCTCTTCCTCCTCCGGTTTTTCCATTGCTTTCCATTCCTGCAGCATAAAAAAATCTCCCTTCTCTTACACTTTTTCATCATCAATCCATATCTCCGCGATCATGTTCCGAAGAAGCACGGATCTCTGCCTGTTACTCTGTTGTCATTCTTCTTTTAGTTTCTCTCAAAATTTCCGAAACATCAAGGCATTTTCACACTTTTTATATTTTTTTCAGAATTTGACAGTTTTATTCTTCTGCCTATATTTTCGTATACTTGTTTTCTTTTATAAGCGTTTCTTATGAATCATTTTTTTCTCCCTATTTTTTTGCATAAATGCAGGAAAACAGGAAAAACCTCCTTGCAATTTGTATTCTTACACGATATAGTTGAATCAACAATTTCGAGATGAAGTTTGCAGGAAAACGACGCAAGTCTACCGAAGGAGTAACACTCTCAGGTGCCGGTCATACCGGTGCAACTGTAAATGGATCGACTCTCTGGAGACGCCCGGATGAACCGGGGGCCGAAGGTGCAACATACGTTTTCGTATGAATCTCTCAGGCAAGCGGACAGAGAAGATATCTTAATTGCACACATAAGATTTCATTTTATATGAAGTTTTCTGATTATGTATCTTCCTATCCCATATATTTTTATATGGGATATTTTTCTGTCAGTTCATCCTGTTTCCGGTCATCATCCCATTTTCATTGCAAGATATTTTTCTGTGATACTGCATGCACTCGATGTATATATTGAAAGAAAGATAGAGGATTAGAAACATGTGGAGTGTAATTAATGATTTTCTTGTCAATGTTGACAATTTTGTCTGGGGTGTGCCATTAATGGTGCTGATCATGGCGGGTGGTCTGCTGCTTACGGTGCGCCTCGGTCTGTTACAGATCCGGAAGCTTCCCCTTGCACTGAAATGGATGATCCAGAATGAGGAAGAGGCAGAAGGCGAAATTTCCAGTTTTGCAGCTCTCTGTACTGCTTTGAGCGCAACGATCGGTACCGGTAATATCGTAGGTGTTGCAACCGCTGTCTGCGCCGGCGGTCCGGGCGCTCTGTTCTGGATGGTCGCAGCCGCTTTTCTCGGAATGGCTACCAAATATTCCGAAGGACTTTTAGCTGTCAAATACCGTGTCGTTGCTCCTGACGGCCACAGCCTTGGCGGTCCTTTCTATTATATTGAACAGGGAATGGGAAAAAGCTGGAAATGGCTTGCAAAGCTTTTTGCATTTTTCGGTGTCTGTGTCGGACTTTTCGGTATCGGAACTTTCAGCCAGGTCAATGGTATCTCAAGTGCGATCAACGGTTTCTTTGATCCGGACAATGCACACTGTGTCAAGATCCTTCCTTTCCTCGGAGAATATTCCTGGTCAGTCGTGATCGCATCCCTGATCCTGACGGTCTGTGTCGCAGCCGTATTGATCGGCGGTGTAAAACGGATCGCAAGTGTGAGCCAGATCGTTGTACCTTTTATGGCGATCCTTTATTTTGCTTTTGCCGTTATCCTGATCATCTGCAATATTACTGAAATTCCTGCAGCTGTTAAAGTGATCGTAACCGCTGCTTTCACACCGAAAGCTGTTACCGGCGGTGCTGTCGGAAGTATGTTTGTCGCTATGCAAAAAGGTGTTGCCCGCGGTATTTTCTCAAATGAGGCAGGACTCGGAAGCGCCCCGATCGCTGCAGCTGCTGCACAGACAAAAGAACCTGTCCGTCAGGGACTTGTCAGCATGACCGGAACTTTTATCGACACGATCGTAATCTGTACACTGACCGGACTCTCCATCGTCTTAACCGGCGCATGGCAGGTCGAAGGCTTAGAAGGTGTGGAAGTCACCACTTACGCATACCAGCAGGGACTTCCTTTCCCTCCGGCCGTGTCCTCTTTTGTATTAATGCTCTGCCTTGTATTTTTTGCATTTACAACAATTCTCGGCTGGGATTATTACAGCGAACGCTGTCTTGAATATTTAAGCGGCGGCAATTTAAAACATGTGAAAGTCTACCGCTGGATTTATATTTTTGCAGTATTTATCGGACCGTATATGACCGTCAGCGCTGTGTGGACGATCGCTGATATTTTCAACGGACTGATGGCTCTGCCAAATATGATCGCACTGTTCGCATTGAGTGGGGTTGTTGTCAGGGAAACAAAAGCGTTTTTTAAGAAACAGAGTTAGGCAATTATTTAATGTGTCACATTATAAACTTTGCTGCCAATTTTAGCTCATACTTAAAGGGGCTGTGAAAAAAGAATAGTCCCGAAAAAAAAGAAAGACCAAGAGTTTATAATGAACTCAAGGTCTTTCTTTCTGTTATAATTAATTTGTGAAAAAAATTAATAACATAATCTATTCTAACCCAAAACAGGCAGTTTTGCCAATGCTAATTCAAGATTATTTGGACATCTGTGATCCAGTGCTGACTTTTGATAGATTTATGGGAGAAATCGAACTGGAGAAATATCTGAAAAATATTCCTCAACATTATACAGGAAGACTCAGATATGACCCGGTCAGCATGCTGAAAACAGTTTTGTTTGGATTTATGGCGAATGGCTATATATCATTGCGTGAACTGGAGGATCAGTGTAAAGTCAATCTCCGCTTCATGTATCTTATGGATCATCAAGCACCTTCTTACCGTACTTTCGGCTACTTCATCAACGAAGTACTTGCTGATTCCATTGAAGAAATATTTCAAGATATAAACAAAAAAATCTTCGAGACAGAGCATGTAGATCTTCAACATCTATACATTGATGGATCCAAGTTTGAAGCAAATGCGAATAAATACTCCTGGGTATGGAAAAAAGCAACCGAAAAATCCAGATACCGTCTCTTTGGTAAGATAACTACACTCTTTGAGGAAATCAATGAGGAACTTTCATGTACAGGTATGAAACTTTGTATCAATAGTGAGTACGCACCAGAGTATCTGAAGGAAGCTGCTGAACAGTATGCAGAAGTCTGGCAGATTAATGAAGCAATGTTTGTTCATGGCAGTGGACATCGCAAAACTACACAACAACGTCATTATGAGAAACTCAAAGAGTATGCTGCTAAGTTGGAAGAATACGTGGAAAAAATCAAAATCTGTGGAGAAGATCGCAACAGTTACTCGAAAACAGACCATTCAGCCACTTTTATGCGAATCAAGACAGACTACATGGGCAATGACCAGTTGCTTCCAGCTTATAATGTACAGGTCGGTATTGCAGATGAATATATTGCTGTTGTTGATGTAAATCAGTATCGCTCAGATATGGATTGTTTTATTCCATTAATGAACAAGTTTTATACTACATATGGCTTTTATCCGAAGTACCCAGTAGCAGATGCTGGATATGGTTCTTACAACAATTACATCTTCTGTGGGCAGCATGGAATGGAAAAATATATGAAATTTACCATGTTCAAGAAAGAGACTACAGACAAGAAGTATCATGAAGATCCATTTCGTGCAGTAAATTTTCCAATCGGGGAAGGCGGAATCATGCGTTGTCCAAATGGGAAAAGCTTTTATCTTCAGTATCGAAAAAACGTAAAAGGGAACAAGTATGGGCGTCAGGAAGAAGTGTATCAGTGTGAAGATTGCTCCGGCTGTCCATATGCAGAACAATGTAAAAAGACAGATAAAAACCGTACTGTACGGATCAACCGCGAACTTACAGCGATGCATCAGGAAGTGATAGAAAATCTCGAAAGCATCCAGGGAGCGCTTCTAAGGATGAACAGATCCATTCAGGCAGAAGGTACCTTTGGTATCATGAAAAACGACCGGTGGTACAAAAGAATTGTCCGAAGAGGAATAAAATCTGTATTGCTTGAAGTATTTCTCGTTTCTATCGGACACAATCTTTATAAATATCACAACAAACAGAAAAAAGTTGCAGCTGCCGCATAAGATTTCATAATATCATTCTTATGGGGTAAGGGGAACTATACCCTTTTTTATGTAATATAGCTATTATTATAACTATAAGCAAAAGGACGAATGAAAAAACTCTCGTTTTTTCACACTCCTCTAAAAATTTCTTTATAAAAAAGAGTTTTTCTGCTGGTTGTCAGCCTCGGTATCCAGTTAAGATACCCATAACGACGTGGAAATCATTAAGTCCCCCACGTGGACTACAGTTGTAATGCTTTACATCGCTATCTCAACCTTTTTGCCGCAAAAAGCTATTCCATTACATTTCCATCCAAAGTATTTTTAAGCCAGAACAAGATTTCTGAATTGTAGACTCTTCTGATTTCTTTGTTTGGAAGCGCTAATTCCATAAATGTGCCTATTTCAGTTTCTATTGCTTCCTTTACCGGCTTCAAATATCCCGCCATAAGCAAAAAGCTAAATATGCTGTCTGCGCCATCCGTTATTCTTGGGTAAATGACATCCATATTCAATGAAGTCTGCACATGTTTTCCCTGCATCAGTAAGATCAGGTCATCCGCAATTTCCGGTGTCAATGTTCTCATGATCTCACGAATGATCTCATTATCACTGGTGTTCGTCCAAAAAGGTCTCGGTTTACACTCATTATTAAAATAATTTGCTACTGACCACGGATTATATATTTCACGATTTCCAAACAAATATCCGTCATACCACTCCCGCAATTCATTCAATTTATCCTCGCGTCCATAGTAAGCAGCCATAGCTGTTACTTCGTCTGATGTAAACCCAAAATACTCACTGTATTTTTCATCCAAAACAGAATTTACAACCAGATTATTCAATCCACTGAACAGATTCTCTTTTGAAACACGCAGTATGCCTGTAAGAACTCCAAATGCCAGTGCCGGATTATCCTTCAATCCGCCCGACATAAAATTTCTCATAAAAGTGATCACTTCATTATAAAACCCTTTTGAGTGTCCCTGCTGGATAGGTGTATCATATTCATCAATCAAAACCACAATCTTTTTGTTGTGATATTTTTCCAGCATTCGGCTTAAATTAAGCAACGCCCTTGTGTATTCAACATTGCTCAAAGTTCCTTTCTGCATCCTGTCGAGATAATCCTTCTCAACTACATCTAATCCATCCCATGAGAGAATGTCAGCATGGCGCATATATTCATCCCGTATCACAAGTCTTATAGCTTCCAGAGAATCTTTCCAGTTATCGAATTTTACATCTTTGAACGTGATATATATAACCGGATATGCTCCCTGCTGTTTTCGATAAAACTCACCGCAATCCCATATCTTTTTATCCCGAAAATATACAGAATTGTCCTCATCCGTTTTTTCAAAAAAGACCTTCAGCATATCAACTGCCAATGTTTTTCCAAATCTTCTTGGTCTGGTAAACAATGTGACAGCTGCATGATCATCTATTAAATCCCTGATCAAAAGAGTTTTATCTACATAATAGCTGTTTTTTACCGTATCAATGTATGATGTGCTTCCAACGGCACAGGGAAGTGAAACATTCTTTTTTCCAGTCATATTGTACCTCCGATCATCCGTAATCTGATATTTTCATTATACGCAAAAAGCTGTAAAACTCAATGCGAATTTTACAGCTTATAAATAAATGTGTGCTGATTACAGAAATAAAAGTGTGCAGGATTTTTGAATTACATTATGTAAGGATATGCGAAGCAACCGTTCTTCCATTACTCCGCATATCTCAAAAAAACTAATTGATGTAGTTAGCTGCTGCTCCCATATAAGCGATTGCTTCATCAGCTGTCAGATACTGACCTTCCATAATAAGGGAAAAATCTGAATTTGCAATTGCAACGGAACCGTCATCTGCTTCTACAAATACTGCTGAGAAATCATCACCTGTATAAACATCTGTTGTGCTGATCTCAGTCCAGTCAATGTTATCTTCATCTGTAACATTTGTTACATTAGAATCATCATATGCTCCACAAAGGACATCTCCCTGTCCATCCTGTGGAACGATCATTAATGAAACATAGCTATATCCATCCGGATCTCTAAAGAGTGTGATCACATACTCTGTATTATCATCATCCACTGCATATAATGCTGCATCAACAAGATCTGCTATTACATCAAGAAGGGAAAATCCTTCTTCCTCTGTTATGTCTGCTGCTTCTGCTGCATCTTCCACATCCACTGCATCCTCTTCTGTATCTGCTGCATCATCAGCTGCTGTGTCTGTTGTAGTTGTCTGCTGATCATTGTCAGCTGGTGCTGCTGCATCTGATGAACCACCACATGCTGTAATATTAAGAGCCATTGCTCCAACAAGTAATGCTGTTAATAACTTTTTCTTCATTTGAATCTCCTCTTTCTACTATTCATATTTTTGATAAAAATAGAATTTTTTTGTAAATTTCCTGCCCACTTTTATCTCTGTAATCAGCTTATTTTTCATTTTAAAAAATTATTTGTGCAATGCCTTATCTTGCATGGTTTCTTTTTCTTTTCGCAAAAATTCCTGCAAGTCCTGCGCATGAAACCATCAGAAGTGCTGTACAAAGTGCCATGCTGAAATCTTCGCCTGTCTTTGGAGATTTTGCACTCTGGTCAGCGTTTTCAGCTACCGTAAAGTTTGTTGCCGCTGTTCCATCTGTCCAGACAAGTTCAAAAGAATGATTTCCTGCTGACAGACTCTTAAGGTATTCCGGTTTGAAGGTAATAATGGTAGATCCTTCTGTGACCGTATAGTTGACCGGATCAACCGTTACTCCGTCCACCTTGACCTCGCGGAATTTTGAAACCTCACCGCTTCCTCGGATTGCAAGGCTTCCATCTGTATTCTGTGTCCATGAACTGCCTGCTCCATCCAAAATATCATACGTTACCTGTGCCGGTGCCGAAGCTGCCGGTGCTGTTGTGGTTGATGTAGCCGGTGTTGATGTAGCCGGTGCCGGATCCGGTGTCGGGGTTGTTGCTTCCGGTGTCGGATTTGGAGCCGGCGTTGGGGTTGGGGTTGGAGTCGGCGCTGGATTTGAGCCCGCATTGATTTCGCCGTATGGTGCGTTACAAATGCTGCAAATGGCTCTGTCTTTATCGGTAGCTGTACCGCCGGAACATTTTTCCGTCTGCTTGTGACTGCTGTTCGATGCGCAGATACGGGTATGCGTTCCGTCGCCGTTGGAAGTCCATGCTCCCCAGTTATGTTCATGATTCAATGCCGGTACAATCTCATAACCACACTCTGTGCAAATCTGTGCAGCATCCTCTGTGGCAGCCGGTCCCGGTATATGAGCTATAACGGTATCCGTTGCAGTACAACCCGCGGTCTTGCATACATGTGCATGACCGTCTGCACCCTTATATCCCCATGAAGAAACATCGAAATCATGTGATGCGAAATCACCATATTCTCCACCACAGGTCGTGCAGACTGCCTTGCTCTGACAGGTAGCTGTACCGCCGGAGCAGTCCGCTCTTTCCGTGTGGCTGGCATCTGACGAGCAGATACGGGTATGCGTTCCGTCGCCGTTGGAAGTCCATGCTCCCCAATCGTGGGTGTGTGTCGTCCATTTTATTGTATTATTTGCTGCGTCAAAGTCAGCTACAAAATTTGCGTTATCGCAGTAGAAAATGTTTTTTGCATCAAATGAAGATACGCTTGGATCAACAGTTGCCAAAGTCTGATCTTGCGTAGAAGTATCTTTCATATAAACATAAATTTTTGCGTCACTGTTTAATGTATCAGTGATTTTAGTCTTATTCATATAACTAACAAGATTGTTACTTTCACCAGTTGTCAACTTATTTCCTTCGATTACCGGTGAGCCGGAAAGTTCCAGACTGCCCCTGCAATATACACCGCCACCATTAGCTTTATTATAATCATAATTATAGGGATAGGCGGTGTTGCCTGTGATGCTTCCTCCTTTCATGCAAAATGTACCGGTTGTGTGCACCCATACTCCGCCGCCACCGTGCGACTGCATCGTTGCACTTGTCACCTTATTGCCGCTAATCGTACCATCGAACATATTAAATGTCCCCTTATACACAGATACACCGCCACCGAAATATTGTGCAGTATTGCCGGTAATACTGCCACCATACATATTAAAAGTGTCCAGACTAGAAACTGCTCCACCCATGCTTGAAACTTCGTTTCCACTAATCTCGCCACCATGCATATTAAAAGTGCCTTTATCAACCTCCACGCCTGCGCCGTTTGCTTGATACTTGCTTGCACATTTATTATTACAAATCTTACTACCATACATATTAAAAGTGCCGTTAGAAACCAACACGCCTCTTCCCCATTCCACATCCGAATGAGAAATAGAACTGCTGCCTTTACAATCCGTCAGAGTCAGTGTACCGCCTTTATCAACTTCAAAAACATTTCCTGCACTCTTCATATTAATATTGTGACCATTTAGGCAAATTTTAACATCACCTTTTACAATGATACTATAGCTTGGTTCAAAGCTATCTGATAAATAATAGCAGCCCGCCGGTAACTCTAAATTATTATCAGTGCTTTGTATAGTTGTTTCACCTATTTTCAGTGTGTCCTCTGAACCTGTCAGTTTCGCAAATTCCAAGTTAGTGTGGGAGCTGTCGTCAGTACAGCTACTACCACAGACCGGATGGCTATGTTCATTTGCCGCCTGCACCTGCAATGTACCGTGCGGTACTGCCGGAACAACACCTGCTACCATTCCGAATACCAGTAAACCGGAAAGTATTTTTGCAATTCCTTTGCTCATTCTCTTTTTTCTTATCATGTGTATTCTCCTCCTGCATTTGTTTGTAACTATTCAGAGCCAAGGCAATTTTCATAAATTTGCGAATCATGCTTGCATGAATGAGCATAATTTTGAAAATTTCTTTGGCGAAGTAACCACATGAGCAAAAGGAAAGCTCTGAAAGAGCGGTTTTGCGAATGGGGTTCTGAATAGACAATATGTAATGACCTCCACATTGTAGGTTCGTGGATTTACCTGTATACTAAAGTTTGACAAGAACAATGGTAACAGGGATTACCGCATACAAAGGGAGGTCATCAAATGAATTATAACACAGTTTACGTAGGAATGGATGTACACAAAGAAAGTTTTACACTTTGTGCGTACACAATCGACGCAGAGAAAGGTTCTCACTTCCAGAGAACAGAAGCTGATTACAAAAATGTTCTGAAGTATCTGGAGTTTCTTCGTACCGTCTACGGAAACGATGCTAACTTCATATGCGGTTATGAGGCTGGTTGCCTCGGTTATACTTTATATCATCAATTAACAGAACATGATGTTAACTGTGTGATACTTGCTCCAACTACGATGCTTGAGCAACGCAGTAAAAGAAGAATTAAGACTGACAGACGAGATGCAGAAATAATTGGTAAATGTCTCGCACAGCATAATTACAGTCCTGTTCATATCCCTACAGCAACAGACGAGGAAACAAAAGAATTCCTCCGTATGAGGGATGATCATAAGCTGGCACTCAAAAAGGTCAAGCAGCAGATACTAGCGTTTTGCCTTCGCCACAACTATCGCTATGATGGAAACAGCCACTGGACAGCAGCACACATCAAATGGCTTAAGTCATTGAGCCCTGAGGCACTTTACAAAGAAATCCTCGACGAATATCTGCTGACCTATACTACTCTTAGTGATAAGGTTGAACGGTTGGATAAGCGCATTGAGGAACTTGCTTCTAAGGATGAATACAGAGAATCGGTTAAGAAACTCTGTTGTTTCATCGGTATCAAGACTCACACCGCATTATCTGTTCTGGTCGAGGTTGGTGATTTTCAGCGTTTTGCGTCTGCACAGAATTTTGCGTCCTACCTTGGACTTGTTCCGGGCGAGGATTCCAGCGGTGACGGACAGACAAGGCTTGGTATTACCAAAGCCGGAAATCGCCATGTCCGTATGCTCCTTACAGAAGCTTCTCAATGCTATGCCCGTGGTCAGATAGGATTCAAATCCAAGGAACTGAAATCACGTCAAGCCGGAAATTCGCCACAGGTTATTGCTTATGCAGATAAAGCCAATGAACGCTTAAGACGCCGATACTACAAAATGGTTCTTGGGAAAAGTAAGAAACACAATGTAGCTAAAACAGCAATTGCGCGTGAGCTTGCCTGTTTCATGTGGGGCATGATGACGGAACATATCGCCTGATACAGGTATAACACCGTGCTGACGATATCAAGACCAGGCCGCCGATGGCGGTGCTTTGCAGCCTTGACATCATCATCCCACTGTTATAGTGGGTAATCAAGCAGCTGTAAGGTGGCTTACGCCACATACATCTGACCAGTAATAAAAGTAACAACTGAAGACATCCTGAAAGGGCTTCGGCCATTTCGAGGTTCGAGCTATCTACGACGTAACTATGTTGGCACATAGAAATCTGTGATCCACGCGAATAGACGATAGAGCTCACGGCGGACCATTGACCTGTAGGTAACCAATCCACGTATATCAGAGTGGCCAATGCCGGGAACTGATACTCCGAGGCTCTTTCAGGGTGCCTTCAGACAATTAAATAATATTTTGTGGTGATTTCTGTTAATTTGTACTTGACAAGAGGTCATTACATATCAGTTACATATGGCACTTTACCATTTTTTTCATTTTATCACAGCGTTCATCCAAAACCCGGATTTCGGCGTGAGTTGTAATTATATGGCGTGAATTGTAAGATGCAGGCTTGCTTTGGTTTTCCGAATTTTTTATAATGGATGTATCATAACTGTGAAACAAGGAGGACTGCCACATGCTGCTTCAGATTTTAACTTATACACACCACTTAACGACAATGCTGTTTGGCATTTTTCTGTCCGCCTTTTTTCTCGGGGTAAAACAGAATAAGAAAAATGTCTGCATTCTTCTTGGCGGTGGAGCAGTATCCGGACTTTTCTTTCTGATCTGTAATACGGTATTCGGTTCGTTGTTCACGGAAGCCGTCTATCCGATTTTCGTGCATCTGCCGCTTTTTCTGCTGCTGGTGTTTTATTACCGTTTCCGCTGGCTGCCTTCCATAATCTCTATTATGACCGCCTATCTGTGCTGCCAGTTCAGCAACTGGGCAGGTATTTTTGCCTTATCCCTGAGCGGATTGGAATGGGTTTATTATCTGGTAAGGATTATCGTGACTGTTGCCGTTTTCGCTTTCTTAAGCCGGTATCTGTGCCAGACTACCGCACTGCTTTTTGCAAAATCTGACCGGGAACTGTATATCCTCGGGGCAATGCCATTTGTCTATTATGTGTTTGATTACTCTACCACAAAGTTCTCCATGCTTCTCTACTCCGGAAATAAGGTGGTCGTGGAATTTCTCGCATTTGCCATGTGTATTTCCTATGTCATTTTCCTGTTCGTCTATTTTCAGGAATATGAGTTGAAAAACAGCGCTGAACAATATGGTCAGCTTACCAATATGCAGTTGAACTCCCTGCACTCGGAGATCGAGCAGGTCCGCAGCAGCGAACACCGCATGAAGATCCTGCGGCACGACATGCGCCATCATCTTGCCGCCATCCAGACTTTTATCTCCCAGCAGGAACCGGAGCGCGCGCTTGATTATATTCAGGAGATCAATAAGCAATATGACGACACTGTCATCCACTCTTTCTGCAGAAATGAGCTGCTGAATTCGGTTCTTTCCATTTACCAGACACGGTTTGCGGAAAATCAGATCGTTTTTGACGTACAGATCCAGACTTCGCAGACACTCTGCTGCTCTGAGATGACTTTCTGTGCGATTCTTTCCAATCTTCTGGAAAATGCCATGCATGCGGTCACGAAGCTCCCTGAGGAAAAACGTATCGTGCATCTGAGCATTTTTGAAAAGGGAAACCACCTTCTGATCCTGCAGAAGAATCCGGCTTCAGAGACACCTGTTTTTTCAAACGGCATCCCGGTTACAACGGCAAAGAATCACGGTATCGGTGTCCAAAGCGTCATTTATTATGTAGAGAAGGAACACGGACAGTACCAGTTTTACATGGAAGGTGAGGACTTTGTAGTCCGCATTATTCTTTAAGCGAGGAAATTTATTATGGTAAAGATTGCGATTTGTGATGATGAAACTGAATTTTTAGATATACTTTCGGAAAGTCTTTCTTCCTGGTGCCGGGCGCATCAGCTGACACTGCAGCTCTACCGGTTCACAAACGGTGACGAACTGATCTCCGCACACAGGGCTTATGGTATGGATCTGATCCTGCTTGATATGATCATGCCCCTTTTGAGCGGCATGGATACCGCACGCGAACTGCGCCAGCATGACCCGCACGTTCCGATCATTTTTCTGACTTCCTCACCGGAATTTGCGCTGGAATCTTATGAAGTCCGCACTTTCTGGTATCTGTTGAAACCTCTTGACGAAGTGCGTTTCCATGCGGTCCTTGACAGCTGGTACGAAGTCCACAAGGCTTCCATGGCTCATTTCGCGGCAAGAACAGATTCCGGCTACCAGTCGATTTATTTTCAGGATGTCGAATATCTGGAAGCGCAGAATAAGAATGTGTTAGTCACATTGAAAGACGGCTCGGTGATCTCCATAAAAGAACCCTTTCACCAGTGTGAAACAATTTTCACAGTGGAAAAAGGGTTTTATAAATGCCACCGCAGCTATATTGCAGCGTTAAGCTGCGTGGAAAAGTTCGGTAAAACCTCTCTCTTCACAAAATCCGGCGCACAGATTCCGATTTCAAGAGATAATTACGCTAATTTTAAGGATGTTTATTTTTCCTATATGTTTCCGCAGGAATGATCCGGCTATTGGATCCCAAAGGACGCCAGTTTCATGTCCTCGTTGAACGCCAGTGTGTAATGCACCTCGATGTTTTCATATTCTGCAGTCACGTAAACGGCTGCGATATGCGCACCTCTCTGTATGATCTCCGCATCCTGCATTGTTTCAATGGAAACAAAATCTCCCCAGTCTTCCGAGATCCGTGCCTTCCCCTCGTCCATGCGCTCTTTGTTCATGATCTCCTGCATGTCCGGGACAACAAGGCTTTGCAGGCTGTCAAAATCCTCTGCATTTAAAAGCCCTATGATTTTTTCCGCCTGTGCCTTCACTTCCTCTTCGCTGAACACTTCACTCTCTGCCAGCGCTTTGTTCTGCGGCTGCATCCAGTAAGTTGCAACGGAAGCTGCCACAAGGATCACTGCGACAATGATGATGTTGCGGATGCGCTTTTTCTTCTGCTCCGGTGTCAGCGCTTTTTTTGTTTTTATCTTACTCATTTTTCTCTCTGCACTTTCTTTTTTCTGCATATTAGTCCCTGATCGCATCCAACGCATTCGAAATATCTGCGATCAGATCTTCCTTATCCTCTAAACCAAGACTGATGCGGATCAGCTCTGCCGGAACACCTGCCTCTTTCAGCTGTTCATCTGTCATCTGTCTGTGCGTGGAGGTTGCCGGATTCAGACAGCAGGTTCTTGCATCTGCCACATGTGTCTCGATCGCTCCAAGCTTTAAGTTCTGCATAAAAGCAGACGCAGCCTCCCTGCCGCCCTTTAATCCGAATGAAACGACACCGCATCCGCCGTGTGGCAGGTATTTTCTGGCACGTTCATAGTATTTGCTGGAAGGCAGTCCCGGATAGTTCACATAGGCTACCTTTGGATGTTTTTCCAGAAATTCTGCAACTGCCTGTCCGTTTTCCACATGCTTAGGCATACGCACGTGCAGCGACTCCAGTCCAAGGTTTAACAGGAATGCGTTCTGTGGCGACTGGATGCATCCGAGATCACGCATCAGCTGTGTTGTACATTTTGTGATGAATGCGCCCTCATTGCCAAATTTTTCTGCATAGGTCACGCCATGGTAGCTCTCATCCGGTGTACAAAGTCCCGGATATTTGTCTGCGTGTGCCATCCAGTCGAATTTTCCGCTGTCGACGATTGCACCGCCTACTGCCGCACCATGTCCATCCATGTATTTGGTGGTGGAGTGTGTCACAATATCCGCACCCCACTCAAATGGCCTGCAGTTGACCGGAGTTGGAAATGTATTGTCTATGATAAGAGGTACGCCGTGCGCATGTGCTGTTTTTGCAAAGAGCTCAATATCTAATACTGTCAATGCCGGATTGGCGATCGTCTCGCCAAACATCAGCTTTGTGTTCGGACGGAATGCAGCGTTCAACTCCTCCTCCGATGCGTCAGGAGACACGAAGGTTGCCGTGATCCCCATTTTGGCAAGCGTAACTGCAATGAGGTTGAAGGTTCCGCCGTAGATCGAGGATGATGCCACAATATGGTCTCCACTCTCACATATGTTGAATATGGCAAAAAAGTTCGCTGCCTGTCCGCTTGAGGTCAGCATTGCGGCTGTGCCGCCTTCCATTGCTGCGATCTTGGCTGCGACATGATCATTCGTCGGATTCTGCAGCCGTGTATAGAAATATCCGGATGCCTCAAGATCAAACAGTTTTCCCATGTCCTCACTGGTGCTGTATTTGAAAGTGGTAGACTGGATGATCGGGATCTGCCGCGGCTGTCCATTCTCCGGGGTATATCCTGCCTGTACACATTTTGTGCCTATTTTATAATCGTTCATTTCATTTTCCATGCCTTTCCGTAATCTGCCCTTCGTATCCGGCAGTCACATTATTGTCAAACTGATCTGCGCCATGATCTCTGCTGCAGATCATCAGTATTATTACTGTAGCATTATAAGCGCCGTTTTTCAAGAATTGTTTTTCCTGTCTGCCCGGAAGTAAAACACTTGCAGAAGTATGTTATTTTCGATAGTATATAAGTATCAGATGTACGGATACAGGTTGAGTCAGAACAGGTGATTGTCTGATCGATCCGGAAGATAAAAGGAGGAATCCTCATGACCGAGCAGGAGATCAAGGATATTTTACAACAACAGAACCACTTTTTTTCCAGTGGCAAAACGATTCCGGCGGAATTCCGACTGAAACAGTTAGAAAGTTTGAAGGAGGCTATGATCCGCCATGAAGCCGACCTCGCTGCGGCATTGAAGGAGGATCTTGGAAAGAGCCGTATGGAGAGCTATATGTGTGAGATCGGGCTGACGCTGTCGGAGCTTACCTGGATGCAGAAGCATCTCCGCAGCCTTATGCGCAGCAAACGTGTTTCCACCCCGGCCGCCCAGTTTGCAGCAAAGAGTTTCCGCTCCCCTTCCCCTTACGGAACTGTGCTGATCATGAGTCCATGGAATTACCCGGTGTTACTGACACTCGATCCGCTGATCGATGCCATAGCAGCCGGGAATACTGCGGTCGTAAAACCAAGCGCCTACGCCCCTTGCACGTTCGATGTCATGAAAACCATGATCGAAGAATGTTTTCCGGCACATTATGTTGCAGTGGTCGATGGCGGCCGCGCAGAAAATCAGGCATTGTTACAGCAGCGTTTTGACATGATCTTTTTCACCGGCGGAAAGACTGTCGGACGGGAGGTACTCCGCCATGCGGCTGAATATTTAACTCCTGTCACATTAGAGCTTGGCGGAAAGAGCCCATGTATCGTTGACTCCACCGCTAAGATCCGGCTTGCCGCAAAGCGTATTGTCTTCGGCAAGTATTTGAACTGTGGACAGACCTGTGTTGCGCCGGATTATATTCTCTGTGACAAACGCATCCGTGATGAGCTTATCACTGCGATTTTAGCTGAGATTGAAAAGCAGTTTGGGAAAGAACCTCTGAAAAATCCGAATTACGGAAAGATCATCAACGAAAAGCATTTTGAACGCATTCTCGGGCTGATCAATGGGGAAAAGCTTGTGTATGGGGGACAGTCAGAGCCTGAATCGCTCCGCATTGCGCCTACCGTTCTCAATAATATTACGTGGGACGACGCTGTGATGGGCGAAGAGATCTTCGGTCCACTGCTTCCGATCCTCACCTTCGACACATTAGCCGAAGCGCTTGATACCGTGGAATCCCACCCTCATCCGCTTGCGCTTTATTTTTTCAGTGAGGACAAGGCTGCACAGAAGAAGGTCTTAGATACCTGCCGTTTTGGCGGCGGCTGTATCAATGACACGATCATTCATCTTGCAACGAGCGATATGCCATTCGGCGGTGTCGGTGAGAGCGGCATGGGCAGCTACCACGGCAGGGTTGGATTTGAAACCTTCAGCCATTACCGCAGTATTGTCGATAAGAAAACGTGGATGGATCTGCCGATCCGGTATCAGAAATATACCGGATTGAAAGAAAAGATGATGCGGATGTTTTTGAAATAAAGGGGATTATACTCCCCTTTTATTTCCCTGTCTGCTGTGCTTTAGTTATTATATCTTTAATGTCCTCGACTCCTTCTATTCTGTTTATGCCAAAACATTTCTTACCGGCATCCTTTAGAGAAGCTCCAATATGATATCCTTCTTTACCATCTATAATCAGAAACCTATCATGAAAAGATGCTGTTTTTTTTACGGTAAGTGTTGGATACTGTGCATTAAAATTTGCTATATCCTGAGCCGATAACTTTGTATTAGGCAACGTGTATGTATAAACATTCACCCCTATATTCTTCTTAGCCAAAATGTTCAAAGTAATAATATCAATATATCCGTCAATAAGAATTATCTCCTTTTGGGCATGAGTAATAATATTTGTGAGTAAACTGAAAGCATCAAATATCTGTCCGTCAAAAAAAATCTTCTGACATTCCTCTTCATGATTGGATATATATTCAAATATTTTTGTAAAATTTTCCTCCGCATCTTTTTGTAATTCCAGTTGTTTCAGTTCAACAGCATTAATCCTTTCAAACAAAAGAGCATTGCTTGAAATAAAATGCCGCATTTCGCGAAATGCACGCATTATAAAAATACTTTGTTTTTCTGCAATTTCACCACTTAACACTGTCGCCAACATATAAATTCCCTGTTCGGTAAAAACATGGGGTAAATATCTGCTTTTGGGATTTATATTTGCGGTCGGAAATTTCGACCGCAAATCGTTTACTTCCTCCCTCGTCATTTGAAACATAAAATCTTCCGGAAATCTATTTTTATTATTCTTTACTTGTTCATTTAGTCTTTTCACTGTATAACCATACAGTATAGCCAGATCACAATCTAACATTATCTGTTTTCCGCGAATCGTATATATTAATTTTGATAGTTCAATATCCTGCTTCAGTAATGTTGGTTTCTCAACTATATTGGTAATTTCGTTCATCAAATTTCCTCTCTGGTTATTTTGAAGTTCCAAAACAAAACCTCAAATCCGAATCACAATATACAAATTCATTTTATATTTCTTCAAGACTTTGTATCTTCTTTAAAGCCTCCATATAAGCCATCAGACGCTTCTGCTGTTCTTCCTTAAGTCCATGATAATCTTGAACCAATTGAATATCATAAGGCGTAAAACAACTCTCACGACTTGTAACATTAATGTTTTCTTCATCCTCGATACCTTTTCCAGTAAGAAGTTGTTCTGGTGTTATCTGCAATACATTACAAATATCCATGATCTTATCCGCAGTAGGATTTGTCTTTCTTTTTTTCCATTCGCTGATGGTACTGGTCGCAATCCCAACCTGTTTTGCAAATTCAGCCTGTGTCATATTTCTGTCTTTCAATACTTTTAATATTCTCTCGCTGATCGTCATTTTATTTTCCTCTCGTTTTTATTCATATATATAAATTTCATATCTATGGATATATCTTATCACATTATATTCTTGTACTCAATATGAAAACAATTTTATATTTTCTCTTTTAGATAGAAAAAAGAACCGATTTCTCGATTCTTCTTTTCCAAACTCTATATTCACATTATACACTCCAATTTTTATACATAAAACTGTAATGCAAGTTCATTATAATGCAGTATGTCTTCCACTTCTGCAAGCCGTGTCCGGATTTTTTCTGACGCCGGCTGTTTTTCAAGATTCTCCTTGATGCCTGTGTATATGAGCTTTTCTTTTTCAAGAAAAGTTTTCAACACAGGATGGCGGTTTTGCAGGAGTAATCCCCCATAAAGGTCTGAAAGTTTCAACTCTTCCGAAGCTTTCTGTGCATTTTCACCCTGATACTGCACTTTCATCATCGGATAGAATTTTCCATCTTCATACACCATGTCCTCTGCGAGAATGGTATATCCCTCTTCTCTTAAGAACTCACGGACACGCTCGATCTCGGACTGCGGCTGCAGGATGAGTTCTTTTGCAGACTGACAGACTTTTTCCCCGTCTTTTAAAATATGCATGACAAGTCCGCCTCCCATACCGGCGATGAGGACAGCTTCCACCTCGCCGGGTTTCAAAGCTGCCACACCGTCTGAGAGACGTGTCTGTATGTATGCCTGCAATCCATATAAAGCAATATGTTCTTTTGCCCGCTCTAACGGTCCTTCATTGATATCCATGGCAATTGCAGCTGGAATTTTCTTCTGCTGTAACAGATAGATTGGAATATATCCGTGATCTGTTCCAACATCTGCCAGTGTATATCCCTGTGTGACAAGAGCTGCGGCTGTCATTAAACGATTTGAAATCTTTACCATTTTACTCTAAGTAATCCTTTAATTTGCGGCTTCTGCTTGGATGACGGAGTTTGCGGAGCGCTTTTGCTTCGATCTGACGGATACGCTCACGTGTTACATTGAACTCTTTTCCAACTTCTTCCAGTGTTCTTGCACGGCCGTCCTCCAGACCAAAACGGAGTGTCAGAACTTTCTGCTCTCTCTCGGTCAGTGTTCCAAGTACTTCCTCCAACTGCTCTTTCAAAAGGGTAAATGCGGCTGCATCGGCCGGAACAGGCACATTATCATCCTGAATGAAGTCACCTAAGTGGCTGTCCTCCTCCTCACCAATCGGAGTTTCCAGAGAAACCGGCTCCTGGGAAATCTTTAAGATCTCACGCACACGCTCTACCGGCATATTCATCTCTGCTGCAATCTCTTCCGGACTTGGCTCACGTCCTAACTCCTGAAGTAACTGTCTGGAAACACGGATCAGCTTATTGATCGTCTCAACCATATGAACCGGAATACGGATCGTTCTCGCCTGGTCTGCGATTGCTCTTGTGATTGCCTGACGAATCCACCATGTTGCATAGGTAGAAAATTTATATCCCTTGCGGTAGTCAAATTTTTCCACAGCTTTGATCAGACCAAGGTTACCTTCCTGGATCAGATCGAGGAACAGCATACCGCGTCCCACATATCTTTTTGCAATGGAAACAACCAGACGCAGGTTTGCCTCTGCAAGACGTTTCTTTGCCTCATCACCCGCATCAAGATCCTTCTGTAAATTCTTGATTTCTTCTTTGATCTCTGCAAGTTCTTCCTCTGTTGCATTCTCTTCTCTGCTCTTTAAGATTGCGATCTTTTCCTTCGCCACAGCACCGGCTTCCATATTTTTTGCCAGCTCGATCTCTTCCTCTGCACTTAAAAGAGGTACTTTACCGATCTCCTTCAAATACATACGGACCGGATCTTCAATGGACACGCCATCCGGCACGGAAAGGTCGATTTTTTCCACTTCGATCTCGTCTTCATCATCTACATCGAGTAAAATTTCATCATCAGAATCATCATCTGTGATCCGAAGTACATCGATATTGTTTGCTTCCAGAAAATCAAGAATTTTATCAAACTGCTCTGCTTCTAACTGCATGTCCGCAAAGAAGTCGCTGATCTCCTGGTATTCCAACATGTTCTTTTTCTTTTTGGCCAAGGCTAACAGATCTTTTAACTTCTGCTGAAACTTTTCTTTTGCAGCTTCATCCATCACTGCTGCTTCTTTTTTGGTTTCCTTTACCTCGTTTTCTGTCTTTTTTGCCATTTTGGTTCATCCTCTCAAGTTTTCTACTATTTTGTCCCTAATCAATGGAAATATGCAATTTCTCCAATTCTTCCAGGTCACGTTTATCTGTTACAAGCTGCATCAGACCAGCCATATCTGTCGGTGCCAAATGCTCGGACCGATACTTGATACTGTTTTGTTTGATGCGGATAATGGTCTCTTTCAATGCCTTCTCCCGGTCTTCTTTTGACTCGACCTCATGGATTCTTGCATTGAAAAGCGCCGCAATCTCTTTCTGTGCCTCCTCATCAGGAAACATGCTGACGATCTTCGCCGGGTTTGCTTCTCCGCTCTCCTCAAACTGCTGGAATAATACTTCAGCTACCTTATGATATATCTCCTCCGTAAAATCCTTCGGTGCGATATATTTTTTTATCTTATGATATAATCCGGTATTCTCTATGAGCCATGTCAAAAGAAGTTTCTGGGATTGCTTCATCCCATCTTCTTTTTTGATTCCTCTGGCGGAGGCGTTTTTCTCATTGATACCGGTTTTTAACTGGGTTGGTTGTTTTCGGATGCCTTCCATCTGCATTCCGTATTTACCGACAAGCCGCTGTAAATCCTGCGTTGGCAGCATATATTTTTCCGCGACTGCCTGAATGTAAATATCACGCTCGATTTTTTCTGTGAAGGAGCATAGTTTCTTTGCCACTTCATGATAAAAGGCTGACTTGCTCTCCGGATCTTTCATGTCGTACTGCTGCTCTAAAATGCGTATCTCAAACATAAAGCTGTTCTCTGCATGATCGATACGATCCTGATACGCCTCTGCTCCCAAAGCCTTGATAAATTCATCCGGATCTTTGTGCGGACGCATATTAATTACCTTTGTCGTAATCCCTACTTCCTTTAAGATTGGAATCGCCCGGAGTGCAGCTTTCACCCCTGCGCCGTCACTGTCATAGGTTAAATACACTTCTTTGGTGTACCTTTTTAACAGATTCGCATGTCCTGCCGTCAGCGCAGTTCCAAGTGATGCCACCGCATTGTCAAATCCTGCCTGATGCAGCGCGATCACATCCATATATCCTTCACACAATAAAAACTGTGGTTTCTTTGTGGTCCTTGCAAAATTAAGTCCATACAGATTCCGGCTCTTATCAAAAATCGGTGTTTCCGGTGAGTTCAAATACTTCGGTTCTCCATCGCCCATCACTCGTCCACCGAAACCAATGACTTTGTTGTGGACATCCATAATCGGAAACATGGCACGGTTCCAGAATTTGTCATAGCCGCCGCGTCTCTCGTCGATCGTCACAAGCCCCGACTCTTTTAAAATCTCATCCTCATACCCTTTGGAACGGAGATACCGGTATAAGTCATCACTGTACTGATCCGAATATCCCAGACCAAACTTTTTCATGGTCTCCTCAGACAATTCTCTTTTCTGGAAATAAGCGAGTGCATGTTTTCCACGGTCATTCCTCAATAATGTATAAAAATATCTGGCTGCCTCTTTGTTGATCTCCAACAGCCGCTGTTTTTTATCTGCCTCTCTCTTCTGTGCGGCAGAATATTCCTGCTTTGGCAGGGCAACACCTGCCCGGTCCGCCAAGGCTTCCATTGCCTCCCCGAAGGTAAAGTTTTCATACTGCATCATAAATGTGAAAACATTCCCTCCGGCTCCACAGCCGAAGCAGTAGTACATTTGTTTATTCGGAGAAACAGAAAACGATCCTGTTTTCTCATTATGAAAAGGACACAGTCCAAAATAGGTGCTTCCCTTTTTCGTCAGATGCACATACTGTCCGATCACATCCACGATATCATTTCTGGAACGCACTTCTTCAATTATATCATCCGAAAAATATGGCATACTGCGTGTCCTCCTTTCGTTTTAATATCTATTAGCCAATTGCGAAACTCCTCATAGTCTTCTTTAAATTGTTCAAAATTAACAAAAACATTCAAGACACGCTTTCGCTATGTGTCGCTCGCAGCGGTACTAGCAATTTTCGTATTAGTATCCGTCTACCTGCCATGCCTGCGGCAGGAAGTATTCGCTGAATTTGGTGATGGCATATTGGTCGGTCATACCTGCGATGTAATCGCAGATCACGCGCTCCGTCTTTTCCCCTTCATCAAGCATGGCGAGGTATTTTTCCGGCAGAAACTCAATGTGGTCTTTGTAGAATCCAAAGAGCTGCCGGATCATTGCCTTAGCCTTCACTTCCTCACCCTTAGCAATTGGATTTGTGTATACATGATCGAACATAAAATGGCGCAGCTCAAACATGGCTTCCTGAATATCTGCTGACATCCGGATGTCATCCTGATCCATGCTGTTCATGATCACGTTATGTATGAGTGTATTTAAGCGCTGTTTTGTGGTAAAACCTAATGTTTTCCGGATCTCTAACGGAATATCATCCTCCGTCAGGATCTCTGCACGGATTGCATCATCCACATCATGATAAACATAGGCGATTTTATCTGATAAACGGACTACTTTTCCCTCCAGCGTATGTGGCATTGACTTGGACTGATGATTTAAAATACCGTCCCGCACTTCCCAAGTCAGATTTAATCCCATACCGTTTTTCTCAAGTTTTTCCACGATACGGACACTCTGCTCGTTGTGCCGGAATCCGTCTTCACAGATTTCGTTTAACACATACTCTCCGGCATGGCCAAACGGCGTATGCCCCATATCGTGTCCCAATGCGATTGCTTCCACCAGATCTTCATTCAGACGCAGTGCTTTTGCAATTGTTCTCGCATTCTGCGATACCTCTAAGGTATGGGAAAGTCTTGTCCTATAGTGATCTCCCTTCGGTGTCAGAAAAACCTGTGTCTTATTCTTCAACCGCCGGAATGCCTTACAATGCAGGATTCTGTCCCTGTCTCGCTGAAAAACAGGCCGGACATCGCACTGTTCTTCCTCGCGTTCCCTGCCTTTCGTGTTCACACTGAGCGTTGCATAAGGACTTAATGTTTCCCGCTCCATTTTTTCAAGTTCTTCCCGTATTGTCATATGTATCACCTCTCTGATATCTGACAGTCTCTCCCGAAGCACCATATAAAAAATCGTTTCAATAAAATCTCCATATTTTTATTATTCGGCAGGATTTTTCAATTTCCTTTATTTTTTATAAAATTCATACAATTTTTTTATTTCAGATAATTCATGGCATCTAAAAGATTGCTCACACCGACCAGCTTGATACCTTTTACTTCTGTCATGGATTTTCTGCAGACCTCCGGTAGAATACAGACCTCAAAGCCAAGTTTTTTTGCCTCCTGCACCCGCTGTTCTGCCATATTTACCGCGCGGACCTCACCGCTTAATCCGACCTCGCCAAAACAGATGGTTTTCTCATCGATCGGTTTGTCCTTGTAACTTGAGATCAATGCAAGAACAATGCCAAGGTCGATTGCCGGCTCATTCATTTTGATTCCTCCTGCGATATTCACATAGGCATCACAGTCACCCAGCTTTAAGCCCAGTCTTTTTTCCAGAACCGCCATCAAAAGATTGACACGGTTAAAATCCGTTCCTGCCGCTGTTCTTCGCGGAATACCAAAATTACTGTGACATACAAGTGCCTGCACCTCCAAAAGGATTGGTCTAGTCCCTTCCATGGAACATGCCACAACAGAGCCGGACGCTCCCTCCGGCTTGCCGCTCAACATATATTCAGACGGATTTTCCACTTCCACAAGACCATCCTGCCGCATCTCAAATACACCGATCTCATTTGTGGAGCCAAAACGGTTTTTTACACCTCTTAAAATACGGTAAGCCGCATGCCTGTCTCCCTCAAAATAAAGCACGGTGTCTACCATGTGTTCTAACACCCTCGGTCCTGCCACCACTCCCTCTTTCGTCACATGTCCCACAATGAAAATGGAGATTCCCATTCCCTTTGCGATCTGCATCAAAACACCTGTGGACTCGCGCACCTGTGATACACTGCCCGGTGCCGAGGAAACCTCTTCGTTAAACATCGTCTGGATGGAATCGATTACAACGATCTGCGGTTTTTCCCGGTCAATGACTGCCTTTATGGTGTCAAGATTTGTCTCACACAGCAGTTTCAGACTGTCCCCGAAATTTCCGATACGCTCTGCACGGATCTTGATCTGCTGCAAAGATTCCTCCCCGGAAATATAGAGCACTTTTATGTTATGCTCCGACAGATTCCTGCACACCTGAAGCAGCAATGTGGATTTTCCGATTCCGGGATCGCCTCCCACTAACACCATGGAACCCTGCACAATACCGCCGCCAAGTACACGGTCTAATTCTTTCATGTCTGTTGACACACGCTTGTCATAGGTCATCTCGATCTGGGACAGAGGCAGTACCTTTGCCTCTGACGCTGTCGCTTTCTGCTTTGCCAGTGTGCCCGCATTCTTTTTGTCCACCACTTCTTCTACAAATGTATTCCATTCCTTACATCCCGGACACTGCCCCATCCATTTGGACGATTCGTATCCGCAGGACTGGCAGAAAAAAATACTTGTTTTTCCTTTTGCCATAAAACCTTCCCTATCAAAAAAATAACCGGAAACTCTGCAAATAGTTCCGATTGACATTAAAAGGAGTTGCCGTTTCTGACAACCCCTTATCATTTCTTAGCATTTCTGAATCTGAACTTCTACCGGTTTCTCTCCAAGTTCCACACTGACGGTTAACTTGCCACCGAGATTTGTTTTCATCCTGCCTGCGCTTGTTCCGTCTACTGTAATTTCGTACTCAGTCTCTTCTTCTAACTCCAGTGTGATCTGAGCATCTTCCGGTCCTTCCACGGAAAAAGAAATTCCTGTGTCCGTTGCATTCAAATGATATGCCGCTGTTCCCGGTACGGATTCATAAACAAACATACCATTACGCTCCAGCTTTGTGATGTCTTTGTAAGTTTTTACCTTATAAAGATCTCCCTGATGCCCGAAGTTATCAAGCTTTGCCTTTGCATCCAGAGTGTAATCTCCAAAACTGATCGTTCCATCTGCTTCTGAACGAATTAATTCACTAATAGCGCTCATCTTTTCCTCCTGTGGTACAGTCCTTCTCTGCCTGCTGCACCGTAAAAATTTTGTAAAATCATTATAGCTCAACTACATTTCGATTGCCAGCATTTTCATCATTTTTAAGGATTTTTTTATTTTTGTGTTACTGTTCCTTTACTTCAAAAACAACTGCATTCTTTTTCGTAGTGACGATCACTTCATCACCCTTTTTCACCTTGCCGTCTAAGATTTCTTCTGCAAGCTGATCCTCGATCTCATTCTGGATTTTGCGGCGGAGTGGTCTTGCTCCATATTTCGGTTCGTATGCTTTTTCCACAATATAATTTTTCACGCTGTCACGCACATGAAGTGTGATATCCATCTGGCTCTTACAACGGTCTGTCAGATCTTTCAACATTAATGTGACGATCTGTTTCATATCATTTTTGTTCAGTGAACGGAATACGATGGTTTCATCAATACGGTTTAAGAACTCTGGTTTGAAAATTCTGCGCACTTCCTCCATCACACTGTTTTTCATGCGCTCGTAATTCTGCTTTTCATCATCCGAAGATGCAAAACCTAGTTTTTTCGGTTCCACAATGGACTGTGCTCCTGCATTTGATGTCATGATAATGATCGTATTTTTAAAGTCCACCTTGCGTCCCTGGGAATCCGTGATATGTCCATCGTCTAACACCTGGAGTAAAATATTAAATACATCCGGATGCGCTTTTTCGATCTCGTCAAACAAAATCACGGAATACGGATTCCTGCGCACTTTCTCGCTGAGCTGACCGCCGTCCTCATGTCCGACATATCCCGGCGGGGAACCGATCATTTTAGAAACACTGTGTTTCTCCATGTACTCCGACATATCCACGCGGATCATCGCCTGTTCATTGCCGAAAACAGCCTCCGCCAGTGCCTTGGAAATCTCCGTTTTACCTACGCCTGTAGGTCCTAAGAACAGGAACGAACCGATTGGTCTTCTCGGATCTTTTAAACCGACACGTCCACGTCTCACCGCTTTTGCCACAGCCGTCACAGCTTCTTCCTGACCAACGACACGTTTGTGCAGCGTTGCCTCTAATTTTTTCAGGCGGGCTGCCTCGCCTTCTGCCAGTTTCTTCACCGGAATTTTTGTCCAGCCGGAAACAACATCTGCCACATCATCCTCTGTGACAGACAGATTCTTTCTGCGGATCTCACGCTGCGCTTTTTTTGTCTGCTTCTCAAGCTCTGCTTCCAATGCTTCTTTTTCTTCCTTGCACTGTTTTGCAAGCGCAATATCGGAATTGCTCAGAGCATCCTCTAACTGTAATTCTTTTTCTGTGATCTGATTTCTCAATTCCGCAAGTTTCTCTGTATGGTTAGACACGCCAAACCGCACTCTTGCTGCTGCTTCATCCATCAGATCAATTGCCTTATCCGGCAAAAAACGGTCATTGATATAGCGCGCTGACAGGCGGACTGCCGCCTCGACTGCCTCATCCGTGATCTTTACATGATGATGTGCTTCGTATTTACCGCGAAGCCCTTTCAAAATTGCAACTGTCTGTTCCTCGCCCGGTTCCTCCACCGTCACAGGCTGGAATCTTCGCTCTAGTGCAGCATCTTTTTCTACATATTTGCGGTATTCTGTGATTGTCGTTGCTCCCAAGATCTGAATCTCACCACGGGCAAGTGCAGGTTTTAAAATATTAGAGGCATCGATCGCGCCCTCTGCGCCACCGGCACCGATGATTGTGTGAAGCTCATCGATAAACAGCAAAACATTTCCTGCTTTTGTCACTTCCTGAATCACTTTTTTGATACGCTCTTCAAATTCACCGCGGTATTTTGAACCAGCCACAATACCGGATAGGTCTAAAGATACCACTCTTTTTCCCTGAACAGAGTCCGGTACAAGGCCGGATACGATACGCTCTGCGATTCCTTCCACGATAGCCGTTTTACCAACTCCCGGTTCTCCGATCAGACATGGATTGTTCTTCGTTCTTCTGCTTAGAATCTGAATCACTCTCTGGATTTCTTCCTCACGTCCAACCACCGGATCCAGTGCTCCTTCCGTTGCAAGCTGTGTCAGATCTCTGGAATACTGATCCAGCGTCGGGGTTCCCTCATTATTTTTCTTTTTTCCCGGACGGCCATTCTGAAATTCTTCGCGGTAAAGATTTGCATCTTCCCCCATCGCAATGAGAGTGTCCACAAAGACTTTCTGCATATTGACGGACAGCGTTGTCAGTAATCTGGATGCAACACAGTCTGTCTCTTTGATCATGGCAATCAGAATATGTTCTGTTCCAATGGCATCTGCATGGAATCTGACTGCCTCCTTCTCTGCATTCTCAAGAACTTTTGCTGCTCTCGGTGAATAACCATCTGATTCTGCTACTGCTGTTCCCTCTGCCGGAGCGATCAATTCTTTGATCAGATCTACAATTTTATCTAACTCTACACCATTCTCATTCAGAATTTTTGCCGCTACTCCTGAATTTTCCTTCAATAGCCCAATCAGTAAGTGCTCGGTTCCGATATAATTATGATGTAATGATTTTGACATTTTGCCGGCGATATCAATCGCTTTTTTGGCTTTTACAGTGTATGGTAATTGCATGTTGTCTCCTCACATTATTTATTAGGTGATTGCAAACTCTCCTTAAGCTATTTCAAATTGTTCAAAATCAACAAAATTTTCGAAAACACGCTTCCGCTACGTGTCACTCGCAGCGGTACTAAGAAGCCAGGCACGACTGATGTCGCACCTGCCTTCTAAGTACCGGCGGTTCCACAGTGTTTTCTCAAGCTTTTGTTGATTTTTCACAATTTAATTTACGTTATGAATGATTTTCGCAATTACCTACATTCTATTTTATATTATAAATCATTTAGGTCGAAAACTTCCATTCCTTTTTCATTTTTCACAGAAGTTTCATTTTTTTGCGGCACATCCATTTTTTCATTTTCTGTAGATGATTTTTTCTCGGACTTTTCTTCTGTCACTGATTTCTCAGAAGTGGATGGAATTTCATCCTCATAATCATTCCATTCGCGGTAAGCCCTGTTGATTGGATGTTCTTCCTCGATGTACTCTTCCTCGTCATCGAAATAATCGTCCTCATCCTCTTCGAACTCTTGTGCTTCTTCTGTTTCTTCTGCTTTTTTCGGTTTCCCGGCTTTATTTGTTCTCGCTGTCTGCCCTGCTTTTGATGCTTTTTTTGTGTTCTCTGCGTTTTTCATTGGAGCTTCAGGGGATTTTTCGACAAATTCATCTTCCTCATCGCTCTCGTACTCAGACTCTTCGTTCTCAGAATCGTCGTCCTCTAAGAGTTCGTCTTTTCCTTTTTTCTTTCTGCCAAAGAGAACGATATTCAGGATGATCACAACTGCGATTGCCAATACAAAAATAAGCACAGCGATCATGTTTCTGGAAAAGGATTTTGCATCTTTATATTTCTTTGAGAGTTCATCATACTCGCTCTGCAATGCTGCAAGATCATCCGAAGAAGAATCCGCTGTCTCTGTAATATTTCCGTTCACACGCTGGTAAGTGCCTTCTGCTGCATCATACTGATACCAGCCTTCGGTTCCATCCTGGTTCACTCCATAAAAGATATAGAAATCAGATGCTTCCTCTCCATCCTCTACCGGAAGCTGGTAAGCGGTCATCACGGTATTTTCCGGCATTTGCAGGGACACCTGCACATAACTCTCCGGCAGTACCGAATCAAGCGGTGCTAAAAGTGGGATCACATAACTGCTCTCCCCTGCTGTAAACTTCATAAAATCATAGACAACATCCCTGGTCTCATCATAAATAAAAAATCTGCCGGTCGTTGCGTCCACATTGTCTGTTTCCAGATAGATCAGAGAAATTGTTCCTTTGTTAAACGTCAGACCTCTGCATTCCGTTCCCCGAAAATGAACCGTTGCCTCTGTAAAATCAGCCGGAATCTGTTCCTCTGTAAAATTGTCTGCGATATGGTAGGTCGTGTTATTGATCACAACATCCGCCGCCGACACCGGAGTTTCCGTTGTGTCCACTTCCTCAGTATCTTCTGGAGTCTCGCTGTCACCATTTCCGTCGTCTACGTTTTCACCGCCTGTAGTTGTCGTCTCACTTCCGGTGGTTCCTGCAGCCTGTCTTGTCACAGTGATTTTATAAGTGGCTGTTGTACCATTTTCTGCTTTTACGACTATCTTAACAACGTTTGCCCCAACTGCAAGATTCGTATTTCCAGTCACGGACTCGATCGTCGCCTTTTCATTGACCGGTGTTGCACTCACAGCAATACTTGTCACGGAATTATCAACCGTTGCCGTGTACTTTGTGGTGCTTCCCTTAAAAGCCGGAGACAATGTTCCCGGTGAAATCGTCAGTGCCTTTAAGGAATTATCTGCGGATAAAGCTGCCGTATTCGTATTGCTTCCAGTATTGTTGTTACTTCCTGTTCCAGAACTGCTTCCATTTCCCGCATTTCCATTGCTGCCGGAGCTTCCGTTGTTACCGGCACTGCTGTTATTTCCTGTATTGCTACCTGCTGCTTCGTTTTTGACCGTTACAGAAGTGCTGCTGCCTGCCATGGAATCCAATTCTTCTTCGGTACCGTAAATAACACCATCCGTAGCAGAAAGCGAAATAGAAGCTTTTCCCGCACTGATTGCTTTTAATGTCACACTGAAGCTGTCACTCGCTACCGAAATACTTCCGCCGCCACCGCCATAAGTTGCATTACAGCTCACAAACTCCAGAATGCCGGCATCATAGGTCAAAACCATATTGGCATATGCACTGTCCCCGGATGCACTTAATGCTTTTGCCGTTACCGTCACAGTCTGTCCGATATTCAGGGAACCGGCAGACACAGCGATCGTTGTTTTTCCGGAAGCCGCCTTGGCATGCATCTGCGGTGTCATAAGGCAGATGCATAATGTTAACAGTGTAATGATCACACCTAATTTCTTTTTCATTTTACTCTCCATTCTTATGTGTGAAAATTGTATTTTCTCACTAAAATAACTCTTTCTATCCACACAGCCCTATTACTGTTCAATCTGTGCTGCATTTATAATATGTTTCTGCAAAAGCACAAGGTCTTTTACGGAAACTTTTCCATCTCTGCTTATATCCGCAGCCGCTGCATACGCACCGGAAAGCTGTGATGTTCCAAGAATCTGTTTCTGCATCATGACCAGATCGACCACAGAGATTTTTCCATCTCCATTGATGTCACCGTAAATGACAACGTCATACTGCTTCACCAGTGTTCCATTTGCATATACTGCAATTTTATTACCTGTTCCGACTGCACCGGTATTTTCTGTGCCATCTGCTTTCAGCACTTTGACCGTGCCGCTTCCCGCTGAGATATTGGCAAGTACAGAAGAAGCGCCTGTTCCCGGTGTAATACCTGTGATCACGGTATCTCCCAGTTTATAGGAGGTAGAAACGGATACGCCGTCCGCAACCGTTGTTCCACCACTTTCCGGTGTCTGGGTATTGTCTGCTGCCGGCTGCTGTCTTACCACATTGATCGTGTAGGTTTTTGCCGAACCGCTCTGTGACACACAAGTTACGTTGATCGCATTATTTCCATAATTCAATGCATAAGTTCCCGCCCCGGAAACTCCCGCTTTCGGTGCAACTGCCGAAGCACCTACATTGATCGAGCTTACCTCGGTTCCAACGATCACGGAATAATCGGTTACTGCTCCCTGGAAAGACGGTGTCAGTCCATATCCGCTTACGCTGAGAGAAGAGAGCCAGTTATTCGGATTACCACTGTCTGAAAACGTCACTGCTGACTCCGGCATATTGCTATACACCGGAATACGGAATATAAATCCCTGTGATTTATCCGCATAAGCCGTGCTCATTGTTTTTCCTTCTGACATTGCCGCCTGCACATTTGTCATGTACTGATGTGAGTATATGCTGTTCATATTCACCACATTAAATTTCTGGAAATATAAGGTGTTCTGCCCTTTTTTCACATAATTATTTCCAACGATACCAGCTCCACCATTAATTGATTTATAAATAGAATTCCAGTCGTTATTTTTCGCATAAATCAATCCGTTGACCGTCGCAGACGCAGACGATGTCGTATATGCTCCGATATTAAAGTAATTGTAATATCCATTATAGCCAGAGTAATTGCCAGAGATCAAAGGACTTGTCCCCTTATTTCCCTGCTCCTGCTTACATCTTGCAGACAGATGATAAGGACTGACACTCAAGTTCTGTCCCACTTCCATGAAAGTATCTGCATAGCTTCGCGATGCTCCGTCTGTATCGCTATAGTTTCCACTCATGAAACTGCCTGACAGAATATTTCCAACTCCTGTCACGTTCTGATATGGCGCATATTCTAACGTTTCAAACTGAAAAATATACGTGTCATTCAGGTAATTTCTCGGATCCATGCAATATGCTATGTAATTGGAGGAGGCACTTACCCAGCCTGCTCCGTCATAACCATACCATTTGTTGGTCGCCCAGTCATAAGCCCCCGTCTCCGTTGACTTTCTCGCATCATTGGAAGAACTCTGCACCAGATTCCTTCCGACAACACTCTCATTTGCAATGACGGTATTCCAGTCTAGTCCTGTCTGTACCGGAACGAACTGCCAGTCTGGATACTTCTGGTGCAATGCCAGAAGTGAGTTACAATAGCTGTCCGGAAATCCTGCTGATTTTAACGATGCAACATATTCTTCATCCGTCACCGTTGTGGTGTCTCCCTGCGATCCATCCGCAGAAGTCTGTCCGGTTACTGCCAGATAGGTTCCGCAGATCCAACCTGCATAATCCACACCATTCTTATTAAATGTCACATTGTACCACACAGTTCCATTTGTGGTTGTCTGTCCGAGTACATTGACTGTCTGATCTCTTTTTACCGTCGTGACCGGAGAATATGCCGTGCTCGCACCTGTCCTCACATAGACATTGCCGTTCGTGTTGGTGACAACTCCGGCTGCACCCTGTGCTGAATTATCTGTGATCGTACTTCCGGAAGAGGTATCTTCTGTTGAAAGCGTGATAAAATCTGACCGGATATATCCGGTGGATGCCATTCCATTATAGGAAATCTGTACCTTGTACCATTTCATTCCATCGGAGCCATCCACTTCATCTATCACACGGACTGCTGTACCCGCAGCTAAAGATGTGATCTTGTCCCCATCTACCGGAGTCTTTCGCATCTGTACCGGTCCATCATTCAAAACACCCGCCGTCTCCGTATACGCATAACTTTCCAACGGTTTTACCGTAATGACCGCAGTCGCTGCTGTCACACCAAAAATCGTTGCAAAGATAAAGCTCCGCCATTTTCTCTGTTTTATATTAAGGTTTCTTCTCATTTTTCCTCCAGATGCCTTCGGTATTCCCCAAAAAGACACAGTAAATCAAGTTTATTATATTTAATTCACGATAGAGCGTCAACCTTAATCTGGTAAATATGGTAACTGATATGTATGATACAGCAAAGTGCTCAGATACTGTCTGAGCAGTAACGATGTTTTGTCCTTTTTTCCACCTTATCATTGTTCAAAACTAACAATAATCCCCACAAGAGTCCTCCGATAGCCAAAAAGCTTCCCACGATCAAAGGCAGGTTATAAACATAAATCTTTGCCCCAGCCAGCACAACAATGCCAGCTACCATTCCAAGCGCTGCGATAAATGCAACAATACCGCATGTAAAAATAAATTCATAATCCAACTTTCTCATCCTTTTTTACCTCCCATGGAAAACAGCTTTTGTCATCAATATAAACATCCGCATAAATCTTTCTTCCGTCTGATCCGTACCTTTCGATAATCTCCGGCAGATTCTCATTCACTGCATCAAATTCCAGTTCCCACTTCCTGCACCATTCCACTGCTTCCTCTAACTGATTTCCACAGCGGCACGTCCACAAAATAATCTGGCGTCCCTGCCTTCTCAATCCTTTCAGCAGTTCGATCAGTGCTGTATTCGGCTGTCCGATCTTTGGGAAGCAGTCCGTACAAAGTGTTCCGTCAAAGTCTACCGCAATAATCTGATATTCCGTTTTCATCTGCCATGCTCCTCACTTTCCGTCATTTTGCCCTCTTGCTGCTTCCCATTATCCATATTTTCTGTCCATTAATTCGGACAGTAAAAGACCACCTCACGAAAAATTTCATGAAGTGGTCTTTTTACCTTTCTTATATTTTGTTTTTTACGCAAATAATTTTTTTACCATTTCCGCATCAAACACAACCTGTTTTACATGGTCTACTTCAATCTGATACAGTGCATTGGCTGCTAGGTGCTCTGCCGCCTGCTCCAGATCACGGATTCCCGATGTATTCTTATACTGCTCGATCAGTTCATCCAGTCCCTCCCCGGTCAGAACGATCTCGCCCTGCAGCAATCCGATTCTCTTTAATACTTTTGGCAGTGCAAATTTGGAGAAAATGATTTTTTTCTCTTCCTGCGTATAATCCGGGATATCGATCACTGCAAAACGTGACATCAGCGGGGCGCTGATATCTTCTTTTACATTGGCAGTTGCAATCGGATAGACACCGCCGGTCGGAATCATACATTCCATATAGTTGTCTGTAAATCCAAGATTATCTAATAAGGTAAGAAGTACGTCCGCCGGATTGCCGTTTCCTTTTCCGGATGCAGCCTTGTCAAGCTCGTTGATGATGAATACAAGGTTCGACTCGCCAGCCATGGAAAATGCATCCATAATAATACCAGGCTTCGCATTTCCGTAGATACGGGAGCTTCCGGTCAACTGCTCCGGGTCATTGATGGAACTCATATCGAGTGTCGTCCACGGCAGTTTTAAAATTCTTGCCACCGCATAGGCAATCTGCGATTTTCCGGTTCCTGCCGGTCCGACAAGCAGAAGTCCATACGCTGGAAGTGTGTGTGTGCGGTTGATCTGGATGATAGTCTCCATGATACGCTGTTTTACTTTTTCCATTCCGTATAGTTCTTCATCTAAAATCCTGCGCGCCTCCACCGGATCGATTGCTTCAAAATAATTATTTTTCCACTGGATATTCGTCATAATGGAAAGTGCACGCTGCGCGTGGCGGCGTTCCTCGGCAGACACTTCGCTGGAACGTGCAACTGCTAAATTTCTTCTCGCCCACAGTCTGATATTGTCCGGCATGGTTCTTCCTGCGCAGTTTAAGAAATCCGAAATACTCTGGATACTGGTAAGCTTCATGCTGTCGCCGCTCTCGTCTAACTCTTCGTCCTCATCCTCCTGCTCCGGTGCACTGCTCGATAAAAGGCGTTCCATCACATACTGTAAAAATCCATCCGCCGCAGAGAGTTTCGTTCCACCGTGAAAAGCATTTTCCCTGATCTTGTACACGGCATAGCCGTCCGCCCTGTTTTCCCCGGACAAAAGAACGTTGATACGGTTCTCCCCAAGCCATTTGATCAGATTCACAAAACGTGCATCGATCCGCAGGATATTGGAACGGAATGTCTCGTCCTCCTCCTTAAACTCAAATGCTGTCCACTGGCTCTGGTTGCAAAATACTCCGGTGGAATGATGGCTCCACTGTTTTTGCTGATTGTCTAACACCAGGATCGGATCATCCGGTGTTTTTTCGGAACTGTCTGATGTAAATGCGGTATATGTACATACAAACGCTTCTTTTTCCTCTGAAGCGCTGCTGAAATCAAAAACTGGCATACTTTTTCTCTCCTTTATTCTCCGATACTCTTTTTCTGTACTTATCAAACCATAAAACAAAAAAATTTACAAGGAAGTTTTTCGATATACTTCCTATAAATATGAAACTTCTGCCATTCCTGCTAAAACTAATCATGGTCATATGAATACTGTAACGAATATTGACGTTACTGTTCACTCAGCACCTGAACACCATGCTGTTCAGGTGCGTATGAACGTGATGCGGGTGTGAGCAGCCCCCTTTTGCGAAGCAAAACTTTATATGGGGCTGCGAAGTTACAGTTCGCAGGGTAACCTGTGAACTGTAACATATTGACAATAGGGGCAACTGATTTTATAATTCGATAATAGGAATTATTACTAATTTAGGAGGTTATGAAATCGCAAGGCATCGCTTTGTATGCAGTACGATTTCATTAAAATAAATCATGGAGATAGATATTATCGGTTTGATCAGTGCCTGTTCCTATGCTCTCGACTGCATCGAGGCAGAACTGGTAAACATTAAAAATAAACACGGAAAACGAGTGGCCTATATCAGTGTGCGCATGGGGCAGTATTTTGATCTGCCGGAGGATGCCCTGCAGGATCTCGCAATCTGCGCTCTGTTGCACGACAACGCCCTCACACAATATATTTCCGAGGAATTGCAGGAGCATTCCGCGGCAGACCTGACCGCTGACCTTGTGGCAAACACTACGAACCTGCATTGCATCTACGGCGAACAGAATCTTGCAAAAATCCCTTTTAAAACTGACGTTACCAATGCAATCCTATACCATCATGAGCACGCGGACGGCACCGGGCCATTTCACAAAAAATGGGATGAAGTTCCTCTGTCTGCGCGCATTATCCACCTTGCCGATGTGGTGGATATCATCGGGCACAGCGGTGCATTTGAAACACAGAGATGGGATATGGTAAAACAGTACCTGATCCGGCATACGGATAAACTTTTTGACGCCGCATGTGTGGATGCTTTTTTCCATATATTTTCAGATAACGAATTTGCAGATTTCAAAGATGACTCCTTTGAAACGAAACTCTGGGAGATCGTTCCGAGAGAAAAACAGACCTTTGACTGGGAAACCTGCAAAAATATCGCCGACTTTTTTGCGCAGATCGTCGACTATAAATCTTCTTTTACAAGCAGACACTCCATCGGTGTCGCTGAGAAAGCAGCCGCATTTGCAGAGTACATCGGCTACGATTCCACACAGGTTCAGAAAATGTACCTGGCCGGCGCACTTCATGATATCGGCAAGATGGCAATCGACAATGATATTCTGGAAAAACCGGATAAGCTGACCGATGAAGAATTTTCAAAAATGAAAAACCATGCAGGATATACTTATCTGATTCTGTCCAATATCAACGATTTTGAAGACATCCGTGACTGGGCAGCATTCCACCACGAAAAACTGAACGGAAAAGGCTATCCTTTCGGCAAAACTGCCGCTGAATTAAACGAGCCGGAACGCATCATGGCGTGTATAGACATTTATCAGGCACTCACCGAAAGCCGCCCTTATAAACAGGGTTTTTCGCATGAAAAAACCTGCGATATTCTCGATGATATGGCAGACAAAGGCTTTATTGATGCCGGCATTGCACAAAAGATCAGAGTCTGCTTTCAGAATACAACGATCTGATTTTTTGCGTTTTATCTTTACGAAAACATATTTTTTCGTTACAATATGGTGTGTATATGAAAAATCACGATATCATATTCAATGAAAGGAATCAATTATTATGTCAAATCCAATTGTTACAATCGAGATGGAAAACGGCGATATCATGAAAGCAGAGCTTTATCCTGAAATCGCACCAAATACTGTAAACAACTTTATCAGTTTAGTAAAAAAAGGGTTTTATGACGGCGTTATCTTCCACCGTGTCATCAACGGTTTTATGATCCAGGGCGGCGATCCGGACGGAACCGGAATGGGTGGCCCGGGCTATGAAATCAAAGGAGAATTTTCCCAGAACGGTTTCAAAAATGACTTAAAACATTCTGAAGGTGTTTTATCCATGGCAAGAACTATGATCCCGGATTCTGCCGGTTCCCAGTTCTTCATCATGCACAAGAACTCTCCACACTTAGACGGCGCTTATGCTACATTCGGTAAAGTGATCGAGGGCATGGATGTTGTCAATAAAATTGCGGAAACAGCAACTGATTACTCTGACCGTCCATTACAGCCACAGGTAATGAAAACCGTGACAGTTGAAACTTTCGGGGTTGATTATCCGGAACCTGAGAAGTGTTAATTTAACAGAATTTCAGACATCATAAAAAAGGACTGGTTTTTGAGGGGACACCTCAAAAACCAGTTTTTTTTTATTGATCCATACTATTCTCTATTTTACACACTCCAAAATGATTTCCTCACACCTCTCATATCCCAGTTGCGAACTGTTCAAGGACAATGAATAATTACTTGCCATTCCCCATTTCTGGTCTGTGTAGAAATTATAGTTTGTTCTGCGCCTTTTATCTGTTTCGGTTATCATTTTTGCGGCATCAGCTTCTGCGACATTGTATAATTTACAGATACGCTGCACTTTTTCCGGCATATCCCCGTGTATAAAAACATTCAGCACATCCTCCCGGTCTTTTAAGATAAAATCCGCATTTCTTCCTATGACCACACAGCTTTCTTTTTCCGCAATTTTCAGGATCACGTTTCTCTGTGCTTCATACACCATATCTTGCACTGATTTCCCTGTGATATCACGTCCGGAAAATGCATAGGCAAATAAGCCTTTCTTCGGAGACAATTCGGCATTTTCCCGGATATATTCCAGTGAAAATCCTGACTGCTCTGCAATCTGTCCGATGATATCCTTGTCATAATAGGAAATCCCAAGTTTCTTTGCCACTTCTTCACCGATAAAGCGGCCGCCGCTTCCAAACTCTCTGCTGATCGTTATGATTCTCTTTTCCATAACTGACTCCTCCTTAACTTAAACTTTCTACCTTGTTTTTTCTGATCCTCTTCAACAATACATATCCCACCAGACATGCGGTAAGCTCGGTGATTGGAAATGCCCACCAGATCAACGCAACTCCCATCTGACCGTTTCTGACAAAAACAGAGAAAATGCCGGCCAGCGGTAATATAATTATAAGCTGTCTGAGCAGCGAGATCACAAGTGATTCCATACCACCGTCCAGTGCCTGATAAATTCCCTGATATGCCACATTGATTCCCGCAAAAATAAAGCTGATGGAGATGATTCTCATCGCTCCGATGAAATACTCTCTGGATTGTCCCGCATTAAATAACGTCGCAAAAGCACCCGGGAAAATTTCCGTGATCGCCACACCAACGACCATAAGTACGATCGTATAAATCAGTCCATACCTGATTCCGTCCTGAATCCTCTTTTTGCTGTGCATTCCGTAGGCAAACGCAATGATCGGCGTGATTGCATCCCTGAGTCCAAATGCGAGGAACAATACAAACTGCTGCACTTTATAGAACAATCCATATGCGGTCTGTGCAGAAGGACTGAATTTTAAGATCAGATTCATCACATAAACCATGATAGACATCAATGCCTGTGCAATGATCGCCGGAAGTCCGATCGCATAGATTTCTTTTATAATTCCGGTATCAGGCTTCATGTATCCCACACCATGTTCAAACTCTTTATTTAATTTCATATGAAAAATAAATAATAATGCTGCCGATGCGACCTGACCAATTACAGTAGCATAGGCTGCGCCCTCCACGCCCATTTCAGGAACCGGTCCGATACCGTAAATCATGACCGGATCTAGAATTATATTTACGACCGCACCTACCACCTGACCGATCGTAGAATAAAGGGAACGTCCGGTCGCCTGTAATAATTTTTCAAATAATGAGAAGAAAATGATTCCAAATGAAACCACACAGCATATTCTTAAATAACTCATTCCCATTGAAATCACTTCCGGATCAATGGTCTGTGATGAAATGTATGCTCTTACTCCAAAAATTCCAAATAAGAAACATACCACATAAATAATTACTCCGAGAAATAAACTGTTGCCCGCCACTTTTGCAGCTTTTTTTGCATTTCCCTGTCCGAGTGTCCTTGCGAGAAGCGCATTGGTTCCGACGCCCGTTCCAATTCCTACTGCCACCATAAGCATCTGTACCGGGAACACCAGTGTCAGTGCGTTAAGCGCCGCTTCACTTCCCACCTTCATGTTTCCAACAAAGGCACTGTCCACAATGTTGTAGACCGCCTGCAATGCCATCGATAAGATCATCGGTATTCCCATCTGCACCATAAGCCTATTGACCGGCATCTCCTTCATTTTGTTACTTTCTGACATACATCCTCCTTGTTTGCGAAGCAAATGCGACTGCCCTTGCAGGAGCAGAGGATTTGACCTCCTTGTTTTGCGGCACAAAAAAAGTGTGTTCCTATCACAATAAGCTGGACTTACGCTGATAGGCTACACACTTTTTTCATGTCTTTCTATTAACTTTAAAATAAAAAAACGAGTAACATAACTGGATTTACGCTAGTCTGCTACTCGTTCAGGAATTATTATATTGATTGATTTGAAAAAAGTCAAACAGAAATTTTGTTACAATTTTCTTATTTAATCCGTTTCTGAATATCTTCAACAGACGGCAGCTGCTTTTCCAGATCATCCGGCAAACTGCTAGTTATTTTGTATTCGCTTACACCAATCGGCTTTGAAATATCCTTGAGCGAATATTCTGCGACCACATTGTTTTTGCTTTTACACAGAAGCAAACCAATCGACGGATTGTCCTGTTCTTTCTTCAAAATACCATCTACGGCCGACAGATAAAAATTTAGCTGACCGGCATATTCCGGCTTGAAGTCACCCGTTTTCAGTTCTATAACCACATAGCAACGAAGATTCAGATTATAGAACAGTAAATCAATGTAAAAATCATCACCACCTACATTCAGGGGATACTGATTTCCCAAAAATGCAAATCCCGTTCCAAGCTCTAAAAGAAGCTTTGTGACATCCCGAACCAGTGCCTGCTCAATGTCCCGTTCAAGCATATTTTCCCGAAAAGGAATGAAATCAAATACATATGGGTCTTTCATAGTCTGTACTGCCAACTCACTTTGTGGAGACGGTAGACGGTGTTCAAAATTTGTAACCTTATCCGCCAGAACCTGACGTTCATACAAACTACTTTCGATTTGATGAATCAAAACATTGTGTGACCATCCGTTTTCAGCCGTTTTTTCAATGTACCATATACGCTGTTGCGGGTCTTTGACTTTTTCCAAAATTGCAATATTATGAGACCACGGAATTTGTGCAGACACCATCTGCACAAATTTCCGATCTGGATATGTCTCGGCAAATTTTGCCATGTATTTTAGATTACGAACAGAATATCCTTTACTCTCCGGGAATGCGATCCTAATATCAGTGGCAAGATTGTCAATAAACTTGTTGCCCCATGATTTATGCTCATTGATTACACAGCCTATATCATGATAAAGGAGCAGCATGTCTACGTTCGCATGAACTGCTGCACGGTATTGCGCAGCCTTGATTTCACTCTTAATATTTTCAATAATAGAAAGATACTCAGATGTATTCATTAGCACACACCTCACCTCACTTTCACATAATTCTTAACATTATTTTTCTCTCTTGCACTCATCGTCTGTTCTTCCATCTCAATTACTTGCTATCCTTTTTCGCTTTTTATAATTATATGCATATGTCTCGTTTCTATCAAAATAGTAAAGGAGCTACCGATAGATGGCAAGCCTGTGTGTTAGTTAAAAAATATTGATCAGTTCCGTAGATTCCGGTGAATCCGCAAATGTTTTTTCTCCCAATAAAACATCAATGGATTCAAACTGCTTTTCTGTCAGCGTAAGTGCCCGGACAGAGCCATTTTCCGGGAGATTCTGTTTCAGCCTCTGTCTGTGCATTGCAACAGAATCTGTTCCATTACAAATTCTTGAATACACGGACCACTGCATCATATTGTACCCATCTTTTATCAAAAATTTCCGGAATTTTGCGGCTGCTTTTTTCTCTTTTGCAGTGACGACCGGAAGATCAAAAAAGACAACAATTCTCATAAATTTATTCATAACTGTGTACCTGTAGCTGTATCAGTTCCGGCAGATCAAGCTCTGTCCGGTTTCCCTGTAATGCACTGCTGTAACTTGCAATCAACATATCAATACAGTTACTTACAATACGCATATCTCCTTTCACTGACATATCAAAATTTATAATTCCAAACAATCCCTTTTTCATTTCCGGTGTCAATGTACTGTCTATTTCTGAAATATCAAAATGACTGGAAACATATAGATCCACCAATGGCCGGAATGGCTCAATCATGTCATCTGCCAGATTATAATTATTCAGCTCGCTGTGATGAAAGATACCAATCGATGGTTCTAACCCGTAACATATGATGGAACGTGCGATCATTCCACGGATGATTGCATATCCATAATTCAATGCCGAGTTAATAATATGATCATTTCCTCTCGAAAACCCAAGTCCGTACATACATCGGAAATAGTATGCTGCCGCTTTGGCTTCCACATGTGTCCTGTCGCCGGACTGTACTTCCTTACACATTCTGAGAAGTTCCTCATGTCCATCCAGCTCCAGTAATTGCAGGCACAGTGCCTGATTTCGTATCTTCTGGATCACAACCTGCTGCCACAAACGCTTTTGCAATGGCTTTCCCGTCTCCATCTGATATTTTAAAATTTTAAAATGACGGCTGTGTCGCACCATTGGCAATAACACTGCATTTGGCAAATGTTTTTCATCACAGACATAAAGCGCAATACCGCTATCCGCAACTTTCTGTAACAGATAGGCAGATAATGTGACCGACTGATTTTCAATTAAAATACAGTTAATATCTTCCAGTGGAATATGCACCTCATCCCCGGCAGTCACAACTAACTGCTGATCCTGAATGCGGAGTTTCATATTACTGCTGATCATAATATTTCGAAATCCCATATGTTTCCCTCAATTTTTCTAATGAAATTCCTGGCGGTTCTCGTGGCGGACAACGGAAATATTTCCGAGGATGTCTACCTGGCATTTTTCAAAAATTTCCAGACTCTGAATTCCAAGTCCTCTAAATTTAAAATTACTGTCATTCGCAAAACCGGCAATACTTGCCGTTGCAATATCTGCCCCGGTGTAATACGCAAATATTTCTTTCTGCAGCAATAATCCACCATTTACCAGATTTGTTTTTATATCCTTTTTGCTCTTCACATGGATTAAATCCCTGGAATACAGACTAAAAACAAAATTGGCATCATCCATGACTCTCCACTCTGAATATGGTTTTGTGTGTGTTGCCGCCCTGTTCGGCAGCACCTTCCGTACCACATCCGCTGTATACACAGGCACGAAATAGTATTTTCCATTTTCCCGGAACACATCAATCCGCACCATCTCACCATTCGCAGCAATTCCTGTCCCACCACGAACCATAACACCGGAAGTCTGTTTCTTCTCAATCTTCACCTTGCGTACAACTGGACCTTCTGTACCGTCAGCTTTCGGCTTATGAAAATCTTCCGCGAATGCTTTCTTTCCATCATTTCCATGCAATAACAGTTGCCTTACCAATGCCTGATAAAGAAGCCTGTCGCTGTCTTTATCATAATATCCTTCAATCTCATTGTCTTTATTCAGTTTCAGATCCGTCAACGGAACTTTTGTTATCACCACACCACGCGTTTCATAATCTCTCGCACTTCTTATGGTTGCATCATGTGCCGAACCTGTCACCTTATGGTTTGGCATTCTGGATACAAAAAGTGGTCGTATATAATTGATATACCTGCCTTCTTCGATTGGGCTTTCCTCTTCTCCGTACATCCAGCCCGGATAATCAAGCTCTCTCTGAACATCCGCATGTGTCAGCAGGAAATTTTTTGGATCTTCATTCAGCAACCGAATATCTAATTCATCCCGGAAAGAATTCCATGGAAGTGGTACTTTCACGCCAAACTTTTCATCCCACTGCTCTCTTGTAAAATTGTCCCGATTCAGGATTTCTCCTGTTTCCTCATCTGGAAATTTGAAATTTCTGCTATAGGCAAGTTCCCTGCCCTGCATATATCTTGAGATTTTATGAATCATCCCATCTGTGCAGCATGCGATCACAACCGCATCCATTGCATGATGTCTGTCAGTCGAACGGTCTTTCTGCATCAGTCCCCAGCGTTTTCTGAGGTAAGATGTCACTGCTCCATTGACTGCCCACACCTGCTTTTTCTTTTCCGGATGATTGAATGGTTCCAATTCCAGATTCTGGCGGATCATATTATAAACTACTCTTGTAATATACTTGGTATCGTTTAAGTTTCTCTCCTTAAACTCTTTGCGCTCTTCCTCTGTGAAATTCTTCTTCAGTAATTTCTGCTGTTTCTTATAATCCCGGACAAGTAACCGGACTCTCGCTTCGTAATCTTCCCAGTGTTTTTCATCCGCTCCGAAGTATTCATATGGGGTACGATTCCCTTTCTGCCGGTTTTCCTGTGCAGTCACAAGCACCTTATTCCGGTAACTGTCGTCAAATGTGATACTGTATGGAAGAATATGGTCAATATCATACCCTCCCCCAAATAATTCCTCCAACGGGATTTTCTTGCCGGAATACAGACAATAACCTCCCTGATCATTCCACAAACGATATTTTAAAATATCCTGTCCGGTCGGGTTCTGTTTTCCTAATTCGATGATCTGCTGCTTTGCACGCTCATTCTCCTGCTGACGCTTTTTCATCTCTTTTTCCAGATTCGTGCGATCCTGAAAGTTCTTTGACATCTCTCTTGCCAGCTCAATGTTGACCGCCTGTGGACTTCCATATTTCTGAATGATCGCATTGATGACTTTGATCGTCTGTGATACAGAACGTTTTACTACCGGGTTTGTGATATCATTTACGATAGCATTGATTTCTTCCCCTTTTAGCAAATGCTTTTTGTTACCATCATTCAACGCACGGAAATCATAACCTGCTGCTTCACAGGCTTTATCATAAATCAAACCATCTTCTAAATATGGTTGCATTTTTCTCATTGCCTTGAGCGATACTCTCTGATACTTTGCAGGGGAAAGTTCCAGCAATCCATCAATTTCTTCTCCGGATAATCCCAAGTCTTCCAGACGGCTGCTTCTGCTGTCATCATTCTTATAAGCAGTCAGTATCTCACCGATCCGATCAAGTAAGTCTGCCTTCTGTCCAACAGTCATTTCCTCATTCCTGTCTTTCAGGCATTTAGAATACTCATAAGTCCAAAACATACTTGCAAATTTTGCTTTCTCGGTATCACGGACTCTCTCTTCTTCCGTCTCTCCCTCTTTCTTTGCACTGTAATTTAGACTATTAAATTTTAAAGACGGATCAATGTTTAATTTTTTTCTTATCGTTCCATATTTCAACTCTTTGCCAGAAAGCAAAAGATCAATTATAGTCTTTCTTTCCTCTTCTGTAAAAAATCTGCCAGTTCCAAACTCATCGATCAGCTTCGTATGATTTATTTTCTGCAAAGCGACAAACAATTCCGCTGTATAAGTCGCCTTCGGTGCCCGATATTCGTCTTTTTCAAACGTACATTTTCCAACACGGTCGCCGAATCCTTCCATTGCATATGGGCTTGGCTTTCCGTCAGGCTGTAGTCCCGGTCCCATATCAAAGGAACGCTGGCTCGTCATAATCTCCACATACGCATTTTCCAATTCTTCAGTTGCCTTCTCATTTCCAAGTGCCCGCTGTGCAGCAAAAATAGCATGCACTTCCTCTACCAGCATTGACCGCAAAATGGTGTGCTTGTAATCATCCGGACGATTCCTTGGTATCAGCACATATCCTTTTTCATTCCAGAGGCACTCCGTATGAAAAGCTTCATCCAGATACAGCATCTCCCCAACCGTGCGATAGCCTTTTTCCTGCATGATCTTCTGATTCTCTGTCGTTGCCTTTAATACTGCTCCGCCCTCTTTTCCCTTCGTCTCAGCCTTTCTGGTCGAACGGAAACCGCGGTGCTTTGCAATATGGATCAGCACCTGTGCCAGTTCTTCGTCTTTCAACTTACGATCTAATCCCTCATATCGCAACTGATAGACATCCGGAAGATTTCCTTTATAATAACGCTCCATAAAGGAATCCATCTCGATCAATCCATTTTCCTGTAATAAAAACTTAATCCGCTCTAATCTGTGTCTTCTCCGTCTCAATCTTCTGCGGGTTGTCCTTGCATCCCGTCTGGGAGCTGCTAACGCATCACCATTTTTCGGATTCTCTGCCACATCAAAAATTCTTACCCCGAGATCTGTGATCCGTACCGGTTCATCCTGACTGTTATTCTGTAAAACTGCCCATCCCACCGATGTGATTCCGATGTCTAATCCGATTCTGTACTGAAAATTTTCCTCCATAATAAGTAACCCTTCCTTTCCATGTTCTGCATTCATCAACTACAGACATAACGTTACATGTAAAAATGTTTTTGCACTTCCGTTCTACATTGAACCTCTTTCGGGACAATGCCATTTATTTCATACGCTTGAATAAATACGGGTAAAAGATAATCCCATTCCGAAGAATGGGATTAGAGCTTTTAGGTTTACTACCTTATTGTAGTAACCGGTTATTATTTGGTATGTTGTAATTCCCTTTTATACTAATCCTTTTTCCGACATTTGTAAATACTTTTTTCTGTTTTTTGACAATATTTTTCATTTTAAATCTGAATTCTCACGGTTTCATCTTCATTTTCCGGAATAACGTTCATTTTCCCTGCACCATATCTTTCCATCAGTGCCATCAGATTTGCTGTTCTGTTATCACGAAACTTGTCATCCGGATCTGCCTTTCGTATGATAAGCTGTTCGTATAGCTCTTCCACCCCGCCGCGGACATAATCATTGAACATCTTTTTATACTGCTCAAATTCTTCCTTCGTCTGTGCCCCCTGAAAAGCTTTTTTCACACACTCTTCATCTGTCAGTGTTCCTCTGTAATTCAGCATGATCATCATCTGTAATATAAAATCCAGATTTTCCTTTTCTTTCAACATCTGTTCCGGGAAAATACTGCTTGTCTCAAATGGCGAATAATCTTCCTCTGCCTTTCTGTCTACACGAAACCCAACAATAGCTGCCGCCACATACAGATCGATCAGTCGCTTAAAATAAGTACGTTCTGTGTCATCTCTCACCCACAATTCCTGTGCCATCTTTGCATGCTTTCCTTTAAATTCAAACTCTTTCTTAAAAAACTCAAAATCAGCCATTTAAAGTTCCTCCATTTTTCTGGTCAATGCGAAAGCTTCCTCAGCTTTTTTATCAATACAGTAAGCCGCACCTACATAAGAATCTAAACCTGTATATTTCCAGTCTTTTTTCAGCATAAAAAGGATCACCTGCTCCGAGACTTCCGGTAATACACCTGCGATCAGTTTGATATTTTCATCTCCCAGTTTTGAAAAAGGACCATCCAACACGATAGGCAGCGTATCTCCTTCAAGTTCACTGACTCCAAGCTTTTCCGCCTTTTTCTGTCTGCTGTACTCCATAACAGTCACAATAAATGCAAAATTACGGGCGATCTTCTCTCCCTCGGAAAGATTTTTTTCTTCCCGGTAGCCACGCTCCGTCTGATAAAGCATTTGTATTTCATACTGTTCGGTCAGCTGGATCTTTTTATCTTTCGCATTGAACATCTTTTCAAAATTAAGCTGCACATTTTTATTGAGTTCCAGAAATGTTTTCCGCTCTTTCTGTTCAAATTCTTTTTTCATCTTGGCATAAAGCGCTTCTGCAACTTCCAGACGTGCCCTCCACTTGCGGTTCTCTTCGTTTGCAGCTTCCCGCCTGCGCATGTTGTTTTCAATATTTTCAATCTCTTTTTTGTAGTTCGAAATTTTTCCTGTACACTCTCCTTTTTCCACACTCGTTTTTTCCATTTCGGAGCGGTAATGTCTTAACAATCTTCTTTTTTCTGCGAAATCAAATGACGCATCCATCTGCCGGTTCAAAATTTCAAGCTGATTACAGGTTTCTTCGTAATCGTGGACACTGTCATCCACATTCTGCGCCATTTCAATTAATTCTTCATAACTTCCATCGGTACGGTTTTTCCAACGATTTCCGGTTCTCTCAAATTCTCCTAACAGCGATCCGATATCGGCAGGCGGAAGATAATTTCTCTGTTCTAAAAGACATTCCAGCTCATGGGAGCCTTCCGTAAGTGGCGTGCCACAGATACATCTGCCTGTCTTAATAATGTAATCGATCGTTCCCTGTCGCATATGCGGAATATCCCGTCTCTCCCCGGCAACAGCTTTCACCATTTTCACACACGCTTCAATGAGCGGCTGTGAGAACATCATATAGGCTTTGTCACTGATCTGTGACACTAAAGTTTTATAATGATTATTTGCCCTTTTCCTTTGTTCTTCCCTCACAATCTGCAGATTTTTTAACTTGCCCTGCAGCATTTCTGTACTCTTATTTTCTTCCAGATATTGTTCGATCTCATCACATTTCTTTTGATAATTTTTTATATTAATATCAATATTCTTAACATGCTCCTGTTCTTTTTCAATCATGTGCTCTATCCGCATCCGGTCATTTTCCAACGAATCATACATCATTCCATCACCGGTGATTTTACTTTTGAATTTTCGGGTGACAGAGTTAGATCCCATATCTTTCAGATGTAAAAGTGCTGCCTGATAGGAGGATAATCCAGTGAGACTATGTACGGATTCTTTGATATTTTCTCTGACACCGTTGACCGTGACATCACTCCAACGCTCACCATCAAACAGAAAGTAATGAGATAAATTTCTTGGAAATAGTTCATTTATAACATATTCCACCTGCCTCTCATCTACTTCTGTCACCACATCCGGTGCTTGAAGATCTGCTATCTTCATGGATACTTTTTTCTGAAATTCCCTGCATGTCATCTGTGGATAATTTCTGCTGTAAATTGTTTTCCGGCAGATCGTATACTGCTTTTCCTCATCGGCAGCCACAATCGTAACGGATACCGCTGCCTTACTGTCTGCATCCATGAACGCCAGAACATCATTATTTAAAAGCTGGTAGTCATCTGCATTTTTCCATTTCTCCATATTTACAGCTCCGTATAACCCGAAGCGGAAAGCCTGTGCAATCGTTGTTTTTCCAACAGTATTATCCCCCAATACTACTGTCACGTTTTTGCCCGGATCACAGCTGAATTCAATCGTGTTTACCCCTTTGTAACGCATAAAATTTTCCATTGTGATGCTTTTAAACTTCATGCTGCTCTCTCCTTTGTCTCTACCTTGTTCTTAAGTTATCAATAATTATTTTTTGTATCTCCTCCGACATTTTCTGGTCTGTCAATGCTTTGCTTCTGAGGTTTCTGCGTTCTGCGCTAAGGACTTCGAAGGTTAATGTATTCAATAATCTTTCATCTATTTCTTTCATCTTGACTGTCTCCTATAAATACATATTCACACGTTTTTCCACATCCGCTTTTACGCTTCCAAATCTTTTTTCAAGTATCTCAGCTAAATTGGGTTCATTAATTTCCTTTTTTCCATTAATGTCGATGTGCAAATCATAAACTGAATTATCATTACAATACTTAACGTAATACTCTACTTGATGATTTGAAATTTTTTGATTTGAATCTTTTGTAATATAAATAAAATTTAATGGAGAATTAAAGACATTCTTTTTATCATCCCTGCGTTTCTTTTCCATTCCCTTATATGTACTGTCTAATGTACCTACAGGAACAATATGATGCTCCTCTAATTTGTCACACACATCTGAAAACACCTGTATCTCTGCATCCGTCATTAAATCCGTGTATGTTTCTGCCAGATAAAACTGACATAATGTCTTTCTTACAACTGCTTTTGGAATTACACTTGTTTTCATTAGCAATGTCTCTTTATCAGAAAAGCCCTGCATATGAAACACATTTTTTTTCATATCCTGAATCCAGTTCTTATCTTCCGGATTCTTAATTATACTTAAGACATGATTGATGTCTTCGATAATATTTTCGCTTTGGTCTTTATCGTATCTTCCTGAAAATATGGAACACCAATACCACGCTTCTAATATATTTATTATATTTTCGTTCTCATAGAAACTGTCATTTGATAATATGTATCCTAATAAAACAAGCATGAGATTATAGTTTATTTCCTGTATTTTTCTAATTCCACATCTCACTTGCAAAAAGAAACATGCTCTATCTATTCCTTTACATGCTTTCCCATAATTGTTACAGATTTCATCCGATGTTAACGACAATATTTTGTCTCTCTTAATATAAGATAACTCCACTCTATTTTTCTGATAATCAGGAACATAACAAATCAGAGACAATACATTCAAAAAAATATCTGTATATTTTTTATTCAATTGATTCTTTTTTTCATCAAAACATCCGAGTCTATCCGATGCCGAGTACATTCCAATTGTATCTATAAAACATTTGTAATATTTCTTCATCCTGTCTGGGACAATTTTTTCATCGTATTTTTTCGTCCGCTGTATATCATCAACGATTAAATCAAAAAGATTCTTATTACTTGCAAGCTTCTTTTTTGCAGCTTTAGCTAAAACTAATTCAAATGTGCTTAACGATATGCCACCTATATTTAAGTTTTCATAAATATCAATAGCTCTGTTTCTATCTGATTTTGACACTACAATTTGGTGAAGATCCAAATTCGATATACAACATGTCAGATATTGCTTCATCTTATCAGCCCAATGGGTTTCTCCCATACTGATCCAGCTTTCTTCAAGTTCACTTCGATCCACTTTCTCTGCCTTGATAATTTCTCCCTTATAGTCATCTTCAATATATTTATTTACAAATTCCTGCTTCTGACTTTCCGTTGTTAAAATATCAAATTCTTTCTCTATACGGTAACGCACCACTCTTGTTACGATGTCCTTTAAAATATTTTTCAAACGGGTTTCATTACTTGAATCCCCTTTTCTGTTATTAATCAATAAAAACAAAGGAATATAATAATAATCTTCTTTTAAACAAAAATTTCCTATATTCTGTGGTTTTTCAGCATGTGGCGCATAGACTTCCTGTGTTTTTTCATCATAAGAAAAATATACAATATCTTCTCTGATATCCCCTGTCAAAAACTCTGGAACATCACTTTCCGGACTGGTCATCGCAAACTGTAATTCTTTCAAATGAAACCAGTCTTCTTTTTCATCCAGGTTCTCTACCGATGGTATCCGCAGAAAGAAACGATTTTGCAGATCAACCGAAATTAGTCTCCTATAATCGGTCATTAGCTTTCCACTACCGGAATAATCATAGAATAGCTGGTTCGAAAATACATTCGCTAATGCTGTCATTCTCTGTTGTCCATCTAATAGCACATTTACATTTCTGTTTCCACCAGATGTATCCACTTCATCTTTTCTGCCTAAAATCCTACATCCAAAATCCTCTGTATCTGCTTCCAAAACAAGAATGCTTCCTATTGGCATTTTAGTTAATACAGATGCAACCAGTCTTTGCTGCATTTCTATATCCCATACAAAACCTCTCTGAAAATCCGGTAATAACAACTCCTGTTTTTGTATTAATTCAATCATTTCTTTCAAATTTGTTTTTGTATCATTTTTCATAACTTTCCCTCTCCTTATCCTTCCGCAATTTCCCTGACTGCATCCACAAGCACATCAATCTCTTCTTTCGTCGTAAACCGTCCCACACTCGCTCTCACCACTCCAAGATAACTCACACTTCCAAGATATTTATGAATGAGCGGTGCACACTGGTAACCAGTCCGGACTGCCACATGATAGTCCTGATCCAGGATCATTCCCACTTCCCCTGCCTGATAGCCTTCCACATTGAAAGACACGATTCCGGCGTGATTTTCCAGATGTTCTGGTAAATACAGAGTCACTCCGAAAATCTTCTTCAACTGTCGTATCAGATACTCCGTCATTTCTTTTTCTCTGTCCAAAAAGTAATCTGCATTTTCTTTCAAATATGTCATTCTCTCTTCCATGGATGCGTGCAATCCTGCAATTGCCACAATATTCGGACTTCCGGGTTCATAGCCAACCGTTCCTTCCTCCGGCATTTCCAGATTCAGTGAATCACTTCCGGTTCCCCCGGCAATCATATGTTTTAATCTATATTTGGAATGATAGATAAAACCTCCGATTCCAAATGGACCATACAAAGTTTTATGCCCTGCAAACACATAAAAATCAATCGGACTATTTTTAAGCGAAATAGGAACCAATCCTAATGCCTGTGCACCATCCACAACTACAATTGCTTCATATTCTTTGGCTGACGCTGCTATTTCTTCCACCGGAAGAATATAACCTGTAACATTACTCACATGAGACATCACTACCAGATCCGGTTTTTCTCTCATGAACTGAAATCTGATTTTCTCCTGATCCAGTTCCATTCCTTTTTCATCGAGAGCAAGTTCTGTGATCAAAAAACCATACCTCTTCTGGTATAAAAATAAACTCCGCATAGTTGCGTTATGTTCAAATGGCGAAACATACACAGTCCGTTTTTTTTTCCAGTCTATTCCACCAAAAATCTCGTTACATGCAAGCGTAGCAGAGGCTGTAAATACAACCTCTGCTACATTCTCTGTCTCCGTCAATTCCATGATCTGCTGTCTTGTTTCACTGATAACTTCAGAAGCTTTCCTAGCAAGCGCATAGGCGCCCCTTCCGGCATTGACAGCGTAATCCCGGTTTGCCTCATCCATTGCCTTATATACATTTTCATGTTTTGGAAATGTCGTTGCCGCATTATCAAAGTAATATACTTTTTCCATATCTGTACTCCACATCTTTTTCGTAATGATCCGGTCTCTTTCTGCCCACCTTCTACAATAACTTCCTGATCGCCTGAACCAGAACTGCTACTTTCTGGTTCATCTCCAGCGTATCACCAAAATCATCCAGTGCTTCCTCGATCATATTTTGCAGATAAATGCTGGTAGAATCTGTAATTTCTGCATCAAAATACTTCATAACCTCATTTCCCTCTGCATCCTGCAGAATAAACCTGCTCTTACTGTCAGTGGCAGCAGAGGCATCCTGGATATTCTCAATTTCAATACGTATCTGATGCAGTTCTTCCTGAAATTGCACAATAGAAGTATCGTTCCAGTCTTCCACATACATATCTGTAACGATCCGGCTCAGTTTCCGCACAATTTCTTCTTCATCATTTGTCGCTAATTGATCTAAATAAGACATGAATTTACTGATTCCAGTACTTAATATATACTGTTTTGAAGCCTGACTCTGTCTCTCGTACCATTCGATGAGGCATGCCTTCAGATTCGTATCTTTTTCCACATGAAATTCTTTTTTTATCTGGATATTGATCTGTGTTAAAAGTTCATCCAGCTTTCCATTCATCTCCGAGACAGCATTTTTTACCCCCACAATTGCCTGTTCATAATCATCTGTTTCCATCCCATCTGGAATTCTGTCAAAAATCAATTCCCTCGGATTTATCTCTGCACGCTTTAATAAACTTCTGAGTACTTTTACAATTAAAATGTTCTCACTTGAATAATGATCTGTAACTACCGTATATTGCGGCAATGAACGATACCATTTCTGCATACATGCCGCGATTCCATTGATCCGGCTTTGTTTTGAGAGTGTAAAGTCTCCCCTCTCGCAGAAAATCTGCTCTAATTCTTTTAAATACCAGTCTTTTGCAGCTGTCTCCGGTTCAATGTACAATTCATATTTATCCGGGAACTCATTCACGTTATTTAACGTATCAAAAGAAACTTCTAATTCTTTATTTTTCAGATATATAACGGCCGTTCCTTCTGTATCCGCCAGCTTTTTTGCCAGAAATAAAGGTATGATCCCTTTTCTTGCACCATAATCTTTTCCCTGCAGACATTTATATAATGTTTCAAAAGAATGTTTTTCTCCTGCACATTGTTCAAAAAATCTCTCGATCTCATTGCAGACACGATTGCATCCTTCATCATTTTTTGTGTGGACAAATGCTGCACGATATACCATCGCTTCCGGACTGGTACCTTTCCTATATCCTGCGCAGTCATTTTCATTCAAAAGATTTTTAATCACCTGATTTCTTGCCTTTTTATATTGGGCACCAACACACTCGATATTCAAAAGCTCATGATTTACCTTAGGAGAATGCCCATAATATTTTTCACATACACTGCTTAAATAATCGTTCCAGTCCGCTGGATTTGCGCAGACCACTGTTTCTCCATTTCCTCCAAATACAGCTGTGTTCCGGCTTTCCGGTGAAAAATCCTGTTCTAACACTGTATTTATCTCAAAAACAATATCATCCTCATATAAATTTAATTCCTGAAGCAGTACCACATTATCTTCAATAAATTTTTCATCTTTTTTCAGGCTTCTGACTGCCTCATATTTTAAAGCAAGATTTCTGACTGACAGTTTATGGTCTGATACCAGTGCGATCAGTCTGTCATCCGCTAATTTCTGCAGATGTTTTTGTACCTCAATCACATCTGTCTCATCTTCATAAATGAGGAGTAAAATTTTTCCATCTGCAAATTTTTCTTCAAATAAATATGCACTGTTTTCCAGTTTTAGGAAATCCGAAAGCAGCATGATCTCATACTGAAAATATCTGGTGATTGCAAATTTCTGGTTATACCGCTTCGGCAGTTCGTAGTCCATCTCTGCGCTATCCATAAGGCTTCTGCACAGATCAAATCTGCTTTCCAGTTCTCCCATGCGGCTTTCGATTGCTTTTTCTATGTCAACCCCAACGTTAGAACGGAACGCATACACCCCAAGGCTTTTTCTATATATAATCAGATCTTTCTCCACTAACTGCTGCATTGCATGTTGAAATTCTTTTTCTTCACATCCCAGTGAAAGTCTGAATATCTCCTCTTTTGCAGGCAGTTCTTCCTCTTTATGGATCATCCGGATAATCGCAATCGTCTTTAGTATCCGGATTTCCAGATCCTCTGACACTTGTGAAATCGCATATTCTGCTTTCATCCATTCATTATGGATCTGCGGAAGATCCGTATTGTCCCGAAACAGATTTTTAAAATAATCATAAATTTTATTGATCCCGATAAAGTCCTCTTTTCCTTTTTGCAAGAGCCAACTTAAACTGCCCTGTTCCTCTTCCGCCAGAAATGTAAAAATTGTCCGCTCGTTCTGCGCCACTTTTTCCGAAATGCAAAGCAGTGCATAAGCCGTCAACGGCAATAACGGATAACATCCTTTTCCAAGTGTTTCCAGATATTCATTCTCTGCAAAAAGCTTTTGGAAGCATGGCACATAATATGTTTTCTCCACAATGTCTCCATAGACAGACTGATTTTCCCACTCTTTGTATGCCTCTGAAAACTCTGGCTCTTTTTTCTCAATGGTATCTGCGATCAATTCATAATTATTTTGTGCTGATACGACAAAATCAATTTCCTTGATTCTGCCCTCCACACCACGGAAAGAATTCTTGACCGATTTATCGATGGTTTTTCCGTAATCATGAATGCTTTTATGCGCAACCAGTGTAAATATCATCTGTCCTTTTGAAGCGTTCACCAGCTCGCACATGTCCTGCAAAGCTTTCATATCATTTGAAAAATACTCTGCTCCATGTCCCTCCAAATATTTACTGAATTCATCAAAAACGAGGAACATGCCGGCAAAACCTTTTTCTTCCACCAAAATTCTGTTAATCTGCTGATAAATGCGGACAGTATCCAGTTGCATCATCGGCTGGAATTGACTTCCTGCCGTCAGTTTTGGATAGGTTTCCGTAAAAAAGTCCAGACTTTCCCGATCCTGCTTTTCAAGCCGCATACAGAACCCAGCCATTTCATATCCTGCCTGCTCTGCCAGCTTTTCAAACGCCGCATATGTTTCCGGATATTCTCTCTTCCATTTTTCAATAACCTTAACTGCTTCTGAATAATAATCCGCAGGTGCGAGATTCTGTAACCCTTCACGGTTTAATGCCTGCTGGAGCGCATAAATAAAACTCTGATTTAAATCTGTGCCTGAAACAGAATTCACTAATACCGGAAGATATTTATTCCCCTGCTTTATCCACTGTCTGATCTCTTCCGTCAACTGTGGATCGATTTTTTCTATTTTCCCTAAAATCACCTGATCCCGTTCCATACTTCCGTGAAGCAGTGCCAGAAGTACCAGTAACAGATGTGATTTTCCCTTTCCATAAGGTCCGATCAAAACAGAGGCACTCTCCCCTGATTTTCCTGATACGATATTCCAATAACGCTTTAAAATTGCAATAGAAGAACGCGTCGGAATATAACTTCCAATGCGTTCATAATTATCCAGATCCAGCTGTAAATTAACAGACTTCTGAAAGGAATGATTAATTTGTATCAGTTTTATCAAAGGGTTCATAATGCACTCCATGTTTTTCGTAATAGTTTCTTACAACAGAATTGCCATCTGTTTTTTCATTTAAATACACCATATTCAGCCCTGCGGTGTGGTTGATAATGATTTTGTCCTGATTTTCCAGACGCTCCAGCAATTCGATGAGCATGGTTCTCTTTAAGTTCATGATCTTTCCCGGTCCGCCCTTCATGGTCAGAAGTTCGTCGATCTGGACCGAATCATGCTCCTGCAGAAGATCGTTCAGAAGATAATAAATAATATCCTCAGGTACTTTATTCAGATCCGGCTGGCATTTTTCAAACAGGTCACCTGAGGCTTTCATCAGATTTAATTTCCAGAAGGGGCTCTTGTTCTTTTCCTCCGGATTCATCTGCTTTTCTTTTCTCTTTACATACATTCGGAGAATGGCATCACAATCGTCTTCCACAGATTTTTCTGAAAACTTTTCTCCATCTGTATAATCCGCTGCAAGTTCTGTCATCTCATCGTTCATCTGTTTTCGTGAAAACTCCTCATAAGAAAAAGAATCAAAAAATAGTCCCCACGCAGTTGCCAGTGCATAATTTTTTACGATCTGACAGTGTAAAAGCCATATCGTAAAAATATCCTCAAGATAAGGATCTCCTGTCAAAATGATTCTTCCAAGCTCTGTGAGCTTTGTTCCCTCCTTCGGCTTATCCTCCGTCAGGTTCATCGTCTTAAGCCAGTAGCGGATCGATTTTGCCATATTAGGTCCAACTCCCAGTTCATCCGCTCCATAATTTTCGGAAAAAACTTTTGCGTTTTTCTCTATTTCAAATAATCCTTTGTTCAGCCATCCCTCACGGAGAATAAAGCTCTCATGCCCCTTAAAACGGTATTTATTTTTCTCTGTCAAGGATCGTCACCTTCCTACTCTCTTTTTATTGATAATACTTTCCGCATATAACAGCCTGCGATAAAGTGGTTCACACACTCTCCACAGCGCATGCATTTTTCATCTGAAATGCGGTAGTCGATTTTTCCATCTTTCTCTTCTTTCACAGAAAGTGCATTGAAACGGCATACACTTTCGCATGCCAGGCATCCCATACACATCTGATACTTTGTAAGCTGACATTTGACACGTTCCTCTGCCGTTTTCATGTCGGACGCACCTGCGATCTTATGATCCAGGATCGTCACTTTCAGATTCCTGCTTCCAACTCTTCCCTGCAATTTCAACAGAATTTTTCCGGCTCTATTCAAAATAAAAACTTCTCCAAGTCTTGCATTGCCCATGTCAAAATTCAGATATCCAAATGGACGGAAAAGTTCGTATAATTCTTCTGTGACAGGTTTCTGAAGTTCGTAATTGAAAGCATTCTCTTCTGTGGCACATGGTTTAAAAGAGATCACCGATTTCTGTGCGTACGCTACCCCATTACCGCCCTGCCTTGCCTTCCAGAATCCGTCATCCACATATACTTCTGCATCTTCTTTTCCGATACTTCTGGCGAAATCGATCAGCAGTGTACGAAACCGCTCTGACTGCTCATGCATATGGATTTTTGACAAAAATTCCGACCAGCCGCTGTTGTTCGGGCAGCACCAGCATCCAACCCTTGCATAACCCAGACGGTATGCGTCATTAAAATCAATCCCGGATGTCAGGATGTACAGCCAGATATCAAAATCCATCCAGTCAATGATCGGGGAAACAATGCGCTGTTTCGTGATTTTAGGACTGTCAGACTCCCGCTCGTATTTGCTCCGGCTCAACGATTCACTGCGCCGGATTCCATAAAAAGTTAAAATCTGATTTTTATCCCTATATAAAGATTTGATTCTTTTTTGAATCGTTCCCGTTTTAAAAATGGTACAGCACCACCGCATCACACGGCTTGGCGGTCCAACCAGTTTACATAATTCTTCAAAATCTTTTTCTTTATTTCTTGCAGAAATAAGAGGTGTCTTCGGATGATCCTTCCTGAATCTCTGAACATATTCATAGGTATACGGAAATTCCAGCGTCGTATCTCCAAAAATATGCATGATCTGTGGATTGCTTAAAGCACGTGTCACCAGATCTGCTGTGACAGTAGAATCCTTTCCTCCGCTGAACGAGACAAACATATCTGTGATATCAAAATTCTCTGTCATGCTTCTGATATACCCCTTCGCCTCTTCCACGATCCGGTTATATCGTTCTTTATTGCACAAAATAAAACGTTCCATCTGTTTTTCAAAAAACTGATAAGTATTCTGCGCTTTTAATTCTTCATATTGCTTTCGAATTGCGTCTGCGTCCTTATTTTTCAGATCTTTGACAGAAAATTTAATTTTTTTCCCATTTACAAAATAATTATTTCCGTTGCCGTTCCAGACAGAATCTTTTTCAAATGCAAACGGCTTTTCCAAAATGATTTCTAAAAGCAGGCGTTCTTCCGGAAATACCGGTCTTACATCACTGGTCAGCTTTTTGCCTTCCTGTCCACAAACCGGACAAGTCTTCTCGTAAATCGGCACCTGACATTCTGGACACCAGAAAATCTCTGAAATGGCATCTGCCCGTCCGCCACAACCAGGACATATACTTGTCTCACATCGATTATTTGTACATGGCAGATTCTCACCTGTTTTGTCATTTTTATTGTGACAAATATATGTAATCATAATTGCACTTTTTCCTAACTTCTAAGACTGATTCTTATATATCAAGAATATATGTTCATTATAGTCTTAGCTTCAAAGAAATTCAATACGTTATTCTTTGTTTCAAAGACTTTTTGGATTATGAACTGCCGCTTCGGGTGGTGTTACGGGTTTTTTGCAGGTTATGTTGTATTGCATGCCTAAAGTATTTATAAACATAAAAAATAGAACTGATTTGTTTTCCGTCCAAAATCCTGAAAACAAATCAGTTCTATTTTTTATTTATCCAAGGCTGTGTGGCATGTAATATCTAGTATAATCCACGCTAATTAGAAGCCTGTTTCAAATTAGCATTTTATGCTAATTCTGGATAGACTTTTTCTTTCGTGAAATTGGTTTTGGTGCTTTTTTGTTTTTGTTTTCTGCTGAAGCAGCTTTTGCATTTACAACCTCATACACTATGGAATCAATATCTTCTTTAGAAAGATCGATGGTATCCATTTTATATGTCCATTTGTAGGGCACAGGTTCTTTGTTGATTTCATCAAAGTATCTGTAGATTCTATCCTCGAGTTCTTTCTTGCTTTCCACACGGATTCCACCCAGCATCTGCTTTGTCATTTTACTGAAAAAACCTTCAATCATGTTTAACCAGGAACCATGTTTGGGTGTAAATACAAACTCAAAACGTCCAGAAACCGTATTCAGATATTCCTGGGTTTCTTTGGATGTATGTGCAGCGTGATTATCCAGAATAATCCGAATGATATCGCCCTTTGGATATTTTTCATCAAGTTTCTTTAGAAAAGTCACAAAGTCAGAACTTTTATGAGTTTCACTTACTAATGGAATTGCTTCTCCTGAGAGCAGATCAATCGCTGCAAGCAGAGAGAGGGTTCCCAGTCTGACATACTCATAATCTCGCTGACAGCCACTGCTTTTATCTGTATTCGGAATCGGTGGACGGTCTTCACCCGTGGTGGCAATTGCCTGAATTCCTGGCTTTTCATCATAAGACAGCGTATGTACGGCATCTTTCTCACAAGGAATCAGTTTTCCATCCTTGTCAAACTGCATTTCAATCTGCTTGTAGATAACAAGGACATCATGCATTTTTGCATCAAACTCAGGATCCCGTCTTTCGCAGTAATAGGACACCTGAAATGGTTTGATTCTTGCATTGCTCAGGATTTTCCGAAGCGTTGTTTCAGCTACTGTTGCCATACGAGGATGTCCTTCCGCTTCTGCTATAGAGTTGATGAATTTCCTAAAACTCATGGGATACCAGAATTCAGCAGAATAGCCGTAATCCTTCGGTTTTTGGCAGGCTTTACTGATTACCCAGGTGATATCGTCATCGGTGATTTCCGCTTTTCTTCCACGGCCTTTGTTATCACATAAAGAAGCTTCAACACCGTTCTCTTTAAATTTGTTAAGACAACGTTTTACCACACCGATTCCAATATCCAGTTTGTCAGCAATTGCTTTGTTAGATGCACCCTCAGATTTGAGCAGAAGGATCCTGGCACGTTGATAAACGCGAATTTCCAAAGTGCTCTGAGTCAGCAGTTTATTTAAGTAAGATTTATCATCATCTGTTAAAGAAATAGTTTTAATTGTATTAGGCATAATTGGCACCTCCGATGGTTCAATTATACCATAATAGGAATGTGAATAAAAATAGTTTGTTATTTAAAGTGGATTATACTAGGTTGTGAAAATCCGTCTTCCAGTCTTGTTCCAGCCTACGGATGTTACATATTATATAGTTTTATCCAGAAGTATCTTATAAATTGTCTCTACATTATAATCAGGTGCACACTGTCCGATCACATCATAGATTTGTTTGATTAACGTTTGGGGTTCTTCCAGCATATCTGCTGTTTCTTTTACAGAGCAGCCTTTTTTATACTTTTTAATTACTATTTCTATGACTTTTGAAGCTGCGCCTTCGAGTTTTCCCTCGAGTTTTCCAACATTCCTGCCCTCCATAATTCCTTCTTCCCTCGATTCGCGCAGATCATCCGCAAATAATTCACGTAATGCTTCACACATTTTTCGTTCCTCCTTTAATTCCTGCCAGTTTGCGCGCATGATCGTATCTGCCAGCGCCTGGTATAACTTTGAGTTTTTATTTTCACCATATTTCTCTATAAAATTTCTGATCTCGCCGCCTGACTTTAAATCATTACGAAGATTATTCAGCCAGTAGTTATTCGTTTTAGATAATCTTGGAACAATGATAAGCTGCATCGGAATTGCATCTCCCATAAGGTAATAAATACCGCTTTCCATGTTTTCGACTGTTATCTGCCGATCTCTTTGCAATTTCTGAAGCATGGTTCTTGGATAATGGTAACATACAAAAGTAATTGTCAGCTCTGCTGCCGGTATGAAGTCTACTGTCTCCGTGTCGGCTTTATAAATACAGGCGTATGCGTACACCTTGTAAAAATCGTCAATGTTAAGGTCATCTTCCGGCGATTTGTATTCTACAACATTGTACTGTCGGAAAATTCTCCCAATATTCTTCTGGATTTTTACATGTCTTTCATTTTTGACTAACACATCGATCTGCATTGGTTTCTTCGACAGCAGATGTTCAGAATCAAATTCTAAATACTTTGTTTCTTCTCCAAGTTCAATCTGCAATGCCGCATCAAATGCAGGATGCCATTGGATTTTCTCATCGTTTGTGTTCAATCATATTCCCCCTTTATAAAATGTACCCTATAGATTGGACAGATTGAGTTTTTAAAACCCTTACCATTAGACAGTAAGTTTTAATGAAAACCCTTAAATCTATACAATGAGTTTACAGGGAACCCTTAACTTCGGACATGGTTTTGATGAACCCCTTCATTTTGGACAAAATCGCTTTTTGACTCCGATTCAGATTGATATTACAATAATAATGAATTGGAGGAAATTATGGCAAACAGAAAGTTTACAGAACAGGAAATGCTCACACTGAGAAATAGCAAATATGTGCTGGATGTATCACCGAGCATTGTACATTTCTCGGCAGAATTTAAAAAACTGTTTTGGGAGGAACTGTCAAAGGGCAGGCTTCCACGTGAGATTATTTCGACTCTTGGGATAGATCCAAATATCTTGGGGGATTCCAGAATAAATGGTCTGAAAACCATGATTGGAAATGAAGTAAAAAAGGGAAATGGTTTTCGAGATCTTAACACCTATGCACAGGGCTGCAACGGATATCTTTCGGCTGAAAATCGGATAAAATATTTAGAAATGCAACTGGCATATAAAGATCAGGAGATTGAGTTTCTAAAAAAAATTGTATCTTTAAATCCGGAGGCTCCGGAATAATGAAAATACCAGCCCATGCAAAGTATCAGATTATTTATGATACCATGCAAAAAAACGATAATCTATTGAATGTAGCTGCCATGTGCGAAATTGCAGGAGTATCCCGTTCGGGATATTACCATTATCTCTCAACAGAAGACCAGCGAATGGAAAGGGAGGAACAGGACAGACAGGATTTTCTTCTGATTCTGAAAGCATACCAGTACCGAGGATATCATAAAGGTGCCCGTAGCATATATATGAGGCTGTTACACATGGAACCGCCGATAGTGATGAATATCAAAAAAATCCGGCGGTTGATGAAGAAGTACAACTTACAGTGCCCTATCCGCAAGGCAAATCCCTATCGGAGAATGGCAAAAGCAATGGCAACTGCATATACCGCACCCAATATAGTAAACCGTGAATTCGAGGAACACGGACCAAGAAAAATTCTGTTAACGGATATCACGTATATTATAAATGGAAAAGCACCCCGGTGCTATATGTCGACAATTATAGATGCCTGTACCAAGGAACTGCTGTCATGGGTTCTCAGCGAATCACTAGAAATTGATTTTGTATTAGAAACAGTAAAGCAGTTAATAGAAAAACATGGAACTGATTTAAGCACAGAAACATTAATACATAGCGATCAGGGTTCCCACTATACCAGCATTAAATTTATCCAATTGTTAAAGGATAACGAACTGAGACAGTCTATGTCACGTAGAGCAAACTGTTGGGACAATGCTCCTCAGGAATCATTCTTTGGTCATATGAAAGATGAATTAGATCTATCAGAGTGCCACGGCTATGAGGAGATATTAAACGCAGTTAGGGATTGGACAGAATATTATAATACAGAACGTTATCAATGGGACTTAGCAAGGTTGTCACCTGTTGAATATTATCAATATCTGACAACAGGAATTTATCCACTGATAATCCCTAAAGCAAAAGGTAAAAACAATCAATCAGAGGCATCACTTTGATGCCTCTACACAACAAACAAATATAAAATAGAAATCTGAAAAGGAAAAGTCATAGTGTCCTTGACAAAGGGTACACTTTATTATGATAATAGAATGTATGGTATTTTTCAATGCACATAAAAGATTTTGTCATAAAAATGCAACGGTGCTAACTGTAATTAAGATTAAAATTTTCATGCATTGAATTGTTCATCAAAATGGAATCTCCTGCCGAACCGGCAATGAATTTTGAGATCATATCCGTAACCATATATCAGGTTTTGGATCTGCAGACAGAAACGTTGTTAAGAATGATCACGATTATGAAAATCTCATAATCGTAACTATTATTTGTCTGCGACTTTGATGTAGGCTTAGTATAAAACAATCTTGGAATTGTGTCAATGAAATCCAGAGTTTAACTTACCGTGGAGCAGCAGATTTTGTGATGCAGTTCTAGAGTTTGAAGGGCAGATATAAGCGTCTCTCACAAGTCGTGATTTTATCGGTTTATGAAAAGAAAAACGGTACAGACGAAATATGATGTTCCTGTTCGCCGGGCATTCCGATAAGCCTCTAAAGAGTCTTATCTCCATGGCTCACAAAGGAAATCATATTTGTCTGCACTGTTTTTCTTTCATTTACGTTACGAATGACTTGTGAGAGGACGCTTATATTTGCCCAATCAACATCATGAATCGCACCACAAAATCTGCAATTTACGTTATGGAACTCACGGTTAACTTTGGATTCTGCCGCTCGTACTCTGGATTGACGGATTTTCACAATCTGGATATTGCATGCCACACAGTCTTGGCTTAATAAAAAATAGAACTGATTTGTTTTCAGGATTTTGGGAGCGGCCGGTCCTTAGAAAGCAGACATTGCGATTTCAAAAGACAATGTCAATTGGATTTTGAAATCACGATGGATGCTTTCTTAGTACCGCTGCCAGCGACAACAAGCGGAAGCGCTCCTGAAAACAAACAGTTCTATTTTTTATATTTCTATACACTTTGTTGGCATGCAATTAACATAACCTGTGAAAATCCGTAACACCACCCACAAGCGGCAGTTCATACGTTAAAACTCCGGTTATTTAAACAGATTTTTGAAGAACTCCCCAATCGCACTAAAGATATTTCCAAAGAAGTTACCAATAGATGCAATGATTCCGGAAGAGCTTCCTCCATTTTTAAAGGAATTGTAGAGAGAGGCTGCGTAATCCACCAGTCCACTTAAATCAATTCCAAGAGAAGTAATTTTCAAAAGAAGATCAACGATTTTCTGTCTCTCATCATCAGATAAAGTGACGCCATATTTATCACAGGCTTCATCAATTGCTTCGTTGATACTCTTCTCGTCAGTCAGTCCTTTTTCTGCGATCAGGGACTTGATGTAAGCAATAAACTCCTCCACTTCCTGATCGGTCAGACCCTGAATGGAAGCTTCCAGTTCTCCGGTGACAACAAGTTCATTTAACGCTGCATCTACAACGTTATCCTGTACTGCTTCCCCGGTCATTGCCTCATATGCCTCAAAGATTCCAACCAGTGCAGCGGTTCCGGAGATTGGCTTTGGGCCTGCAACGATGATATCTGCATCTGTAATTCCAGCAGTTGTCAGCGCATTTTTGTACATACCAACGGTACAGTATGTGATATTGTTCGTAGAAATGTTTAATCCATTTCCTTTTTTACGCTTTACGATCACGACAGAAGACCAGGACTTGCTTCCGATTTTGGAAGAATCCACATAGGAATCGAGGTACTGGTGCTCCTGTGCATTTGTAACGTAAGTGACGTTATAATTTGCAAGATTGGCAGGATCGATTCCCATAAGGGATAATACGATATTTTTCTGGTCATCAGACAGATCTGCGCCGAGTGCCAGATAAGGTTTATCATCTTTCTTAATCTCAACTTTATCGTTATTCTCATCCACAATGACATCTCCAGTCACATTTTCTGTGGATTTTTTATCATCCTCTACCGTTACCCCGCCTGTGACATTATCGGTTGTGCCACTGGTGGAAGTATTTGTGCTGTCGGAATTTGTTGTTGTACTGCTCTGTGCATCTGAAGCAGAATTATTTGTTGTGCTGTTCTGTGCATCTGAAGCAGAATTATTTGTTGTGCTGTTCTGTGCATCTGAAGCAGAAGTATTTGTTGTGCTGCTCTGTGCATCCGAAGCAGAATTATTTGTTGTGCTGTTCTTCGTATCTGAAGCAGAGCTGTTTTGTGTAGTTGTAGTTCCGGTTGAACCAGCATTGGTATCTGTACCTGTTGCACTGCTGTCATTCTGCGTTGCTGCATTATTCTCTGACTGTGTTGTCTGGGAATCACCGGATGTGGCATTGCTCTCTTCCTGCCCGGTGGAGTTCTGCGCAGAAGCATCTGCTGCAAATGATGTTACATGTGTTGGTATCATCATCACTGCAGCTAAAATAATTGCTGCAATTCTCTTTGTCATTCTCTTTCTCTTCACTTTTTTTCCCTCTCTTTTTATTTACGTATCGATCCGCACTCTCATCCATGCAAGAAGATCTGCATACACTTTATCGCGGTCTGTCTCATTTAAGATTTCATGTCTGTCATTTTCGTAGAGCTTATATGTAATATCCAGAGAACCTGCCTCTTTGAAGAGATCATACACTTTTTTGACGCCGACACCATTATCTCCCACCGGATCATCCTGACCGGATACAATAAAAATTGGAAGCTTGTTTGGTACTTTCTTCACATTTTCCAACTGATTATCGTAGAGAACTGCTTCCATCAGCCCCAGATAGCCGTTTAATGTAAATTTGAACGTACACCGCGGTTCGCTATAATAAAATTTTACAATATCCTCATCTTTTGTAAGCCAGCTGTTTGAAAGTGTTTTTCCAGAAAGATCATATTTCTTATATGGTCCGCCAAACGACAGCGATTCTACCAGTTTGCTTCTGTGATGCCAGCAAAAAATTTTTGCAAGGAATTTGCACACGTTGATTCCAAGTTTGGTCGTATTGTCCGGCACACAACCGGTTCCCATAATGATTGCCCCTCTCAAATCATCATTGTGAATGGTGAGGTATTTCCGAAGCATATAAGATCCCATACTGTGTCCCATCATAAAATAAGGAACACCCGGATTTTCTTTCTGGATCATCGTGCGCAGTGCATGCATGTCTGCGATCACCGTGTCACTCGGATTTTCCGCAAAATATCCCCAGCCATCTTTGGATGCTACGGAATCCCCATGTCCTAAATGGTCATGTCCCACCACCATAAAGCCATTCTCTGTCAGGAATTCAGCAAATGGTCTGTAGCGCTCTACAAACTCTATCATGCCATGTGTGATCTGTAAAATTGCCTCATACTTTCCATCTTCCGGAATCCATTTGACTGCATGGATGGTTGTTTTGCCATCCGCTGATAAAAATGTAAACTTCTCCTCTTTTGCCATACTTTTCCCCTCTCTTTTCCATGGGTAGTGTCAAAAACTACCCATTTTATTGTTCTAAAATTCTTTTAAAACCTTGATTTATTGGAGGTTTGCAAATAAAAAGAGCATTGCCCTCCCAAAAGAAGTATAATGAGTTCACCACAAACACCATTATCAACAAGGAGACAATGCTCATGGACATTATACTTTATTTACTTCTATTTATTCAATACCAACATAAACAAATCTGCTGGCTTTTTAATTTTATCTGCAGATATATTCCCCTTAAGCAGTGGGTCTTCGATGATTCCCATTCTCCCAAATATCAAAAATTCAAGATTGATAAGCTCCCAAAAATAATCTATTACGAAAAATGGGATTACAAAGACTACATTCCTTACCTCGAATGGAAGTATGGCAAGAAAATCAAACCTGTCAGTCGCCGTTCTGAATGTGATATTGATGGCAACTGTAGCTATCCACGTTGCAATGCTCCAAAGCCTTATCTCTACAAGAATAATGGTTCAAAAGGACAGATTCTGTGCAAAGTATGCTCCACCGCATTCTCTCCGGAAGAAAACCGTTTTTCAAAGTCCTACTCCCTCAAATGCCCGCACTGCAATCACTCGCTGGCTCATAAGAAAGACCGCAAACACTTTGTTGTCCACAAATGCGTAAATCCAAAATGTCCTTACTACCTCCACAATCTAAACAAGGTTGATAAAAAAGACCTTAAGGAGGACTATGGCAAGAACAAATATAAACTCCATTACATCTACCGGGAATTCCAGATAGATTTCTTTCGCATGGATTTAAACACTCTTCCCAAGAATGCTTCTTCCCTAAAATTCAGTAAACATGACCAGCATGTCATGTCACTTTGTCTTACCTACAAAGTGAATCTTGGGTTATCGCTTCGTAAAACCGCTCAGGCGTTGAAGGACATACACGGCATCAGCATCTCACACCAGCAAGTTGCCAACTATTGCAAAACCGCCTCTGTCTGCATAAAACCTTTCGTAGACAACTACGATTACAAAACTGGCAATGTATTTACTGCTGATGAGACATACATCAAAATCCGTGGTATCAAAACCTATATCTGGTTTATCATGGATGCTGCCAAACGCTCTGTTATCGGCTATCAAGTATCTGATAATCGTGGTGTTGGTCCATGCATTCTGGCAATGCGGATGGCATTCCAACATCTAAAAGAACTGCCTAAGAACTTTAAGTTCATTGCAGATGGCTACAGTGCATATCCCCTTGCCGCCCAGCAGTTCTTCCATGAATTCGGTGATAAGTTTAAGTTTGAAATCACACAGGTAATCGGCCTCACCAATGACAATGAGGTTTCTAAAGAATTCAGGCCTTACAAACAGATGATTGAGCGCTTAAACCGTACATACAAAGCTTCCTATCGTAAAACCAACGGCTTTGATAACATCGATGGAGCTAACTATGATCTCGCCCTCTGGGTTGCTTATTACAACTTCCTAAGACCACACAAACACAACAACTATAAAGTCTTAAATGAAGTCGAAATGCTGTCTCAGGCTGACACGATGCTGGGCAAATGGCAGCTTCTCATCTTCCTTGGTCAACAGACGATTCTGAACCTGCAACACGGCGAAGCCGCTAACTGTTCTTAGATTCAGAGCCAGAGGTAATTATCCCAGCCACCGCAAAGCGGCCTGCCCTTGATGGCACGAAAAAGAACTGCTACACTGCTGTAAACGACGGAAAATTCAAACTGTTCTTGAGTTCTTCGCCGTCGGTGATTCACCTACAGCAGTTCTTTTTCGTGCTGTCAAGGGTGGCGGTAAGCTACCACAACATAAAATATCTACAGTTTTCAAGGTTCATTTGAGACTTTTTTCTTTGGCTCGTTTTTTCATAGGTCATTTGACACTATCTTTCCATGATTATAAATTAGATATATTTTAAAACCTGTGGCTTCTTTATTCTGTCTGGACGAAACGATGAACTTCCTCCACATTGCGTTCTAATTCATCCGCACATTCTTTGTGCTCTTTCCACTCCTGGCGCAGTGTTTCCGCTTTGGATAACACTCTGCTCTGCACTTCGAAAAATTCATTTTCACCCTGACAGAGACTTTCTAATATTTCTTCAATATTTGTTTCTTCTTCCACATTTTCATGATCCGTTTCCACTGCCTCTTTGTCCCTGTCTTCCAGAAGTTTCACCAGAGAACCGTTATTTTCTTTTAAGAGATCATTTAACGCATGAATCTGTTTTTCCGCCTCTGTGGCAGTTTCCTCAAAACCACTGATCCTCGCAAGCACATCCGCAACCGCCGAAGTATACTGCTCTGCGTTCACACGCACTTCCTCTGCCGCTGTCACAAATTTTCTTCCGTCTTCTCCCATGCGTCCTGCCTCGATTGCTGCGCCGAGTGCCAGAACTCCCATATTCTGTGAAATATCTGCCAGTTTCTGTAACGCCTCTTCAACAGACTCTCTCTCCTGACAATATGCCTCATAGAACGATTCTATCTCCTTCATGGGTGTGGTGACGTACTTGTTCTTCTCTACAACTTTTGCAATTTTCTCGTGCTCACCCTCCATTTGCTGGCAGAGTGCTTCTTTTTCCTGCTGCAATCTGATATTCTGTTCATTCTTTTTTGCAAGCTGCTGTTTCAACAGTACGGTCTGTCCTGAATTCGCCTCTGAACACTCCTTTAACAGTTCCAATTCCTCTGAAACCGCCGTGATTGTCTCATCCAGTTCCGTTTTTGAGATCGTCATCTGTACCAATGTCTCTTCTGCGCTGTCTTTTGCTTTTGCAATATTAGAAATCTGCTCCTGCAGACGGTTCTGTTTTTCCTGTAATGCCAGAAGTTCCTCTTCCAGTTCTTTTGCTTTTTTTCCACCAAACATATGCCATCCTCCAGCTTTTACTGATAATTTCGAATGATAACCTGTACGCTTTCCACTCCATTATACTCGTTAATCTCTGGATAGTACACAATCATTATCCTCAATTTGTTTATCTGACCGCGAAAAGCTTTTTCCACTTCCGCACTTCCATACTTTTCTGCATAATATGCTTTGAACGCCTCAATATCACCAAAATAGACTGCCGATACCGCCTCTCCCGCGGCTGTCAGGAGATTCAGCCGCAACACATTCTGATTTTTTCCGACCACAAAAGCCTTTGTGATACTCAGGTTTTTGTCGGCAAACTGTGGCTTGATATTGGCTTTTCCAAAAGGCTCTAACACTGCAAATTCCCGGATAAGACCGGCATCCGCATACGCTGCTGGCATCGGAATATCAATTTTGATCTTCGGAATCAGGTCATCCTCCGTGAGATTTGCACAGGCATTGATTTTTTCACGGAACTTATCCACGTTTTCTTCCGGAAGAGATAATCCTGCCGCCATCGGATGTCCGCCGAATTTTTCCAGAAGTTCCCTGCACTTACATAGTTCCTCATACATGGAGTACTCCTCGATGGAACGCCCGGAGCCCTTCACGCCCTCCTCCGCCTTCGTCAGCACAAATACCGGCTTATGATAAGCCTCCCGGATACGCCCTGCAATGATTCCTGCAAGACTTTCGTGCACCTGTGGCAGATAAATGACAAGCACTTTATCCGACATGTAATGTTCCTCCACCACACGTTTTGCCTCCTCGACGCCATCTGCTGTCATATCTTTGCGCTGCTGGTTTAACTCCACAAGCTCCCTTGCCGTTTTTGCTGCCTCTTCCTCTCCCTGTAAAAAAAGAGACAGAGACAGTTTTGCTGTATCAAGTCTGCCACTCGCATTGATGCACGGTCCTAACACAAAACCAAAATGATATGCATTGATCTGCTCCGGTTCTAAATGATTCTGAAAGATCAGGGCGCGCATCCCCGGATTTTTTGTGCGGTGAATGCGGTTTAATCCCTCTTTCACCAAAATGCGGTTTTCGTCTGTCAGATCCATGACATCGCCAACGGTTGCAAATGCGACATTTTCCAGAAATTCATAGGTTTCTTCCAGGGCAAAACCCATTTTTTCATACAATACCTGCAGCACTTTCCATGCGACTGCTGCTCCACATAACTCTTTAAAAGGATACGCACATTCCTGCTGCTTTGGATTCACGATTGCATCTGCGTTGCTGCGAAGGAACTGCTTTTCCCCATTCTCCTCTGTATAGGGAATCTCGTGGTGATCGGTCACTAACACGGTCATCCCAAGTTCTTTGGCATGCGCAATCTCTGAGATTGCAGCAATTCCGTTATCGCACGTAAGAATGGTATCCATTCCGTCTCTTTTTGCCTGATCGATCAGATTCTCATTGATTCCATAGCCATCCTTCATGCGGTCCGGAATCTGCGTGGAAACATTTCCACCACAGTGTTTAATTCCCCGGTATAAAATATAGGTTGACATAACTCCATCTATATCATAGTCGCCGATAATACGGATCGGCTTTTGCTCTTCTATTTTAACTTTTAAAATATCTGTCAAACGATCTGCATCTTTCAATAAATGTGGATCGTATAAATCCTTTAAACTTCCATTCAGATATCTTTCAAATGCCGCCTCCCCGATCACCTCACGGTTTCGGATAAGACGCGCTGTGACAGGGCTGATTCCGAACTCTTTTCCAAGCTTTTCAAAATCAGCCCCCTTGTTGATTACAAACCATTTTTCCATGTAACACCTGCTGCCTGTTTTTTCTTATGAATTTATCTTTTAATAATGCACTTCCATCAGCATCAGTCCACATGCCGGCGCTGTATAGCCTGCGTTCTCCCGGTTTTTGCTCTCTAAGATCTGTGGCAGCTCCTCCGGCGCTCTCCTGCCATCCCCGACCTCGATCAGCGTACCCGTCAGGATCCGCACCATATTTTGCAAAAATCCATTGCCCCGGTAATCGATCCAGAGATCATTCCCTTTCTTCGTAAAATTGATCTCATAAATTGTGCGGACTGCCGTTTTTTTCATTTTCTTATTTCCGCAAAATGAAGTAAAATCATGTGTTCCGATCAGATAGGAAGCAGCTTCTTTCATGCGTTCGACATCGAGTGTTTTCTCATACTGGTACTCATATTTCCGCTCGAAAACATCCGAGATCTCTCCCATATGGATGTGATAGCGGTAGGTCTTTTTCTTTGCGGCGTAACGGCTGTGAAAACGCTCGTCCACCTGCTCAACCGCAATAACGGCAATGTCATCCGGCAGATAATGATTCAGATAGGACAGGATCTTTCCCTCCGTAAAATGCTCCTCAATATGAAAATTTGCCACCTGGCCTTTGGCATGCACGCCCGCATCCGTTCTCCCCGAACCGATGACTTCCACCGCGTGTCCTGCCATCTGTCCCAGCACTGCTTCTATTTTTCCCTGAATGGTCAGCCCGGTGCTGTTCTGCCCCTGCCAGCCCTTGTATCTTGTCCCATCATACTGGATTGTGATTTTATAGTTGTTCATACTTTTTATCCCTGCTTTACTGCAATCTAAACTAACTTTTAGTTTAACACATTTTCTACTCAAATCCTAGTCTGCGATCTGTTCCTGAAACGTTTTTGTGCCGGGGAACTGAAAAATACCAATCCCCCGGCACATTTACTCCACATTTTATACCAGTTCTGCAATCCTTGTCACCGCAACATAGATCTCCGATATTTTATACCAGGTGCGGTAATCTACCACTCCCGTCACAGGCAAGCCAAAAATAGACTGGAATTTTTCTACTGCTGCCTTCGTTGCCTCTCCGTAAATCCCATCCGGTGTGATCGTCGGGATTGCCGGATAAGCCTGCGAGATTCTCGCTAACTGTTCCTGGATCTGCCGGACCTTATCTCCGGCAGCACCCACTTCCAGATTATACCGCGGCCAGGATGCAGGGATACCGGAAATCTCCTCCGCTGTATTGATAAACATATTATCACCATAATAATAACGGAGAATTTCTATCGTTTCGTAGTTCTGATCCCCAAGATATTTGCTTCCCCACTGGCTCAGCCAGTTGCTGCACGTCACGCGCTGTCCGTCACAATACTGCGTCAGGATTGGCTGTCTCACATTCGGTCTGGAAAGATAATTCTGGAACATTTCCTCTACCACATCCGAGATACTCTGGAAAATATTTCTTCCATATACAAATTTCTGGTCATAAGCAGTGGATGTTGTGATGGTGAAGTTATAGCCTTTGTTCCGGTACCATTCCGTGTAAACCCTGTTTAACGTAAAGGACATGATCGCAAGGATATTGGCACGCAGCGTGCTGTCCGGCCACGTGCTGTATATCTCGCTGGATGCCACATTTTTGATGTAATCCCGGTAACGGACATAATAATTTGCCGCATTGGGATCCGATGGCGGTCCGTCATGAACAACGACAAATTCCGGGATCACCACTTTACTCAGCACGATCTCCCCTGAGTCGGAGACAGGCTTGATCTCGGACTCTGCTATTTTTGCCGGGAAATTGCCAAACAACGTATTGACCGGAATCACAATGGAATCTATTTGATTTTCTTCCTCATTTTCTTCCGCCATTCGCACCTGTTGCAATGCGAGCTGCTCTGAAAAAACCTGAACACCCGAAATACTGACGGGACGATATCCCGGTGCGGTAACTTTGACCGTATATTGGGCAAATGGCTGATTTTCGGAGGGTTCCATCGAGTATTCAAGCGGAGGCGCATCAAGCGTAAGTTTCTCCGACATTCCTGAATCATCTGCGCTTACCTCCTCCACCGTGGAATCCGGCTTGCCCGAATAGGAAATCGTGATTTTCGCTCCCTCGATCGGTCGTCTGGTCCGGTTCGCAAGTACTTCTACCTTGAGGCTTCCTTTATCTACAGCCTCTGTCTGGGCATATTTGATATCTGGCATGAACAACCTCTTCCTATATTTCCTTATATTATATGCTCAGACATGCGATCCTGTTCTGCTTCCTGTGCAAAACATTCGATTTCCCAACTTCTCAATTTTTATTTCCGTTCTTTATCCAAATCCCCCAAAACTTAATTCTTACTCTACCGTAACTACCTTCGCCAGATTTCTTGGCTTATCAACATCAAATCCCTTATCGGATGACACGTAATATGCTAAAAGCTGTAATGCAACCGATGCAGGTAAAACCATAAATTCATCCTGCATATCCGGAAGCTTGATCACCTGATATTCGGTATCAAGATCACCGGAAAGTGCCTCTTTGATAAATAATACAATATCTGCACCTCTGGATTTTACTTCCTTAATATTGGAAAGCTCTTTTGACATGAGTTTTTCCTGTGTTACCGTTGCAACAACCGGTGTGTTAGTCGTGATCAGTGCAATTGGTCCGTGTTTTAATTCGCCGGAGGCATAAGCCTCAGAGTGAATATAAGAAACCTCTTTCAGTTTCAATGATCCTTCCAGTAAAATAGAGTAATCCAGTCCACGTCCGATCATAAACAGATCCTTTGCTTCCAGAATCTTCTTTGCGATCACATGGATGTCACGTCTTTTCTCCAATACTTTCTGCATCACTTCCGGAACACGCTCTAATTCTGCGATAAAGCTCTTTGTCTGCTCCTCTGTGTAGACACCTCGCAATAATGCCATTTTTGCAACCACAAGATAAAATACGGAAAGCTGTGTTGTGTAAGCTTTTGTACTTGCCACTGCAATTTCAGGTCCTGCTGCGGTGTATAACACATAATCACTTTCTCTTGCAATGGAAGAACCTTTTACGTTGATAACGGATAAACATTTTGCGCCCTGTCTCTTCGCATATTTTAATGCTTCCAAGGTATCAATTGTCTCACCGGACTGTGATACTGCGATCACCAATGTTTTCTCATCAATGACCGGATCGGAATACATAAACTCTGATGCAAGTTCTACGTCCATCTGCACATGAACGATAGATTTTACCAGAGCCTGTGCCACAAGTCCCGCATGCATGGCTGTTCCGCATGCTACCACACAAATTCTGTCACAGTCTGTAAAAAGAGAATCCGGCACACCATCCGAAGTAAAATCAGGCAGACCGTTCACGATACGGTCTTTGATCGTATTCTTGATTGCTTCCGGCTGCTCCATAATCTCTTTTTCCATATAAAATGGATAACCATTCTTTCCCGCGCTGTTCAACTCCCAGTCAACGGACAAAAATTCTGGTTCTACCACATTGTCATTTAAATCCGTAAGTACCACATGATCTTTGTGCAACTCTAAAATGTGATATTCCGGTACAACAAAGTATTCATTTGTAAAACGGCAGAGTGCAGTCAGATCTGATGCAAGCATTGCTCCCTCTTTGCATATGGTTGCAACGATCGGGCTGACATTCCGGATCGAGTAGATCACATCCGGCTGATCTTCAAACAGGATCACAAGCGCAAAGGTACCCTTTAATTTGCTCACTGTTTTTTTGATCGCTTCCTTTGGATCTCCCTTGTAATAATGATTTAATAATGCAGCCGCAACTTCACTATCTGTTTCAGAATGAAGGATTTCCTGCAAATCGTAATCAGCGATCAGCTCACGATAGTTTTCGATGATCCCGTTATGAACCAGAGTCACTTTTCCCTGCTGATGCGGATGTGCATTCTGATCCGTAACTCCACCGTGAGTTGCCCATCTTGTATGTCCGATACCGCAGGTAGACAAAATCTTCTTCGAATCACAAATTGCTCTTAAATCACTTACTCTTCCGGCACATTTATAAACATTTGTCACATGGGAAGTTTCGTCTTTCACTGCAATACCCGCACTGTCATATCCACGATACTCTAATAATTCCAACGCATCTAATAAAACATCTTTTACGTTTTCACTGCCTGTATAACCTATAATTCCACACATATTAAATTTCCTCTTCTTTTCTATTTAAAATTTAAATCATATTCGAATTCAATTGTCCCATTATACCGTATTTGTTTTGCAGTCACCTGCATATTTGCCGGCATATCTCGCACTGGGAAGTACGAAAGGGCGTCCGCCGAATTTTCGATAACCCTTTTCCTCGTTAACCTGTGTATGGTCGTCCTCACAGGTACATGGCGCTAGAAGAGAAACCTAAATGTCTGCAATCAGTCACAGACAGGATCGCATATCTGAAAATATAAACCTTATTCGATTATCAATGTGCTATATATTGTAAACGCCTTCATAAATGCTGCTACATCTATGAAGGCATCTATAACATGATTACTATACTATGATATGTAAAAAATGTCCAGAAGTTATTTTACTTCCACTGTCCAGCCATATTTATCCGGGATTCTTCCCCACTGGATGCCGGTTAAGGTATCATATAATTTCTGTGTCAGTTCACCGATCTCAAAGTTGTTGACTGTCACAACATCATCTTTGTAACGGAGCTCTCCGACCGGTGAGATAACGGCTGCTGTACCTGTACCGAATACCTCTTCCAATGTGCCGTCATGTCCGGCTTTCATCAAATCGTCTACGGAAAGTCTTGTCTCATTTACTTTGTAACCCCAGTCACGGAGCAGATGGATCATGGAATCTCTTGTAACACCCGGAAGAACAGTTCCTTCGATCGGTGCTGTGTAGATTTCTCCGGCGATCTTGAACATAATGTTCATCGTTCCGACTTCCTCTACATATTTGCGATGCTCACCATCTAACCAGAGAACCTGTGCATAACCAAGTTTTTCTGCCTTCACCTGTCCCAGAATAGAACCTGCGTAGTTACCACCACATTTTGTAAAGCCTGTACCACCTTTTACAGCACGGACAAGTTCATCCTCAACCAGAATCTTAACCGGGTTAAGACCTGCTGCATAGTAAGCACCTACCGGACAGCAGATAATCATAAACTTGTATGCGTTTGCCATATGTACGCCGAGTGCTGCTTCTGTTGCAAACATAAATGGTCTGATATAAAGGGAAGTATTTGGTTCAGATGGAACCCAGTCAGCTTCCACTTTTACAAGTGCTTCCACTGCTTCGACAAACATATCAACCGGGAATTCCGGCATACAAAGTCTTGCATTGGAATTGATCATTCTCTTTGCGTTCATCTCCGGACGGAACAGCTGGATTTTGCCTTCTGCTGTACGGTATGCTTTCATACCTTCGAATGTTTCCTGCGCATAGTGAAGTGTCACGCATGCAGGATCCATTGTGATAGGTCCTTCCGGAACGATTCTTGCATCTTTCCATCCGTCTTCTTTTGTCCAATCCATGACAAACATGTAATCTGTCATATACTTACCAAAACCAAGATTCTTCTGGTCTGGTTTCTCCTTTAATACCGGTCTTTTTTCAAATCTGATATCCATAATATCCTCCTTTTCCCATTACACTTTTGGGAAATTAACTTTGACAACCATTATGATACTTTCTTTTTTTCATGTCAAGATTATTCCGAAGCCTTATGTTATGTATAACTATTAGTTATTATCTGTTTTATTTTCTATAACCTGATTTTATTTTCTTTTTCAAGTGACTTTTCCACTCTCCTGTAATATAATAAAACTACCTAAAAAATTTTGAGAGGTGATCCCTATGCATACATTTCAGCCAATTCCAGTTGACATGCTGGACATGAATCCATTTACAAAAATCGGCAAAGAATGGGCGCTGCTCACAGCCGGAAATAAACAGGAATCCAATACAATGACCATTAGCTGGGGCGGTGTTGGTGTTTTATGGGGCAAAAATGTTGTCTATGTTTTTGTCCGTGATTCCAGATATACCAAGGAACTGATCGATGCGGGAGACTTTTTCTCCCTTACATTTGTAAGTGACCAGTACCGCGATGCCTTGAATTACTGTGGCTCCCATTCTGGCCGGAACGAGGATAAGATTGCAAACGCAGGGCTTACCGTGGACTACCGGCATGGAATCCCATACATTGATGAGGGAAATCTTGTTTTGGTCTGTGAAAAAATGTCTGCTACCAGAATCACGGATGATTCCTTCCTCGATTCCGAGATTGCTGACAAATGGTACAAAGACGGCGATATGCACACCATGTACGTTGGACAGATCATTGATGTGCTCGCAAGATGATCATTTCTGCTAAACTCTTATTTTTTTGCAAAACGCTGCATTCCTAAACCACAAAAGCCTCCCGGCAAAAATGATCCGGATTGCCTTTCATCGCAATTCCCACATTTTTATCGGGAGGCTTTTTTACTCATGAAGCAGATAACCACTTCTTATTCAACAAAAAAATTTATTTTATTTCAATGGATATTTCTCTGTCAAAGATTTCACGATCGCCTTTGCCTTGTCAGCTGCCGGCTCACCCTCTTTGATCATCATTGCGATCGCCTCTGCGATCTGATCCATATCATCCGTGTTTAATCCGCGGGAAGTTTGGTTGTGTGAGATAAAGAAGCAATAGAAGTGTAAAATTTTTTGCCGTTCCTATCCGGCACTTGCGCATTGTGCCAGACAGGTCGGGCATTATTCGGGCAAGTCTACCTTGCCGACAAAAGAATAATAGATTTCAATTTCCTGCCTGCGGTTTTTGTTCTCGTCATAGCTGCACTCATGCACTACGATTTTCTCGATAAACTCCCGCAGCAGGGTAGGGGTAAGTTCCTCGAAGCTGGTGTACTTGCGGACAATGTTCATAAACTTCTCTGCGTTTACTGTGGCTTCCTGCGCCTTTGCAAGTTCCCCTTGCAGTTCGGCGGCTCTCTCTTTAAGCTGCCGCTGCTCCGCTTCATAGTCTGCCGACAACTCCGCAAACCGTTCATCAGAAATGCGCCCGGTCACGCTGTCCTCATAAAGCCGCTTGAAGATAGCGGACAACTCGGCTATGCGCTTCTCGGTTGCGTCCAGTTCCTTTTTCTTGGCGGCGTTCCTGCGCTTGCCCCCGTCCTCGTTCTGCTCGATCAGCAGCTTCATAAACTGCTTTTCGTGCCTTGCCGCATAGTCGGTCACTTTCCGCAGGTTGGCGGTCACTCCGGCGGTCAAAAGGTCGGTGCGGATAAAGTGCGCCGTACAGTCCTTGACACGCTTCTTGTAGTTCCCGCAGATGTAGCAATCCTGCCGCCTTGTCTTGTTCTCATACCTCTGCTGGTAGAGGACGCTGCCGCAGTCGGCGCAGAACAGCAAGCCGGAGAACAAGCCCACTTCATCATAGCGGTTGGGGCGTTTGCGCTGCTTGCGTAACTCCTGCACACGCTCCCATGTGGCAAGGTCGATAATCGGCTCATGGGTATTCTCGAATACCGCTTGCTTTTCCTCCGGGTTTTCTACGCTGGACTTCACTTTGTAAGAGATTTTCTCGGTCTTGAAGTTCACCGTATGCCCCAGATACTCTTTGCGTTCAAGGATATGGACAACGGTATTTGTCGCCCATCTGTAAGGGTAATCGGGGTAGTAGCGGCGGGTGCTGCCCGTCCTGCGGTATTCCAGCGTCCCCGGCGTGGGGATTTCCTGCTCTGTGAGCATACGGGCGATTTTGGTCGGGCCGTTCCCGGCAAGGCACAAGCTGAAAATCTGCTTGACTACCGGGGCGGCTTCCTCGTCAATGATAAAGCGTCCGTCCTCGCCTTTGAGATAGCCATAGACGGGCTGGCTGGTAATGGGCTTGCCGCTCATGCCCTTGCTTCTGAAAACTGCCTTGATTTTCCTGCTCGTATCCCTCACCATCCATTCGTTGAAAAGATTTTTTAGCGGCGTTAGGTCGTTGTCGCCCTGTGCGCTGTCCACTCCGTCATTGATGGCGATAAAGCGGACGCCTTTCTTGGGGAAAGTGATTTCCGTAAACATTCCGACTTGCAGATAGTTCCTCCCCATGCGGGATAGGTCTTTGGTAATGACGCATTTTACCTCGCCATTCTCCACGCAATCCATCATCTCCATAAAGCCCGGTCTTTGGAAATTCGCCCCACTCCATCCGTCATCAACGAAAAAACGGTAGTTCAAAAATCCATTGTCACGGGCATAGGTTTCCAAAATGCGTTTTTGGTTGGATATGGAATTGCTCTCGCCCTGCAATTCATCATCTTTACTCAATCTTGCGTAAAGGGCGGTAACGGGTGCTAATTGGGTGGTCTGTCTAATCATGGTTTCCTCCATTTCCGACAGCCGCCCCGCTATTCCGTACAAATAGTATACCATACGGGGCGGCTGTCTGTATAGTGGTTTCTGCTTCTTTATCGCCCGTCAAAGTGACGATTTTTCAAAAAAGGCTTGTCATGTCACATAGACGGTAGAAAAATTTGAAATTCTGTGTTATACTTTCCTCGTTCAAACAATGATAAATCCCGTATTTGATGAGGTAAGATTGAGTGATGAAATGTACTGTGTTTTATGATAGTTGGCAAATGGAATGTTGTGGAACGCCATTTTCCGTAGGGGATATAGTAAAATGGCTTGTTCTCAAAGCAGAACAACTGAACACTCCTGTTAATGTAGGGGCGATTAACTATTGTTACGAAGCCCATAGTTCTGATTGGCAAAACATATTTGTATTAGAGGGAAAGGTTGAAACAATCAAAATTTTGTATCATTCGTATGCCCCATCAGAAAACAATCCCCGCCTATTGATTCCTATTGGTGGAAAAACCATTGATGCAGAAAATGCAAAAGGGTTTGATAAAAAAGTTGATGATATGGAAGCAAGCGGATACATTGTTGTCCTAAACGAATATGCGATTAGGTCTGCCAAAAAAGAAGAAGTTACTTTCAAATAAGTTTCCGTTCTTACTCCCATTCCAGCGGTCATGCTCCCCAGCATGACCGCTTTTCCATGTTCCGGCTCATGCGGTGTAGGGCGGTCTTGGTGCGGCTGCGGTTTCCGCTTCCAGCACTTTCATCATCTTGTCCGCTGCGGTGGCGGTGGTGTCTTTCTTGAAATAGCCGGACACAATGAGTACGGTGTTACCCATGCGGGTTTCCGTCACGCAATCCGGGCGGCGGTCTGTGGTGCTGGCGGTGCTGTGCTTTTTATCGGTCATAGGCAACTCCTTTCATTTCAGCAGTTCTTTCAGTCTGTCCAGCTTGGCTTTTGCGGCTTCCTTTCGGAAATTCTTTGCCGTGAAGCAGACAGGGGAACACATTTCAATCAGTCGGTCATAGATACGGGCGTGGGCGGTGTCCTGCGGGTTTTCCAGCATATCCGGCGTGTGGTTGGTGGTGACGATCAGCGGCTTGCCGCTACGGTATCTGCTGTCAATCACATTGTAGACTTGCTCCAAACCGTACTCTGTCCCTCGCTCCATTCCAAAATCGTCAATGATAAGCAGCGGGTAGCGGCAAAGGCGGTCAATGTACTCATTGCGTCCCTCGAAGCTGGCGGCAAGGTCATTGAGGATAAGGGCAAAGTTCGTCATGCGGACGGGTATCTCTTTTTCCATGAGGGCGTTAGCGATACACCCGGCAAAATAGCTTTTCCCTGTGCCTACCTTGCCCCATAGCAGCAAGCCGTGGTTTCCCTCTTTCATCTGCTCCCAACGCTCCACATAGCTGTGCGCCATTCCCATTTGGGGGCATTTTCCGTTGTCATTGGCAAAAGTCCATTCCCGCATTTTACTGTCCGTAAAGCCCCGGCGTTTCAGTTCTTCTACGGTGTCAAGGTGTTTCCTGCGCTGCTCGGCGGCTTCACGCTCTAACCGTTTCGCCCGCTGGCAGTCACATTCTGCCGGGTGGCGGTCACGCCCGAACAGGGCGGCTTTGTCTGCCGGGAAATACCTTTCTTTGGATGTCCGGCACTTGCCGCAGTACAAAAGCCCGTCCTCCCCGGTGTAGTCCTCCGGCTCGGCTGCGGTATCGAAAACCTTTTCAAAATCATTCGTCATAAGCTCTGTCCCTCCTTGTAGGTGTAATCGGGTATGCCCTGCTTCGGGGCTGCCCTGTTGCTGTATTCGTTTGCCGCCCAGCGGCGCAGGGTGGCGGCGTGGTCTGCGTACTGTTTCCCCTCGGATTTCATGTAGCCGGATAGCTGCTCAATGAGGTTGTCCAGTCCGGGGATTTCCTCTTGCAGTTCCCGGTAGTCGCTTTCCGAAAGGAAAACATTTCCATATCTGCCATAGGCGGCGGGTGTCCCCCTCGCTCTATTCAGGTCGTTATTACTCTTGTTGTTAATACTCTTGTTGTTAGGGGACAGTTTTTTGTCCATCATTGGTAAAGTTTTCTGTCCATCAGTAGGACAGTTTTCTTTACTTCTGACGGACAGTTTTCTGTCCATCAGTAAGACAGTTTCCTGTCCGTCCGGCAGCTTCACATAAATGCGGTTGGGGGCTGAAAAGCCCTGCCTTTTCCGTTCAATCAGCCCCGCCGCTTCCAGTTCGTTCAGACAGTTCTTGGCGGTCATGGGGCTTCTGTTCAGTGCGTCCGCAATCTTCCCGATAGGAAAGACAATGTAAAGCCTGCCCTGCTCGTCCACCCAGCCGCTTTTCTGTGAGAGTGTCGCCCGGTCTAACAGCAGGGCATAGAGCAGTTGGGTGGTCAATGTCAAGTCTGCGCCCAGCAGGAAACGGGGAAAGGGTATATAGGATGGCAGCTTGGTATCTTTGGTCATGTAGTCTGCAATCGGTGTCACCTCCCTTTATCGGTGCTGGTTGCCGCCGTTCCCGGCGGTTTCCAGCGTTTGGAATAGTACCGGGGGCAGAGTACCACGATTGCCCGGAAACTCTGCTTGCAGTCGTGGGTACAGCCCCGGCATAGGTCGTTGTAAGTGATACGGTTGCGGTGGTTGAGGAAAAAAGACCATTCCAGCCGCCGCTTCTTGCTCATGCGTGGCATGGGTGACGCTCCTTTCTGACGTTTCGCCGGGTGTGGCGGTATCGGCTGTAAATCTGTATATTCCCGGTGTCATTTTCGGGCATTTTCTGCCCTGTAAGCCCCTTGAAAAAGCCGGGCAGTATTGCGATAGGGTGTCGGGCATACCCTTGTTTCTGTATGGTTTCGGTATCATTTCGGGGCGGTGTTTATCGGTCATGTTCGTGCCTTTTCTGCTGGCTCGGTGCGCCCCTCATCATTTGGTCGATATTGCCCTTGACGGTCTGCAACTCCCGCACACGCTCTTTTTTCTCCCGGTAATCGTTGTACCGGGCGTTCTTTTGGGCGGTAAGCTGCTCAATCTCGGCTTGCAGGGCTTTGTAGGTTGGCAGCTTCTTAATGCCATGCTCCCGGAAATACCGGGCGGCTGCGTCCGCTATGATAAAGTCGCTTTCGTGCTTCTGGCGGTAGGCGGCTTTTGCCTTGCCCGATTTCTGCGCTTTCAGACCGTCCCGCACATCTTTGGTCTTGGCGAATTGCAGTACATAGCCCTGCAATTCCTTTTTGCCCTGTATCGCCGCTTCAACGGTTTTCAGTTCTGCGGTGCTGTCATGGAGATCCGCATAAGCGGCGGTAATGGCTGCGTCAAGCTGCTCCGGGGAAGTAAAGCCGTACTGCTCATAGGAGGCAACGGTAGCCGCCATCTGTTTGAGGTTGTGGACAGCCGCCCAGCGGTCATAGCCCACGCCTTTCCCCTCGGCTCGCTTGGCTTCCCGGTCAACCATGCGCTGTATGCCGTCCTGTTTCGGGGCGGTTTTCGCCGTTTTTCCCTGCTGTAATCGCTCCTTAATGCTGCGGAGGTATTCGGGTATGGCTGCGGTCTGTTCGGCGGCTCTTTGGGCGTTCTGCTCCAAAAGGGCAAGTACGGCGGCTCGGTCAAAATCATCCCCCAGCTTCCGGGCGGTGATGGGCTTGGTGCGCTCCGGCGCAAGGTAGGACAATCGCCCCCGGCTTTCCTTGACAGTCACGCCCTGTTGCAGCAGCTTCCCGGCAAAATCATCAAAGGAAACAGCAGAGGACAGGGCGGCTCGGATAGTCTGCCGTAACTTCTCTTTGTCTGTTTCAAACTTGGTGGGCTTGGGCGGCTGCTCCCCGGCTGGCAGGGCTGCGGCTTGTGCTGCGGCCTGCTTGTCCAGCTTGGCTTGCCCTTTCCGCTGCGCCCAGTATTCACGCTCGGTCACTCTGTTTTTGCTGCCATGCAAGAGGTCAATCTGATAGAGGTTTTCCCGGTGGCACATCTCCATGACTTCGGCTTTGAAATACTCCATGGCTGCGTCTGTGCAGCGGTGCTTGCACCCGGCTTTGGTGTCCGCTGGTCTGTCCATGTAGGGCAACAGGGGTACTTCCTCAATCCGCAGGGAATTGATAATGATATGCACATGAATATTGCCGCTGTGGTTGTGTCCGTCCGGGTGGGTGCATATCAAGGCTTGGTGTCCGGGGAAGTGGGCGTCGCAAAATCCCTCGCCCAATTCCTGCGCCCGGTCTACGGTCAATCCGTTGTCCGTCCCGTCCCGTGGGTCAAAGGAAATGATGTAGTGATGGCTTTTCACATCTTCCCGCTTTTGGTTTTTGCCGTACCGCAGATTGGAGCGCATACAGGCAACGGCAAAATCCTCGCCGCCGCAGTTCAGCGTTGCTATTCTGTAATCGTCCCTCGGCACAAGCCGCCCGCTTTCATCAAGCGTGGGGCGCATGGTAAACTCGTCATGCTCAAAGGTTAGATACTGTTCGGCTGCGCCGTAGTCGGCATTTTTAGAGCTGATATGTTTGAATGTCGCCAACGGCTTCACCTACCTTTCGCAAGACTTCAAACTTCAAGGCGGCAAGGTCGGCTATGGCTGCCCGTACCTCGCCGGACAGGTTTTTGTATGGTGCGCCGTACTCATTGAGGGTGCGGGCGATCTGATTGAGGTTGCCGCCGATTTTCCCGTACTCGGCGGTCAACTTCCCAACGGCGGCAAGCAGTTCATCATTGACCGGGGAAACGGTGACAATGGGGCGAATGGTCGCCCGTGTGATAGCCTGCCGGATAAACTCGGCCTGGCTGATGTCGTAATGCTCCAGCCGCCCGGTGAAGTCGGCGTATTCTTCCTCGGTCATGCGGGTCTTGACTACATGGCTGCGGTGGGGCGTGTTGTATCTCTTGGCTATGGGTATCAACTCCTTTCTGTGGGTGTGGTTGTCCTCTCACTAATTGGAGAAAAGCAGGGTGTGAAGCGGAACTGTTTTTGAAAGAATTTGAAAAAACATTCCCTCATAATTCAGTACAAAAATTATCAAAAACAGGGTGGGTGCTTTGAAATATCTGCAAAATATTTTTAGGCAGCTTCACGCTGTTTTTCTTCCCCCGCAGGGGATAAGCAGGGTTTGGGGAAGGCACTCCCCAACAAGATTTACCGCAGGGGCAAAACCACAGATATGCGGATTTTGGCACCGTGGTAGAATCTTGCTCTAAGAAACTGCCGCTTTCCTCTACGGCTGACTTTGCGGCAATCCGCAGGGGGCGGCTTGGCTTGTTTCCGTCAATATAGCGATTGCGGTGGCGTGTCCTGCCCGCTGTGGTTTTGCTTTCTTCTACGGACGGAAATGGAAAATGCCAAACGCTCCCTTGGATTTCTTCATCACTACTACGGTAGCCCCATACCTTTCTTCCAAATGGCTGCGGTATTCTTTTCATCACTACTACGGTACGCAAGACCGTTTTGGGCAAATTTCCCCGTCACTTTCTACAACAACAGGAATGTGCGGTCTGCCAAAAATGGGCGCAAAAAAAAACGCCACGGACTTTCAAAAAATCTGTGGCGTTGCAGCTTGGTCGATATTCAATTTTCATTTCCATAATGTGAGGGGAGCGACAGCACTTTAGTCTGTCGCTCCCTTGATTACCCATCAGCGGAAACAGGCAGGGCTGTCAACGGCGGCGCATTTATGCGCCGTTCATCTTGACCGTTGACTGCTCCGGCTGATTCCGCTATTTGTTGTGGGATTACAGCTACATTCAAATCTTTTGCGCTGATTAGTGTTTCTTGTTTGCATTTCGGACAGAACAGAGGGAAATTTTCAAGTATTGTATCGGGGCGTATCTTTGTTCGTGTTTTATTTCCACAAATAGGGCAAAGCACCCACCTATCAGGCGATTTAATCATTTTAATTTTCATTATTTAAGGAAAGAAATGTAAATTGTGAAGTTATCGGGAATGTAGCTGATACTCAATCCCTTTTCGCCATTTGACAAAAGCGTACCGATAGAAACATAGTCCTGTCCCTCAATTTCTTCCGACACTTCCTCTATTATAGAAAACCCCTCTTGCTTCAAAAGCTCTAAATAGTCGTTATAGTCGGTTTCGCTTATATCCACAATACTGATACTGCAATTCTCATGTTCCGTATCAAGCATAGCCCAACCGACCGTACCGGACGGGACGGGAAGCCCCTCGGTGTATTCATTCACAGGCCATACACCCGCGTCAAGCATGGTATTGCTTTCTGTTTGTGTATTGCTTGGATTATCCGCAGCGGACGGCGTATCTTGATTGGAACAGGCAGCCAAAGAAAGCATAAGTAAAATAGCGATTATTGAAACAAATTTTTTCATAGCTACCTCCTGTTTTTGCGGACGGTTCGGATAATCTGAATGATTGCGATTGTAACCGCGATTACACCGACTGCCAAAATGATTTGTGAAGCGTCAAATCCAAAAGCTCCCTCAACTTGAATGTTTGTCATTGCGTCTGCTTGTCCGATTGCCCCGTCCGGCACTTTCCCGGATTGGGTAGTGGCGTAAATCACAAACGCTGCAACGGCAACGACAAGGGCTGCAACGCTCGAAATAATCCCTTTCCGTTTCTGCGGTGCTGCGCTGTCAATGCCTAACTGCTCGGCGGTATTCTCTGCAAACTCTTTGGGAGTGCCTAACCGTTCGATTACCTGTTGTTCCGTTTCGCCATGCTCCAACGCAGAAGCAAAGACTTCATTCAGATCACGCACGACCTCTTTTTTTGCTTTGCGTGTTAAACTCAATTCCTTTTCCACTTGCTTAATGTATTGCTCTTTCATTCTGATACCTCCGCTGTTTGATAGGTGGCAATAAAGCCATTTACACAACTTTCATAGCTCGCCCAAAATAAAATCAGCTCGTCTAATACCTCTCTGCCCTTATGGGTAAGGGAGTAGTATTTTTTTGATCCGCCATTTGCCGCTGCCGGGGCTAATCGGCATTGGATTAACTCGGCTTCCTGCAAACGATACAGAATAGGGTAAATCGTTCCCTCTTTTGCATAGCCCAAAATGGACGCGCTGTTATTTAGCTCTGTAATGATTTCATAGCCGTAGGTTTCTTTGCGTCCGATCAAGCACAAAAGTATCATTTCAAGAGAGCCTTTTTTGAATTGCTGCACATACCTGTTATCCATACTCTCTACCTCACTTTAGTTTTGCTATTTAGCGTTCCTAAATAGCAAAACATATTATAACTCCCGGAGGTGTTCAAGTCAATAGAGTTTATAGAAATGTTACAAATGCTTTTTAGACTTTACCCTATAATTTGCCTTGCTCGGAATAGCGGCGGGGCTGACTGTCCTTGTCCTGTTTTGTTGTGCTTCTTTATTAACCATGAGCATTACCGCCGGAGTTCCAAGACGTACACCACTTGTCACAAATGGAGATTTCGGGTCGTTTGGAATGGTATTCTTATTGCAGGTAATGTTGACGGAATCCAGAAGTTTCTCAACTGCTTTTCCGGTAAGATCATAATTGGTCAGATCTACAAGCATGAGGTGATTGTCTGTTCCACCGGATACGATTTTAATTCCACGATCCATCAGTCCCTTGCAGAGAGCCTGCGCGTTGTCAATAATATTCTGCTGGTAAACCTTAAATTCCGGCTGCAATGCCTCTTTGAAGCAGACTGCCTTGGCTGCGATCACATGCATCAGTGGTCCGCCCTGAATACCCGGGAAGATTGCTTTGTTAAAGTTATACTTGTCCGCAACTTCCTGACTGCTCAAAATCATTCCGCCTCTCGGTCCGCGCAGTGTCTTGTGTGTTGTGGTCGTCACAACGTGTGCATATGGAATTGGGCTTGGATGAAGTCCTGCTGCCACAAGTCCTGCAATATGCGCCATATCGACCATGAGCACTGCACCACATGCGTCTGCGATCTCACGGAATCTCTTGAAATCAATGGTTCTCGCATAAGCGGATGCCCCTGCAATGATCATTTTTGGTTTACATTCCATTGCAAGTTCTTCCACTTTATCATAATCAATGAATCCCTCGTCATTGACACCATATGGTACTACATGAAAATAACTTCCGGAAAAATTGACCGGAGAACCATGTGTCAGATGTCCACCATGGTCTAAGTTCATTCCCATGATCGTATCACCCGGTTTTAAAATTGCAAACTGTACCGCCATATTTGCCTGCGCACCGGAATGTGGCTGCACATTGACATACTCACACCCAAATAATTCTTTTGCGCGCTCTCTTGCCAGTTCTTCCACAACGTCCACGCACTCGCAGCCACCGTAATATCTCTTTCCCGGATAACCTTCCGCATATTTATTCGTCAGGACACTTCCCATTGCAGACATAACCGCCGGGCTTACCCAGTTTTCGGATGCGATCAGCTCAATATGACTGTTCTGTCTGTCAAGTTCATCGGTAATTGCCTGTGCGACTTCCATATCCACTGCCTGAATATCTTCTAATGTGTACATAAACTCCTCCTTGTCTTCCGCCAGATTTTAAAGTTCATTATAAAGGACTTTCTGTAAATATTCAATTATAAATTTATTTAAAAAATGTATACGCTGTCGCAAACCATGCCTTTATCACATCCCAAACCCATGCGTTTTCCAGATCAATACCGCAATGCATATCTGCAAGATCAGGATCGCCGGCATTCCCACCACAAAATACCAGTGCTTTGTCTTATGATGAAACAGATACATGCCAGCCCACGTTCCGACACTGCCGCCTAAAATACTCACAAGGAAAAGTGTTTTCTCCGGTATCCGCCATGCATGATGTCTCGCCTTGCTTTTGTCCATTGCCATCACTGCAAGTCCAATGAGATTCATAACGATCAGATAGATCAAAAGTCCTTTTTGCATTCTCCTGTCTCCCTTCGTTTTTTCTGTAAATGTGAAATGCAAAAACGGCCGCCAGAAAAGGCAGCCGTTTTCCTATTTCACAACTATTTTGTTGCTTTATTTTTTCCTAAATGTACTTTCATGACATACCATAACTCTGTTGCGATGCAGATAGAAGAATAAGCACCACATACAAGACCTGCCATAAGTGGAAGTGAGAAGTCACGAATACTTGCCACACCTAAAATGTAAAGCATTACGACCATAATAAAAGTTGTAATAGAAGTATTGATACTTCTGGATAATGTCTGAGTTAAACTCTTGTTTGCGATTTCTCTCAAATCCTCTGCAGTCTGTTTTCCGGTCTTTAATGCAAGATTCTCACGGATACGGTCAAAAATAACGATCGTATCATTGATAGAGTAACCTACGATGGTAAGAACACATGCAATAAAGGTACTTCCTACAGAAATACGCACAAGTGCATATACTGTGATCACAACAAGAACGTCATGAACCAATGCAAGGATCGCACTTGCTGCAAATCTGATATCCTTAAAACGGAACCAGATGTAAAGTAACATAAAGATACAGGACACGATAACCGCTTTCAATGCATCGGAACGCATCTCACCACTGATGGTAGAACTGATACTCTGGGAAGTGATGGTGGATGCATCCACATCACAATTTTCTGCCAGTGTATCTTCCAATTTCTGACGCTCATCAAGACTTAAGGTACGTGTCTTAATTGTAACCTGTGTTGTTCCTTCTACTTTTGTTGCCTGCACATCGGAATCCCCGGTTACTTTTTCCACATAAGGAACAATGTCATTCTCGATATCTTCGATGGTCATATCTTTGCCAAAATCAGCCGTTGTGGAAGTTCCACCCATAAAGTCAAGACCATAGTTCAATGCCTTGCCCTCTGTTGCGGAATGTACTCCCATACTGATCAGTCCGGCAGTGATAATGATACCGGAAATTGTAAAGAATACTGCTTTTTTTCCAATAAAATCAATGCTCTTTCTCTCTTTTGCACGACCGTAAAGTTTTTCACTCTTCAGTCCCAATGCATACAGAGAATACAGAATGTATCTGGTCACAACCATCGCTGTAAAAAGGGAAAGGATGATACCGATCATTAATGTATAGGCAAAGCCTTTTACGGTACCGGAACCTAACGCCATAAGCACAACAGATGCGATCAGGGTTGTAATGTTACCATCTAAGATAGCTGACATCGCTTTCTGGAAACCGATCTTCATAGATGTCTGGACCGATTTTCCGGTTGCGATTTCCTCACGGATACGTGCAAATACGATAACGTTCGCATCCACCGCCATACCGATGCCAAGGATAATACCTGCGATACCCGGAAGCGTCAGTGTAATATCGAATAAATATAAGGTTGCGATCACTAAAGTTGTATAAATTGCAAGTGCTAAGGATGCTGCAATACCCGGTACTGCGTACATCACGATCATAAATACCATGACGATTGCAAGACCGATCGCACCTGCTTTTAAACTGGAGGCGATCGCCTGGCTTCCCAACTGTGCTCCTACGACAGAGGACTCTAACTCGGAAAGCTGTAAAGAAAGAGAACCGATACGGATCTGCGTTGCAAGTGTCTCAGCCTCTTCGAAGTCTGCCATACCTGTGATCTGTGCCTCACCGCCTGTGATAGCTGTCTGTACACGTGGATAACTGATGGTCTCTCCATCGTATACGATAGGAAGGTTTTTACCAATGTTTTCAGAAGTTACTTCTCCGAAAATCTTTGCACCCTCATCGGTCAGTTTTAAGGCAACCACATACTCTTTGTTGCCATACGTGTCTGTCTGGGTTGCAGCCTGTGCGTCTGCGACCATATCACCGGTCATAAATACCGTTCCATCCGGCATCTGGAACTCCAGGGAACCCGGATTACCAAGATCCTCTAAAATCTGGTTTGCATCCTGCACACCAGGGATCTCAACTGTGATCCTGTCGTCTCCGACCTGATATACGGAAGCTTCTGTACTGTAACTGTCTACACGTTTCTGAAGTTTATAAATGGTATCACTCATATCTTCAGCACTTGGATTCTCGTCCACTACCTGATAAGTAATGGAAACACCACCGGAGAGATCCAGTCCCAGAGGAATTGACATATCTTCGCCGATTCCGGTGGATGAAAGAATAATTGATGCATAATAAGCAAGTCCCACAAACGCTGCAAGGATCACTGCCAATATGACTGCTGCTTTACTCTTTTTCATTGTTTTACCCTTCCTTTATTCTTCGTCTGCCTCGGCAGCCTTAATCATGATCGCGCATTCAATACGCTTTTTCTGAAGTGCACATCCGATGTCGTATGCATTGTGGATATCTCCATGGAAATTGTAGGAGTTTGCTGCACATCCGCCACTGCAATAGAATTTTGCAAAACAGTTACGGCATTTTTCTTTCGCATAAACATTGCAGCACTTAAATTCATCACAGATATCCTGACGTTTGATACCCTCGTCCACATTTCCAAGCAGGAAATCCTCATTTCCAACAAACTGATGACAAGGATAAAGGTCACCCCAAGGTGTCACTGCCAGATACTCTGTTCCTGAACCACAGCCGGAAAGACGTTTTGCCACGCACGGTCCACCCTCCAGATCTATCATAAAATGGAAGAAGTTGAAATCATTTCCATTTTTATGTCTCTCTACCATCTCAGCAGCCAGCTTGTCATATTCCTCATAAAGCTGTGGAAGGTCTTCCTCACGGATTGCATAATCCTCGGTTGGCTGTGCCACTACAGGCTCTACTGAGATCTGTTTGAATCCAAGATCTGCCAGATGCAGCACATCATTGGAGAAATCAAGGTTATTGTGTGTGAAAGTACCTCTCACATAATACTTGTCCTGATTGCGGCTCTCTGCAAATTTCTGGAACTTCGGCACGATCAGGTCATAGCTTCCCGCTCCCTTGCGGAATGGTCTCATATGATCATGGACTTCTTTTCTTCCGTCAATGCTTAAAACCACATTGCCCATTTCTTTGTTGGCAAATTCCATGATCTCATCATTTAATAAAACGCCGTTTGTAGTAAGTGTAAAACGGAAGTTCTTGTTGTGGATCTTCTCCTGCTCTCTTCCGTAGGCTACGAGGTCTTTTACAACCTGCCAGTTCATAAGAGGTTCTCCACCAAAGAAGTCCACCTCTAAGTTTCTTCTGTTACCGGAATTTGCGATCAGGAAATCCAATGCTTTTTTACCGGTCTCAAAAGACATCAATGCCCTTCTTCCATGATACTCGCCCTCTTCTGCAAAGCAGTAACGACAGGCAAGATTGCAGTCATGTGCGATATGTAAACAAAGGGCTTTTACAACGGTCGGGCGCTTTTTGAAATCCATCATATAGTTTTCATAGGTGTCCTTTGTGAAAAGTTCCTCATTTTTGATCAATGTCTGAACTTCGTCAATCGCTTCTTCTACTTCTTCTTTTCCATATTTGCCGGATAATGCAGTTACAATCTCTTCCGCAGAGGTATCTGCTACGTTCTCACGTGCAGCATACATCTCAATGACATCATATGTCACATCGTCAACTACGTGGATTGCACCGCTGTTTACATCCAGAACAATATCATAGCCGTTGTTCTTATACTGATGAACCACTATAATATTTCCTCACTTTCTATCATCTTTTCCTCATAATATGTGCAATCATTACACATATCTATAACGTACAAATGACCGCACGCTGCGCGAACGGTCGTTTGTGAGTGTCATTATTCACTTTTGAGTTAAAACTTATTTGTTCTCGCAAGTCTGGTTTCCTACTGTGCAGGATGTCTTACAAGCAGACTGGCAGGATGTCTGACATTCGCCGCATCCACCTTTTTTTACTGTGTTCTGTAATTTTCTAGTATTTAATGTTTTAACGTGTTTCATGATTATTTCTCCTTTAACATCTTTTTTGCTATTCTATAGTATAACACATAGTTTTTCATAAGAAAAGCATTTTTTTAACTGATCATGCCGCCGGCAGTTCCCGCACACGCACAGAGCACCCAGGTTGTGATCATTTTCACCGGTTCAATGCCTGCTCCCCCCTTTATGATCAGTGAGACGGCAAACAAAATTCCAAAATAAACCGTTCCTGCCACAAATCCCCAGAGGAACTTTTTATCCCTGATCTTTTTTCCCATCAGAATGCCTCCAGTCAGCCCCGTTATGATATAAATCACGATCACTGCCATTTTGACAACTGCTTCCGTGAGTTCCAGCCGGTATAAAAGCAATGCCAGAAGCAACAACAATAACGCACTTAGGATAAACATGATAAAAAGGACGATCGCCAGCACTTTTGCCGGGTTTTCCTTTGCATCTCGCGCCTTTAATTTCAATCCTGTTCTCAATCCGCCACCACCAGACTTTCACTTCTTTCTATATATATGATGCTGTCCGGCTGATTATGCGGATTTTTCTAAAATGTGCGCTTATGTCCTGTCATGGCAGATGAAAGTTTTCTTCTTTTTACAGGTAACGGATGCTGTAAGAAGCCTCAAATGTCTGCTCCGGCTCCACTGCATTCTCGTATGCCCGTTCCTCTAATGTGCCCTCAAAATCATCCGCATCACATCTTCCATACCACGGTTCAATGCAGACAAACGGTGCGTCTTTTCCTTCCGGTGACCAGATCGCAAATAAAGGTGCATCAAAATCCATGGTCACATAAGGCTTTCCATCCGGTGTGACCAGTGAAACTTCCCCGGTCTGTTTTCCTTCCACCATATAAGTGCAGCGATCGAAAAATCCCGGTGTAAAGTATACTTTCTCATCCTCCAACGGGATCACAATATCTTCACTCATTACTGCCAGTCCGGTATCCGGTGTATTTCCATGATGATGCACTTCCTTTAGTCCTGCAAATTGCAGACCATATCCAAGCTTGCTTTCTTCGTCATGAAACGGACATAAGAAAGCCGGATGTGCGCCAATGGAAAAATATAAGGTCTTTGTATCCGGGTTTTCCACTTTCCACATGACTTTTAATTCATTGCCTGCCAGTTTGTATCCAATTTTTAATACAAATGCAAATGGATATTTTTTCATGGTTTCTTCATCGGAATGTAAAGAAAACCAGATGGTATCCTCTGTCTGGGATTCCATGGTATGTTCCATATCCCTTGCAAAGCCGTGCTGCCCTATTGCATACGTTTTTCCGCCATAGCGGTACTCTTTATTTCTGCAGTTCCCCACAAACGGAAACAACACAGGGGAGGTTCTTCCCCAATATTTTTTGTCCGCATACCACATGTACTCTTTATCGTCGGATTTTCTCTTTACGGATTTTAGTTCTGCCCCAAAAGAATCGATCTCCACACGCAATGTGTCATTTTCCAAAACATATCTCATACAATCCTTCTCCTTGTCATCTAAATATCGATAGGCGTTTGCGAAACTCAATTTTACGTTATGAATATTACGAAAAGTTAACAAAATCAACGAAAACACGCTTCCGCTACGTGTCACTCGCAACGGTACTAAGAAGCCAGTCACGACTAGCAGTCGTTCCTGCCTTCTAAGAACCGGCGGTTCCCCAGTGTTTTCTTTTGCTCTTGTCAACTTTCCGTAATTTAATTCACGTTTTCTAAAAGTTTCGCAATTGTCTAAAAATATCGTAGATGACAAAAAACACAATTGTTTTCGCAATCACCTACGATATGAAATACAATTTTATAATTCGCAGTTATTTACCGTTCTTGGGAATGGGATAACGTCACGGATATTGGACATACCTGTTAAGTACATGACGCAGCGCTCAAATCCAAGTCCGAATCCTGCATGTCTTGCAGAACCGTATTTGCGGAGGTCAAGATAGAAACCATAATCTTCCTCTTTCAGTCCAAGTTCATTGATCCTTGCAAGTAATTTTTCGTAATCATCCTCTCTCTGGCTTCCTCCGATGATCTCACCGATGCCAGGAACCAGACAGTCTACTGCTGCAACTGTTTTTCCGTCCGGATTCAGCTTCATGTAGAAAGCTTTGATCTCCTTTGGATAATCAGTTACAAATACCGGGCGTTTGAATACCTGCTCAGTCAGATAACGCTCATGCTCGGTCTGAAGATCGCAGCCCCAGGATACTTTGTAATCAAATTTATCGTTGTTCTTCTCTAAAATCTCAACTGCTTCTGTATAAGTCACACGTGCGAAATCAGAGTTTGCAACATGCTGTAATCTCTCTAACAGCCCTTTATCGATAAAGCTGTTGAAGAATGCCATCTCTTCCGGCGCATTCTCCAACACATAGTTGATGACATATTTTAACATGCTCTCAGCTAAGATCATGTCATCCTCTAAATCTGCAAATGCGATCTCCGGCTCGATCATCCAGAACTCTGCTGCATGTCTTGTCGTGTTGGAGTTTTCTGCACGGAAAGTAGGTCCAAAGGTATAGATGTTCTTAAATGCCATCGCATAAGTCTCACCATTCAGCTGTCCGCTTACAGTAAGATTAGTCGGTTTATTGAAGAAGTCTTTGCTATAATCTACTTTTCCATCCTCTGTCATTGGAAGATCGTTCATGTCAAGTGTGGTTACCTGAAACATCTCGCCGGCGCCCTCACAATCGCTTCCGGTGATCAGTGGTGTGTGCACATACACGAAATCCCTCTCCTGGAAAAATTTATGGATTGCATAAGCGCAGAGGGAACGCACGCGGAATACAGCCTCAAAAGTATTAGTTCTCGGTCTTAAATGAGAGATGGTTCTCAGGTACTCAAAGCTGTGTTTTTTCTTCTGCAATGGATAATCCGGTGTAGAAGGACCTTCTACTTCCACTTTTTCAGCCTGAATCTCAAATGGCTGTTTTGTGCCCGGAGTTGCAACTAATTTACCGGTAACGATAATCGCTGCTCCGACATTTAATTTTTCTACCTCTTCAAAATTTTCCAGAACATCGGAATAAACAACCTGGACCGGCTCAAAAAAAGTTCCGTCGTTTACCACGATAAATCCAAAGTTTTTGGAGTTACGGATGTTTCTCACCCAGCCACCGATCGCGATGGTCTGATCCACATACTCATCCTGTCTGCGGAATAAATCTCTTACATTTACTAATTCCATTTTTCTACTCTCCCTTTCTCTCATCAACGTCTGTCGACTCTTTTATGATCTCATACCTCTGTTTCGGTATCGTTTTCTTATTCTTCTGTGCTGTCTGCGGATTCTGTACTTTCCACAGACTCTGTCGTTTCTTCTACTGCGTTCTCCGTAACCTCTGCTGTCTCTGCCAATTTATCTAAAACTAATCCTGCAAGATAAATCACACGGATCTGATTCTTTCCGTAAACATAATCGCCATAACCATAGTTACTATATAACGTATCAGCATCACCGAAACCGCCGCTGCTTACGATCGTGCTTACATAATCTTCAAACTCCGTATCGTCAATCTGGATATCTTCTTTTTCTGCAATGGCTTTTACGATCAGTTCTAACTTGATACTGCTCTCCACACTGTCAGACCATTCCTGCTCGATGCTCTCTTCTGTATAGCCGTAAGAGCTGAGTACCGTTTCCATCTGGCTCTCATCCCCGGAGCAATAGCGGTCAATGAAATTGGCACGGATTGCTTCGATCACATCAGATCTGTAATCTGCCGGCATATCAACGGTACAATTTTCTAACAGATAATCCTCCAAAGCGGAGTAAATATCATTTTTATGAGTGCTCTCTGCGCTTGACTCCAGATACTGGCGTACCTGCTCGTACACTCCATCTACGGAATCCACGCCAAACTGTTCCAATGCGAATTCATCATCCATCGTATCCATGGTCACTTCCTTCTGGATAGAATTGACCGTAAATGTAAATACAACTTCTTTTCCGGCAAGATCCGGGTTATTCGGGTACTCATCCGGGAACGTCACATTGGAATCGATCACATCGCCTACTGATGCACCGATCAGTCCGTCTGTAAATCCATCAATGTAACCGGAACCGCTTGCGGAAGAATTGTTGGACACATCAATATTCTGATCCTCTGCTGTTCCGCCGCTGAACGCCTCACCGTCTAATTTTCCGACATAGTCTACGTTTACAATGTCGCCCTCTTCCACTGTTGTCTTGTCCGGATCAGCCGTATAAAAAGGTCCGCCCTGTGTAAAAATCTTTTCCACATAATCAAGCACATCCTGATCTGTGACGTCATAATCTCCTGAAATCGTAACCGGGATTGCACTGTAGTCACACAATGTCACATAATCCGATCCCTTCAGATCATATTGTGCAAGCGGAACTGCCGGCACCTCTTCTGTGCTTTCGGTGTTCTCTACTGCTTCCGTTGCCTCAACTGATTCACCTTTGCTGCCGCATCCTGTCATGCTGATCGCTGTGGATACACACAATAAAAGTGCTAACACTCTCTTTTTCATTTAATCTTACCTTTCTTTTCCTCATTTCCTTTTCCGGCTTTTCTGCCGGAAATCCAAAAGACGGAGTCTGCCGTCTAACTTTTATAACATATCACAATTTTCCCTAAAATAAAAGGTATTTCCCCAAAATCACATTGCTTTTTCCAAAAATCAATGCTACAATAAAACACGAATTTGAAATTAGGGAGGATTTTCGTTGTGAGTCCAGTAACAATTGTATTATTAGTTATTTTAGCAGTGCTTATTGCTGCAACAATTGCTTTATATTTCCTCGGAAAGAAAGCTCAGAAGAGAAAAGACGAGCAGGATGCACAGCTTGCTGCAACTGCACAGACTGTTACCATGTTGATTATTGATAAGAAGAGGATGCGTCTGAACCAGTCCGGTCTGCCACAGGCAGTCATTGACCAGACACCAAAGCTTATGCGCCGTTCCAAGCTTCCGATCGTAAAGGCTAAGGTCGGACCAAAGGTTATGACTCTGATCGCTGATGATGCATGTTTTGATATGATCCCTGTGAAAAAAGAAGTCAAAGCTACAGTAAGTGGTATTTATATCACGAAAGTTACCGGTGTCCGCGGTCCATTAGAGAAACCGGAAGGCAAAGTAAGCTGGAGAACCAAGTTAAAGAGAAAAGCTGAGAGCGCCAACAAAGAACTTCAGAAAGAGAAAAAATCTATGAATGAAGAAAAGGCCGCTAAGAAATCTAAGACAAAATAAGAATGAATGGGAAAGGCTTCCAGCCCGAATGGGTTGGAAGCCTTTTTTCACTTCTTCCTTATTTCTTCAATACAAATGAAGCTTTATTATCTGTCGAACTATCTTTTCCGATAAATATTTCGAATTCTCCTGCTTCGCTCTCATAGATTCCATTCTCCGTCAAGAAAAGAAGCTGTTGTTCTGTTATGGTAAAGACTACCTTCTTTTCCTCTCCCGGACGAAGCGTAACCTTCTTAAAATCTTTCAATTCTCTGACCGGACGCACTACAGAAGCCGCAATATCATGGATATAAAGCTGCAGGGTTTCTGTTCCCGTGCAATTTCCTGTATTTTTTACAGTTACCTCCGCTTCGATCTGTCCCGATGTATCCATCCATGTCCGATCCAAATGAATATCTGATACCTCAAATGTTGTGTAACTCAGACCGTATCCAAATGGATACAATGGCTCATTTGGAATATCCAGATATTTCGAGCGGAATCTGTCTTTATCTTTGCCTTCTACATGTGGGCGTCCTGTTGAATATTCATTATAATGTACCGGTACCTGTCCTACACAGTATGGAAAACTCATCGGCAGTTTTCCGCTTGGATTATATTTTCCAAATAAAGTGTCCGCAATTGCCCTCGCTCCTTCTGTTCCAGGCAGCCACACCTGAAGGATGGCTTTTGCCTTTTTGTTTATTTCACGTATGTCTAACGGGCGTCCTGAAAATAAAACCACTACAATATTTTGATTGACTTCCGCAATTCTATCAAGCAATGCTTCCTGTACCTCAGGGATTCTGATATTTGCGTTACTGGTTGCTTCACCCGACTGTAAACGGTCTTCTCCTATTGCAAGTACTACGATATCTGCCTCTTCTGCTGCCTGTACCGCCTCACGCAGCATATGATTCTCCTGCTCCTTAGTATAGGATTGCTGCTGTTGTTCTCCAAATCCTTCCAGACATACATCCGCCCCTAACATTGGTGATCCCTGGCAAAATGTACTGTTTTCTGAAACGTACTGTTCCTGTACTGCCTCTTGCAGCGTCATAACATCTTTTGCATCTGCGATAAATGACCAGGCACCAAACAGGTTTCTGTTATCTACATACGGACCAATAAAGGCGATCTTTTTTTGTTGATCTAAAGGCAGAATATGTTCCTCATTTTTCAACAAAACAAAAGATTTCTTTGCAGCTTCCCTAGCCAGTTTCCGGTGCTCCTCACATAAAATATATTCCTGTTCTTTTTTCTGATCTGCATCTTTATATGGATTCTCAAAGAGTCCCAGATTATTTTTAAGCCGCAGAATACGAAGACATGCCTCATCTATAAGTTCTTCTCTTATTTTTCCATCCCTGACCATCTGACACAGATTTTCACTGTAAATTCCTGTCATCATGTCAATATCTACGCCTGCTTCCACTGCACGCACTGCTGCTTCTTCTCTGTCTGCACAATATCCATGATAAATGGTCTCCTCGATGGCTGCCCAGTCTGATATAAGTACACCATCGAACTTCATCTGCTCTCTCAAAATGTCCCGCATCAACTTTTTATTTCCGGTTGCCGGGATTCCGTTAACTGTATTAAAAGATGTCATAACAAGAGCTGCACCTGCATCTATTCCCGCCTGATACGATGGCAGATAGAACTCTCTGAATGTATGTTCTGAAAGTTCTACCGTATTATAATCCCGCCCTGCTGTCGGTGCACCATATCCTGCAAAATGTTTGACACATGCTGCAATTGCATAGTTATCTTTCAAGCTGTTTCCCTGAAATCCACGCACCATTGCTGCACAGAATAGACTGTTCAGGTAAGGATCTTCTCCCGTTGATTCCATGACACGTCCCCACCTTGCATCTCTCACCAGATCTGTCATAGGTGCAAATGTCACATGAAGACCGCTGACCGAAGCCTCCTTTGCTGCCACAGATGCACACTGTTCTGACAATTCCGGTTCAAAGGAAGCTCCCTGCGCAAGCGGAATTGGAAACACCGTCTTATAACCATTTATGACATCTAGCATAAACAGCAATGGAATATGGTGCGGATGCTTTTCCATATAGTTTTTTTGTATACTTTTCAGGGTTTCAGCGCCCATGGATCCGATGACTGATCCTGCAAGATTTACATTGTCTTCTGTAAATCCCTTATCTGCCATAGGACCTGTGACAACGATTTCACCATTAAAAAATCCTCCTGTCACCTGACTCATCTGATTTACTTTTTCTTCCAGAGACATGTCTCTCAAAAGTTCTGTTAATTTCTGTTCTGTCATACGTGTGTTTCCTCTCCAAATTTCCTTCTATATTCCAGTGGTGTCAATCCTGTATTCTCCTTAAACATTTTTGTAAAATAGGAAAAATTACTATATCCAATATGTAATGAAACCGTATTGATTGGAATACTGCTGCCACACAAAAGTTTTTTTGCTTCGTCTACCCTTTTCTGCAATATATAATTGCTTATAGATACTCCCTTTTCTTTTTTGAACATCCGAGACATATAGTCTGTATTCAAATAGACTAATTCTGCCAGTTCATCTCTGTGTATCTCTTCCCTGAAATGACTGTCAATATATGTACATATCTGATCTGCGACAGAGTCTTCTTTTGTGATATATAATTTATATCCAACCGCTTTCCGCATCAGATTTTCTACATACTCCATCATTTCGTTAAATCCATTTACAGCGCCAAGCATGTAATTCTCACTCTCTTTATCTGAAAAAAGTGCATTGGCATAAATCCCCATCTCTGACAGCCATACATACACCATCTGTGTAACATCCGTCCTTAATGACAGCAAAAACTGCCGTGTGATCATCTCATTCTTCCTGACTGTCTCCAGATAACTGCGTATGCTTGCTATGACTGCTTCCACTTCCTCCCCTGCCAAAAGGGTTATATTCTAGCACCAACCATTTTTCTTCTTGAAAAAAAAGATGCGAACTTACTTATATCTTTCATCTAAGTTCTTACACTTTTCCTTAATCTTGTGACGTAAAGGTTCTGAGTGCAATACCTCAACAAAGTCTGAACTCTGTATAGCCCACGATACCATTGTATCGGAAACACACTTCACTTCTATACAATCCCATATATCATCTATATGTTCTACGAACTGATATTCCATGATCAGTTGAATCTGATCCTCTTTACAAACACGTTTACTCATAATGATTGCACTCCTTTGAGATAGTGTGAAATGTTAGCATTTCCTAGCAATCATTATAGTGTCTCATTCATAAAGTGAATCCAATGTAAGCAGCAAAACATCCTCATCCGCCAATTCCGCAAACCAGTCCGTATATCCAGACAACGAAAAGAAAATATACTTCGTAACCTCATATTTTGCATTGATCAGTTTTCCTCTTCTGATCAAAGTTTCATAAATCCCCTTGTCAATCTTTTCATTCTTGAACTTGCACTCTCCAACAACCGCCTTTTTATCTGTCTCGGATAATGCAACAACATCTATATCGGCAGACTGTGATCTTATCTCACCATTCTTATCTCTTACATTCTCCGCTCCCCACCAGGTGCCTACTGATGTAATAAAACAGCCATATTCGCCCATGATGCCTTTCATCAAAGTATAGTACCTGCACATTTCTTCAAACACAGAACCCATAAAAGAATGTAAAACCGGTTTTACGGCCTTTTTATAATAAATCTCTCCCTGTCCCATCTCGATCACGCTGGTAGCCTTGGGAATGAACTCATACCAGAATTTAAACATATAATCTTTTAGAACATACTGCGTTTTCTTTTTATTCTTCTCATCTGTAATGCACTTCTTTTTTTCAATCAGGCCAACACTGATCAATTTGTCCAGTGAATATAATACTGTCTGTTCTTTCTCTCCAATTTTTCCCGCAATCGTATTAAGCGTATTCCCGCCTGATGCAATCTGCTCGACAATGTTATTTACAACCGATACATCTGCAAATTCCTGTGTCAGTAAATTTCTTGTCTCATCATATAAGTATCCATCTGTCTGAAAAAAAAGTCTTATAATATTTTCATCCATGCTCTTTGCCGGATCGATCATTGACAAATACTTTGCAACGCCTCCGGTAATTCCATAACAAATTGCTTTATCCTCATTCGAATAGTCCGAAACAAATTTTGCTGAATCCAGATAATTAAACGCTTCCAGTTTCATCTGCGAATCACGTCTTCCAAACAATGGACTTTTTTCACTCAGCACTTTCTGCTCCATGAAACTGAGTGAAGAACCGCATAAAATGATCTTTAGTTTTTTATTATTCCAGACTGTATCGATATATTTCTGTAATATGGATAAAAGGGCATCATCTTTTTCTGCCCAATACGGCAGTTCATCTATGACAAGTACCAGCTTCTCGTCACCAATATTTTTGTCGATAAAATCAAAAACCGCCTCTGTCGTATTAAAACTGATGTTTTCCACTCCTGGCATCAGCACATCCAGTACCTGTCTTGAAAACAATTCTAAGTTCCTATGTTTTCCAACTTTTGTTGCTGTGTAAAATATCGTTTTTTTATCTTTCACAAATTCCGTAATAAGCGTAGACTTTCCGATACGTCTACGCCCATAGATAACGATCATGCCAATTCTGTCTTTTTCATAGAATTCTTTTAAGGATGCTAACTCTCTTTCTCTGCCAATAAACATAGAAATCACCTTTCTGCAAATTCGGTTTGTTTTTATTCAAATTGATTTTGTTAAAATTGATTTGAATAAAATATAACATATCATATGATATCTCGCAATCCTCTTTTAGTTTTCCCTGACAGCGTGGTACAAAAATTCAGCTTCATCAAAAGAAGATGGACTATAATACACATCAATTCCATCACTAGCTTTTTCTAAAATATAATACTCAAAAATAACCGTATCATCTTCATACACCTGTGCCGGGTATTCCAGATATACTTTGTTTTCCTCTTCATTTTTTACATTTGTTTCATTTGCCAGAAATCTATAGGTGTCCTCCGATTCATAATCAGAAATATCAATGCCATCCTCTGTCGCTTCAATCATTAATCGACCTGTTCCATAATCGGAAGTATAATGATACGTTCCGATCATTGCTGATAATTCTTCAAATCCTGCATCAGATTCTGAATTTGTGCCCTTTAAATCATCTCCAAGATCAAAATCAGACGGATACACATATTCATCAACATCCAAACTTTCATGATCAAATATATGATTGTCTGATTTGTTGCTGTCTGTGCAGGCTGCAACCAACATCATTATTGCAAACACCAGACCGATTGTGAATGCCATTTTACAATTTTTCATAATACACTACCTCAACTTCACGATTATCATATCATGTGCAAAAACGTCACATGATTGACATTCATCGTTCGCCGAATGCATAAATGCATTCTTCTCACTTGCACTCGTTATATCCTAAAATCCTTCGTATCCTTCGACATGATATTCATGGAAATGCTGCACTCTGCCAGATGTTCATAATTGACTTCCAGCTTATAATCGACCTTGATGTCAATGTTGTCTTCTGTCTCATTCACTTTCACGTCTGTGGCGTTGATTCCGACCAGCAGATTTCCAAACGGTGTGTTGTAGTATGACATATTTTTCTTGTTTTTCTCAAACATCATATGCACATTGGTCACACCCTTTTTAGTGACATCCAGAAAATCATCATTTACTTTGATAACGCTTTTCGTCACGCCGTCAAAGCCTTCCTGCACTTCATCATACAGAATATAGTGCTTTCCATTTTTCTTATAGTAGTTTCCGGTTGTGATAATCTCTACCGGGCCGTTATCCTGATCTTCTGCAAACTGTAAACCACTGATTTTCACAAGTACATCTTTTGTCATTTATGTAAACCTCTTTTCTGTTTCGCGTCATTGTCTTTTCAAGCCATATATTAGCGTGTTTCTTATAATTTAGCAAGCGTAAGCTTTTTGAAACATTGTTTTCTTATAAGTATGCTGCTTTATTTTAGTTTTCAGCCAGCTTCTCCAGATACGGATTCAACCACGAAAAATATTTCATTCTAACCTGATAGTCTCCTTCTGCCAGCACCTTCTCATACTCTTCTGTGGTCAGTACCTCACGCAGCTTTTCTCCTGCTTCCTTATCGACCACCTCATACATGCTGTCTGAAAAACACATGTTAGGATACATCACACACCACCAGTTATGTCCGTTTCCTTCTCCGATCACAATGCGGAGTGCCTCGTAATCTCCCGCCGGAAAGGTGTAGCTTCCATAGTTTTTTACCGGAAACGAAGTGTGTTCCAGCTCCGCTGTCACATCATAGTCATAACCGTTTTCTGCGATCGTCTCTGCTGCGGCATCCTCAATTTCACCGAGACTCTGGCGCACAACCAGCTCACATTCTTCCAGATTTTCCACATCTGCCAGTTTTTCCTGCATATAACTTCCCACCGCATCACGCACTGCAAGTTTTAAGTTCTGGTCTGCCTCGCTGTCGCTGTTCGCCAGCACATGAAACCGCAGCACTTTGTCCGAAATCGTCTGCTGCAGTCTCGCCTGTCTTGTATACAAAATACCGCATCCCAATGCAGCGCACATCAGACTTCCAACTCCTATGTATCCGATCCATTTTCTTGCCATAATTCAAATCTCCTTTTCACTTGCAAAAATATAGGCGTTTGCAAAACTCATCCTACTCTTCTTTCAATTGTTCAATTTAGATTTTCATGAGTTTCGCAATTGTCTATGCTAAAATAGATAAGTGCGAAACTCGCTCATAGAATATGTTATATTGCGAAAAATAAACAGAAATATCGTACCGCTGCAAGTGACACATAGCGGGAGCGTGTCTTGAATATTTTTGTTCATTTTTCGCAATCTTCATAACCTAAATTCGAGTTTGGCTCATCGACCTTCTATCCCTACATTGAATAATTCCCGAAAACTTTGCATTTATTCCGATTTCCAGTTTATTTCTACCAGATATTGGATTTTGATGTCTTTCTCATAAGCGGCAGGAGTGTTTTGATACTTAAAATACCATGTGCGGTTATCGGCGCCGAGATTCCGGTAGCTGTTTGTGATATCGATTTCTTTCTCAAGTGCATGTGTGGCGGCCGCATTCAGATAGTCCTCCATCCGGGTGTTGAGAAGCTGCTCTTTTTCCCTTGTCATTTTTTCATAAGAAGTGTTAGTTATGTTTGTTTCTGTATTCTCTGCTTCTGCGTTTGCCGGATTTTCACTTGCAGAAACTGTGCCGCTTAAGATTTCGCCTTCTCCTGTCACAGTCACTGCGACAATCTGCTCTGTCAGACCTCCGACACCGATTTTTTCTGTTTCTTTGACTCGACAGGAAGCTGCATCCACTTTCACATAAAGTTCCGGTGCAAGTTGTAAGGTGTAATCATCCGCAAAGTTCTGCGTGAAGAATGCTGCACGCGCGGTATCCGTATCGACAAGCCCCGCCGCCCTTCCACGTTTCCAGACTTCGTAGGCTGTAATCTGCGGTTTCTCGGTATCATCCTCCACTGCCCCGGACTGCTCCCCCTCTATATCGACAAAAGGAATATAAAGTGTCTCCAAGTGATTAACCCGCTCCTCATAGAGCATGCCAAGCGTCGGATACGCTTTCTGGTCAATGCCCGATGTGTTTTCCAGCAGTTCTTCCAGATAATTTCCAAGCAGCACATCAAGTTCTCCCTCTGTCTGCGCCAGACGGTCACAGCTTTCCGTCGTCATCACATAAGCGTTCCACGGAACCTCTTTTTCCTGCTCCAGCATGGATAGCATATCTTCCACTTCCGCCTCTTTTTCCAGAAAAGACCTCTCAATGAGCACCACTTTCAAATGGTTGTAATCCACCTCTTTGTTTCCTGCATACTCATGATTCAGCCACACATTTTGGAAATCGTCCTGATCTCTGATATTCAAAAGAACCGGGAATGCCTTATCCTCAAGTTCTGCGACATTACACCCCTGCAAAAAAAGACACCCAAATAAGAAGCATACCAACACCACCACACGCACTTTTTTCTTATGATTTTTTCTCTCATCCTTATTTTCTTTGCTGCTACGCTCCTCCATTCCTCGATTCGGCTTTCTTCCGGTCAGACACAGCAGTACCGGCACGCCAACGACAAAAGGTGTTCCAATCTTCCACAGCAGGAATGTCACGCAGTCCAAAAACTGCTGATTTCTGTAAAACAGCACTGTCACGCCATACACCAGAAGAAGCAGAATGAGATACGGCAGCATTCTTTTTTTCCCTTCCAGATAACCGCCGCAGTCACGGATCACTTTTTCAGCCAGATTTCCACTGTAAAAAACCATGCTGTTTAGCATCGCATACAGCGTAAAAAACCAGATGCTGAACATAAAAGCATCCGTTCTCTTCAAAAATCCGCCCGTCACCTGCACGCGGCTCATCATCGTGACCGCCGGAAATTTCATCTGAGCCAGTGCCTCGACGCCAAACAGCCCGATCAGGATCAGATACAGTGCTATAAATACGCCGCCGGAAAACCAGACCGCTTTTTCTGCTGCGCCAACGCATTTCTTACGATCCGCAACATATTCTTTCAGGAACAGTACGATTGACACCATGGAATAACAGAAAAGCACATAATAGCTGCCGCTTAACACTTCTTTTCCATCCGCCACAAAAACCGGGCTCCAGTAGGCAGGCTTTACCTCCCTGCATGCCGCAAACAACATCAGAAACAGCGGTATCATCAGAAACCAGAACAGTATCTCGTACACTCTTGCCCTGCCCTCGATTCCACCTGCCATTCCATAAAATGCGAGCAGTAATATCAACAACAGCACCAGATAAAAGCTGACGTTTTCCACAAGACCATTTAACATCAGCGTGGAAAACAGATACGCCGTGTACGAAGCCATGAGGATAAAGTACAGAAAATATCCACCCCAGAGTACATAACCGCATATTTTTCCACAGTTCTGCTTCAAAAAATCAGGATAACTTGTTTTCATGCCTTTCAACAGATATCTCAATAATTTCAAGTACAAAAACGTGGACAAAATCCCCGCCATGATGCAAAAAATCCCGTCGCGCCCTGCCGTATCTGCAAGCATTGTCGGCAGCAGCAGCGTTCCCATTCCAAGAAAGTCATACGTCAGAAGTCGGAACACCTGTCTGCCTGAAATTTGATTGTTTTCTGAGAACATACTTCCCCCTATCTCTTCTTTGAAAACGTCAGCTTTGTCCGCTCTTTCGGATTTGCATAAATCGGACGTTTGCGCAGTTTCCGGAAAGGCTGCCGCCAGATAAAATCCCGCTCATCCTCATAATTGTTCAAATCTGCTCCCACAAACGGCATGAGATACGGGATGCCAAAGCTTGTCAGATGCGACAGATGGGTGAGCACCGCAAGCAGCCCAAGCAGCATGCCAAAGTAGCCAAGCCACGCACAGACCGCAATAAAAAAGAATTTCAGGATACGGAAGGCTGTGGCAAATTCTTCATTCGGGATCGCAAAGGAACAGAGTGCTGTAAAGGAGATCACAATCACCACGATCGGACTGACCAGATTCGCCTCTACCGCTGCCTGTCCAATGATCAGTCCTCCCACGATTCCGATGGTATTTCCCATTGCACCGGGAAGCCGCACGCCCGCCTCCCGCAAAAGTTCAAACGACAATTCCATGATGAGTACTTCCACGACTGCCGGAAATGGGACACCCTGCCTCGCCTCAGCAAACGACAAAAGTAGTGTAGTCGGAAGTATCTGTGTATGAAAATTAGTCACTGCAAGATAAAATCCCGGCAGCGTCATTGCAAAAAAGGATGCGAGATACCGCAGGATCCGCCCGAACGTCGCAATCTCAAAACGGCTGTAATAATCGTCACTGGTACGGATAAATGAATTGTAATCTGTCGGCAGTATCAGACCGATCGGAGAATTATCGCACATCACGATCACTCTGCCCTCTAATACCGCCATGGCCGCCCGGTCAGGACGCTGTGTTGTCTGAAACTGTGGAAATGGCGAATACCATTTTTTCTCTGCCAGCTGTTCTAACATTCCGCTGTCTAATATCCCATCAATCGTGAAATCCTGCAGCCTCTTTTCAATTTCTTTTACAAGTCCCGGATTCGCAAGATCCTCCACATACACAAGATAGACGTTCGTGTTCGATCTAATCCCGGCTTTCAGTCCTCTCACTTTCACACGGGGCGAACGGATCCTTTTCCGGATCAGCGCCGCATTCTGCTTCACAGAATCGCAAAAACCTTCGTTGGAACCGCGGATTACTTTTTCCGAATCAACCTCTGTGATCCCCATATTCGGATAACCGTCATCCGGTATTTTTACTGCCCGGTCAAAACCATCCACAAAAAGGATCGCCTCCCCGGTGAGCAGACCGCTCACAGCCTCCTCAATAGTCGGAAAATATGTTGCATCCGAAATTCCAAGCGCATTTTCCTGCAGTGTACAAAGGATCTCATCTCTTGTCAGTCCATTTAAGTATTTTAAAGTCTCTCCGAGTGCGGACGTTCCCATGTCCACGGACACTTCAATAAAGGTCAGATAACAGGCGGTATCCTGATTCCTGCCAAGCTTCATCTGCTTCTTTTTAATGTCCGCACAGTCATGAAAATAAAATTCCATTTCCTCTATATTTTGCGTTAAATCCGTCGATACCGGACGCTTACTATTCTCCGACATTTGCAGTTTGTTTCCTTTCTATTTGTTTCTTCTATTAAAAAAACTGCCAGCAAAACTCCCAAATACAGTAAATAATTATGAAAGATGAACAAAAGCTTGAGAAGACACTGGGGAGCCACCGGTCCTTAGAAGGCAGGAACAACGCTATGTTGTGACTGGCTTCTTAGTACCGCTGTGAGCGACACGTAGCGAAAGCGTGTCTTCGAAAATTTTGTTCATTTTTCATAATATTCACAGTGAAGATTGGAGTTTTGCCGCTTAATTGTTTTAAAAAAATACGAAAGAGGATAAGCAAAATGCTTATCCTCTTTCTAGTCTGTACGGTTTTCCATTTTTTATGCAGTTTTCCTGTCCTCCGGGCAGTTACTTCTTATTCCTGCTCCTGGATCATAGCCTTAACTGCGACTGCCTGATTCTTCACATGCTGGTGCATCGTCTCTGTCACCTGCGTTTTGTTCTTACGGACTAACCCTTCCACAATATCTTTATGTTCTTTCATCAATGTCGGATAGTTATTCTCATCTTTCAGATATTCCACACGATAGCGGTACATCTGCTCCCGGAGGTTATTTAACATATTCACAAGCTTCGGGTTACCGGTTGACTGGTAAATAATATCGTGAAACTTTACATCCGCCTCTGCGATTTTTTTCACATTATCTGTCTTGGTGGATTCCTCAAACTCATGCATGGTCGCAACCAGCTCTTCTAACTGTTCCTCAGAAATCTGCTCACATGCAATTTTTGCCGCAAGCTCGTCTAACGCTTCACGAATCTGAAGGACATCCTCCATATCTTTCTCCGTCATTTTGGCAACTTCCGCGCCTTTTCTTGGAATCGTAACGGCAAGCCCCTCCTGCTCAAGCATACGGATCGCCTCACGGATCGGTGTACGGCTGACACCAAGTTTTGCCGCAAGCTGCAGCTCCATCAGCCGCTCGCCCGGTTTTAATTCCCCTTTTAAAATAGCCTCTCTTAACGTGTTAAACACAACATCTCTCAGCGGAAGATACGCATCCATATTCAATGTTAAATCTTCTGTCATCTTTGATACCATGCCTTTCTACTTACGCGCGTTATTATAAATACTCGTTAAATATACCTGTTTTGCAAGACCGGAGGCTTTCATCGCCTCGTATGCCTCTACTGCCGTCGCTTCCTTGTCAAAAAGACCGAAAACCGTCGGACCACTGCCACTCATCATGGCATTCACAGCGCCATGCTCCATCATGTGATCTTTGATGTCTGCGATCACAGGATAAGCCGGGATTGTCACTGTCTCTAAGACATTTCCCATATCTGCTGCAATTTTATATAAATCTTTCTCTCTGATATCTGCCACAAGCCGGTCAATATCCGGGTGTACCATATCAGAGCCTAACTTCAGATTCTCATAGACGAACTTAGTAGAAACACTGATCTGCGGTTTTGCGATCAAAACAGGACATTTCACCATCGGCGGAAGCTTCGAAAGCTTCTCTCCTATGCCCTCTGCCAAAGCCGTTCCACGCATAATGCAGTACGGAACGTCTGCACCGATCTTCACACCGCGCTCCATCAGTTCTTCCCTTGTCAGTCCCAGATCAAAAATCTGGTTCATACCATATAACACTGCCGCTGCGTCCGTGCTTCCCCCTGCCATCCCGGCAGCTACCGGAATGTACTTGTGCAGCCATACATGCACGCCATCTTTTATCGCAAACTCATCCTGCAAAAGCTTTGCCGCTTTATAGACAAGATTGTTCTCATTCGTCGGCAAAAAAGAAAGATTCGTTTCCATCGTGATCTCACCGGAAGTATTCTTCGAGATCTCCAGCCTGTCAAACAAATGAATGGTCTGCATCACCATGCGGACCTCATGATAACCATCCTCTCTTTTTCGTACCACATCCAGCCCAAGATTGATCTTAGCCAGCGCCTTTACTGAAATATCCTTCATCGGTTAGTTTCTCCTTACCAAAATCGTCGCTAACACGCATTGATTGTACCTAAAATAAAACTTGTTTTTTTTGTGTTTTTTGTATACAATTAGTATCTTATCATTTTATGTCCAAAAGGTCAATCGGCACTAAACTTTTTTCTTTGCCAGTCCGATATAATTAACAGAACCATGGAAGGTTAATAACTATTCATTCAGGTGGCTGAACATTTTGTTTTCTGTAAAAACAAATGCATCCAGCTTCGCCAGACAAGGAGGATCATATGGCAATCAATTCCATTAACACTGTGACTGCTGCCGCAGCAGCATCTACACAGACAACAACAAAATCAGCAGAAAAGACATCCGAGACAACGAAAAAGGCAGCTTCTTCCAAGACAGCTTCCGGTGTCATTTATGAGAAGAGTTCTGACTCCAGGACAGACAAGGCTTCCAATAAAACAACAAGCAAGACCGACAACGCAGCGATCGTTGCAAAGTTAAAAGCTGACGCAGAGCAGCGCACCGCACAACTCCGCAGCATCGTTGAGCAGATGATGACCAAGCAGGGGGTTGCGATCGGCACCGCAGATGATATGTGGAAATTCCTTGCAAAAGGTGATTTTACCGTATCAGCTGATGTGAAAGCACAGGCACAGGCAGATATCGCGGACGACGGTTACTGGGGTGTAGAGCAGACTTCCGACCGTATTCTTGATTTTGCAAAAGCTTTATCCGGTGATGATCCTGACAAGGCAGACGCTATGTTAGAAGCTTTCAAGAAAGGTTTCGAACAGGCAACCAAAGCATGGGGAGATAAACTTCCGGATATTTCCCAGAGAACCTACGACGCAGTTGTCGAGAAATTCAACAAATGGAAAAACGGAACAGAGGATGCTTCCACTGAGGCATAATCCATAAAAAAGACCTGCGTGTACCTATGTCATGCGAACATCATGACATTGTACACACAGGTCTTTTTCTTTTGCTTTTCAGCGGTTAAAAACTTACTATTATTCTCCTAAAAGCTTCTCAATGCTTGCAAGCTTGACACAGACAACAAAGATGTCGATCGCAGTCGTAAGATCTTCCAGGCTTGGATAGGATGGTGAGATACGGATAACAGAATCATGCGGATCTTTTCCATATGGGAAAGGCGCACCCGCCGGAGTCATCACAACCCCTGCTTTTTTTGCTTTTGCCACAACATTTTTTGCACATCCATCCAGTGTCTCATATGTGATGAAGTATCCACCCTTCGGGCTGTACCAGCTTCCGGCTCCGAGTCCTTTTAACTCTCTTTCAAATGTATCCAGGATCATTTCAAATTTTGGACGGAGAGAATCTGCGTGTTTGCGCATATGCTCTGTGATTCCGTGGATATCTTTGAAGAAACGGACATGGCGCAGCTGGTTTACCTTATCATGGCCGATGGTCTGGATCTTCAACTGTTTCTTGATATCCTCTAAGTTGTTGGCAGAAGTTGCGATCGCTGCCACACCGGAACCAGGGAATGTGATCTTGCTTGTAGAACAGAATTTGTAAACCATATCCGGGTTTCCTGCTCTCTTGCATTCTTTTAAAATCTCGATCAGATGATCCTGGTTAATATCATATAAATGATGCACGCAGTATGCGTTATCCCAGTAAATACGGAAATCTTTTGCTGCCGGTTTTAATCTTGCAAAACGGCGGACCGTCTCATCCGAATAAGTGATTCCCTGTGGATTGGAATATTTTGGCACACACCAGATACCTTTGATCGCCTCATCTTTGCTCACAAGGTCTTCCACCATATCCATATCCGGTCCGGTCGGAAGCATCGGTACGTTGATCATCTCAATGCCGAAATATTCTGTGATTGCAAAATGTCTGTCATATCCCGGTACCGGGCACAAAAATTTTACTTTATCTAATTTACACCATGGCGTATTTCCCATTACACCGTGCGTCATGGAACGGGAGATGGTGTCATACATAATGTTAAGGCTTGAGTTACCATAAATGATGATATTGTCCGGATTACACTCGATCATATCACCGATAAGCTGTTTTGCTTCACTGATACCGTCCAGCACACCATAGTTTCTGCAGTCTGTACCATCATCACAGGTCAGATCAACACCGGAAGTCAGTACATCCATCATTCCCATCGAAAGGTCTAACTGTTCCTGGGATGGCTTACCTCTGGACATATCAAGTTTTAAGCCTCTCTGCTGGAATTTTTTGTATTCCTCTTCCAATCCTTCCTTCTCTTTCAATAACTCTTCTTTTGTCATTTCCTCGTAGGACTTCATCTCTAATTCCTCCTGCTTTTTAATATATGTAAAGATCCAATACCGGAAAAATGTGCTCTGCTCATCAGCCTGTGAAACAGAGATCATCTCATGCCCGGAATGTTCTCTTACTCCTCTTCTGGCTCACCCTTGATCTTTTTGAAATATTCACGGATCTTCTTCTCGTAGCCGTTCTCACTCGGAACGTAAAACTTCCGGTCTGTCAGTCCATCCGGCAAATATTGCTGCTCCACATAATGATCCGGATAATCATGTGCATATTTATATCCAACACCATGCCCCAGTTTTCCGGATGACTTATAGTGTGCATCCTGTAAATGAACCGGGATCGGCGCTGTTTTCGTATTCTTTACTGCTTCCATCGCATCGAAGATCGCATTGACTGCCGAGTTGCTCTTTGGCGCGCTTGCCACATACGTGACCGCCTGCGACAAAATAATCTGTGCCTCCGGCATACCGATACGCTCAACTGCCTGTGCTGCTGATGTTGCGACAACGAGTGCCATCGGATCGGCATTGCTCACATCCTCCGCTGCGCAGATCATAATTCTTCTTGCGATGAACTTAATATCTTCCCCCGCATAAAGCATTCTGGCAAGATAATAAACTGCTGCATCCGGGTCAGAGCCGCGCATGCTTTTGATAAACGCAGAGACTGTATCGTAATGGTTATCTCCTGTTTTATCATAGCGCACCACACGTTTCTGGATACATTCACTGGCAACCTCGAGTGTGATATGGATTTTTCCATCATCACTCCGCTCCGTTGTCAGAATGCCAAGTTCAATTGCTGTGAGCGCTGCTCTTGCATCTCCGTTTGCCACGTCCGCAAGAAAATCCAGTGCCTCTTCCTCAATGACTGCATCGTAAGCGCCCATTCCTTTTTCCTTATCATTCACCGCCCGGAGGATCAGCGTCTTAATATCTTCCGTGGACAGATTCTTCAGCTCAAAAATAATAGAACGGGACAAAAGCGCTCCATTCACCTCAAAATATGGATTCTCGGTCGTTGCACCAATTAAGATCACGGTTCCGTCCTCCACAAACGGAAGGAGATAGTCCTGCTGTCCCTTGTTGAAGCGGTGGATCTCATCGATAAACAGGATCGTCTTTTTGCCGTACATGCCCTGATTGTTCTTCGCCTGCGCAATGACATTCTCCATGTCTTTTTTCCCGGCGGAAGTTGCATTGATCTGAAGGAACTCAGCACTTGTGGTATTGGCAATGACCTTTGCCAAAGTCGTTTTCCCGGTTCCCGGCGGTCCATATAAAATAATGGAACTTAACTTGTCAGCCTTGATTGCGCGGTAAAGCAGCTTATCTTTTCCGATAATATGCTGCTGCCCCACCATCTCATCCAACGTGGTTGGACGAAGTCTGGAAGCTAATGGCGACTCCTTTTCTCTGTTCTGTTCTCTCATATAATCAAATAAATCCATACGAAAAGCCTTTCTTTTTGTCCGTGTACTGCGTACACTTGACCATATTGAATATTCTAATTTCAAAACTTGCAATATTTGAGATCATAAATTCAATTTTTAGTATTTTATTCCAAAAATATGACGGATTTTATTCGTGAAAATTCATCGCAATTATTACATTACATGAATTTGCCCTGTTTGACAAGTGGATATTTCATTTTATCTTATTTTCCACGATTAAATTATGTTTTCTATAAGTTTTGCAATTACCTATATTGTCATTTTGACCTGTGTCATGTTTCTGAATTTAATAATATCATTATCTGTCCTTTGGATAGATAATGATATTATTGCATACATAGCCCTGCAAAAGCAACCGCTTTTATTCCAGTATCAGTTCCTCGACCGTCACAAACGAATATCCCTCTCCCTGCAATTCATCAATAATCAGAAGTGCTGCATTTACTGATGATTCCGAGGCATCATGCAGCAGAATGATATCATTTTCCTGCACTTTATCCATGACACGCTTTGCAATGACGCTGGAATTATCTGTCTTCCAGTCGAGCGGATCGACGTCCCACAGCACCTCGATCATTTTTGTCTCATAATCGAGATTGCATTTCCAGCAGCCGTAAGGCGGTCTGATATATTGCGCATGTTCTCCGGTCAGTCCAAAAATAATCTGGTCCGTTTTGTCCACCTGCTCCATCGCCGCCTGATCCGTGAGATTGGAAAGATTCACATGTTCATAGGAATGAACGCCGATGAGATGTCCGTCTGCATGGATTTTCTTCACGATCTCAGGATATTTTTCACACTCCGCACCCAGAAGAAAAAAAGTTGCCTTCACATTCCGTTCTTTCAAACCTTCCAAAAGTGTCTCCGTATGATCCGGATTTGGTCCATCATCAAAGGTCAAAGCCACTTTCTTAACTTCCTCTTCTTTGATTTTTCCTGATGCTGCTTTCGTGTTCTCTTCTGCCATTCTCTCTGTCTCCATCCCACTGTCTGCCCTTATCCTATTGTCCTTCTTTTCCGCACAAATACCAATGATCCCTGTAAACGCAAAAATAAGCAGCAGAAATCCTGCTGCTCTTTTTATAATGAATTGTTGTTTCCCATTGCTTTTCTGTCTCAAACGGATTCCCCGGCTGTCATTTCTTTATTAATAATATATGCCGTTCTTCTCATGAAAATTATAAGAATCCTCATTTGGCAGATAACCATAGAAGCCGTCATCCGGTGTATAATCATAGAAATCTTCATCCGGCGTATAGCCATAGTAGCCATCATAATAGCCATCTTTGTATCCCTGCTGATACCCCTCATACAAGCCGTCATAATAATCATCGGAAGCATCATCATTTTCTGAACCTTCATAATAGTAAGTGCTGCTATCCGTGCTTTCTGTTCTGGCATCTGACACAAACATACAAGCCCAGAAAATCACTAACAGAAATAATGAGATTGTACTCATGACGATCCCGGAGATTGCCATCCCTTTTGGTGCCTTTCTCGTCAACTGAATGATACCAAAGATAATCGAGAGAATCGCAAGTGGAATATTCACGAAGGAAAAGAATAAGACCAATGCGATAATGCCAAGTACCATGGACGCAATTCCGAAGCCACGCCCACCGGAAGAAACTTCTCTCACACTCCAGTTCTGATTTTGCATCGGCTGATTACTGCGGTTTGGCTGATTATAATTCTGCTGCGACTGTTCATTGCTGCCCCGGTAGTTTGTACTGTCTCCGGCAAACTGATAAGCAATTCTTGGCGCACCATTTGCAAGATGAATGATTCCACATCGCACGAATCCATTCTTTTCCAACAAATGCTGCATGATTTTATTATCCTCATGGGTGTCTGCTCTCAGATTTCCAATCTGGCTCTTACACCAACTAATACATCCACTGGCAATTCCATGATAAGAAGTATTTCCCGCAAGTCTGTGAATGGTTCCATATGGCTCATGATTCAGCCATGCTCCATTCTCAATCCCATAATAAGTCGGGTCCTCACCTTTTATAAAAGCAAATGTTGCTGCAAGGTTCTTCTCATCATCTTCTACAATGTAGCTGTTTCCAAAGGCAATATCCTTTTCCAACAACTCTCTCGATGGATAATTTTCATCCCACTGGTTTAGATTTCCATTTTCACGCATAAAAACCCTTGCCTGTGCATATAAATCCATCATTGCCGGTATATCTTCCATATTTGACCGTCTAACGTACATACATGATCACCATATCCTTAGTTAAATCCAACAATTTTCTGTGAAAGTTTGTAAGCTGCAACTGAAATCTTTCTTCCGCCTCTTCCCGGAAGGTTCATCGCATTTCCCATAATACCGTTTCTCAAATGGTGGAACAGACGGATATCATGGTCTTTGATATATTTCCATAACTCACGTTTTTTCTCAAGATTCTCCTCTGTGCCGGAGCGGATCAGCATGATCGTTGAGATTACTGTGATGATCTCAAGATAATTAAACATATAATGACGCAGTTTTGGATTCGGGATCTTCCAGAGATCAAACTCATCGATCATAATCTTATTTACCTTGATCTGCTGGTCAATACGGCCGATCATCACTTTTTCATTGACGGACTGGTCATCACGTCCAATGAAGTAACGGTAAAAATCAACATCCATATAGTACATATGCTTGACGCTTGGCAATGGCTTGTACACATAAATGTTATCCACATAAAAAGTATGTTTTGGCAGTTCAAGCCCACATTCCCGCAGAAGCTGTGTACGGTAAATGACAGAATGCATCAGAATATACTGTCCCTTGTGGAATCTTCCTGCCTCATTCCATGTAAAAATCTTATCCTGCGGCAGGGAAGAATAGCGCATGATTTTTTTGTGCCGTACACCCTCTTTTTCATAAACATAATTTGCAATGAACATATCTAACACGGTATCTCCGCCAGCAAGTTCACGCAATTTTTTTAAAATCTTCATATAGGCTTCATAGTCCACCCAGTCGTCACTGTCCACAACTTTGAAGAAAAGTCCTGTGGCATTACGGATTCCGGCATTTACTGCCTCTCCGTGCCCACCATTCTCCTGATGAATGGCACGCACGATTCCCGGATATTTTCTCTCATACTCGTCTGCGATCTCTGCGGTGCGGTCCTTTGATCCGTCATCCACGATTAAAATCTCAACATCATCACCGCCCGGAAGCAGAGACAGGATGCAGTGCTCCATATAATCCTGCGAATTATAAGATGGAATTGCAAATGTAAGTAACTTCATAATGATAACCTTTCCTACTGATTCATAATGGCATCTGCCAGTTCCATGGCTTTTTTCGTCATGGCATCAATATTGTAATATTTGTATTCTGCAAGTCTGCCTAATAAATGGAACTTCGGAAGTCCTGCTATGAGTGCCCTGTATTTCCCGTAAAGCGCCTGATTTTCCTCATTTAAAATCGCATAGTAGGGAATCTCGCCTGCTGCGCCCGTATATGCAAACGGATATTCTTTTACAATTGTAGTTCCGTCTGTATTTTTCTGTCCCGTCAGAAATTTAAACTCCGTAATGCGGGTGTAATCTTCGCTTACCGTGTAGTTTACCACGCTGTGTCCCTGATAAGACTCCTCATCATAATGCTCAAAATGGAAATCCAGCGAACGATACGGCAGTCTGCCGAATTTACAATCAAAAAGCTCATCCAGCGCTCCTGTGTAAATGACATCTCCCTCAAATGGTTTTCCCTCAAAAAGGATCTCATTCCCTGTAAACTTTAAGACATCCCTGCAGTCTGTATCCAGAACAACTTCTATGTTCTCATGATCTAACATATGCTCAAACATCGGTGTGAAGCCATCCTTTGGCACACCCTGATATTTGTCCTGAAAATAGCGGTTATCATAAGAGATCAGCACCGGCACTCTTCCTGTCACTTCCGGACTGATCTCTTCCGGCTTCTGTCCCCACTGTTTCATGGTATATTTCAAAAATACATTCTCATAGACATACTGTGCGATCTCACGGATATCCGGATCATCATTCTCACGAAGTTTCATGATCGGCACACGGCTTCCCTCACCGTAAGCTTCGATCAGTTTTTTCTCCAGAAGATCTGCTTTTTCCTTATCATAGACCATGTGCAGCGTATTTAAGTTAAATGGAACCGGGATCAGCTTGTCCCCCAATTTTGCTACCACTTCATGTCCGAAAGGATACCATTCCGTAAATCTCGACAAATATTCATAAACTTCTTCCAGACCTGTATGGAAAATATGTGGACCATACTCATGGATTAAAATGCCATATTCATCCGAAACATCATAACAGTTTCCTCCAATATGGCTTCGTCTCTCAATCACAAGAACTTTCTTTCCGGCTTCCTCTGCCAGTTTTCTGGCACAAGCTGCCCCTGCAATTCCGGCTCCTATCACGATGCAATCGTACATCTTTTATTACCTCTGACTTTCCTTATTATAATATCAACATTTTCCAACATTATTTACTGATCGTCTGCAATCCTGTATCCGGACTGCGAAACGGTTGTAGTACTTTCCTATTATACATATTTTATTATGACAAGCCAATTTATTTTTTCTTAATTATTTATTACAGCCTGAATTTTGAACATTTTGTTCATATTTTATTTACAAATTTCTCACAAAGCCATCATACGATAGACACAATTCAACTTTATACTCTAAGCATAAGTTAAGCCAACAAGAAAATTTTTCATAGAACTTTTTTTCATACCTGAGTAAATCAGGTTGCCTTGCTTAACCAGTAAGCAAGGTTCCTCCCAGAAAATAGTGAAGCATTTCACTTTCCATACACAATCTTTTTCATATGAATAGCCGGTGCGATGCACCGGCTCCCTCTTTTTTATCCTGGAAATTGTAATATTTCCATGTTTTCTAATCCGTCTCCAGAAATTTTTCATTTCCAAGTCTGATCCCCATATATTTTGCGTAAGCGGCAAACGCAGATGGAATCGCATAATTTTCCTGAGATTTTTCTGCGTCCACAAAAATGAGATGATTTTCTGCCATTTTCTCTGCCTCAGTGTCAAATCCTGCTTCTTCCACCAAAACCGCATATCCTTCCATCTGCCATTCGATATGGGAAAATATATGTTTTGCATTCTCTAGCTTCTGCACCCGGATTGGAGAGAGCTGCATCTCTTTTACCAGATGAACAATCTCATCCTGCGAGTATCGCCCCTCAACATTCGGCAGTTCATAGAGTCCTGCCAGAAGTCCTTTTTCCGGTCGTTTCCGGATTGCCACTTTATCATTGTCCCGGATGACAAGCACCGTCCTCTTTTCGATACGTCTCGCTTTCGCTTTCGTCCTGACTGGAAGCTCTGCAATCCTGCCCTCTTTCCTTGCCAGACAGAGACTGTTCCACGGACACTGTTCACATAACGGCGCACCATTCGGCACACACACGGTCGCACCAAGTTCCATCAGTGCCTGGTTAAACGCCCCCGGCATCTCCATTCCCTGCATGACTTCCCGCAGCTCTTTTTCCAGTAGGGTACGAAAAGACGGCTTCATAATATCGGTATCGTCCGCAGCCACTCTCGTCAGGATGCGGAATACATTTCCATCCACAGCCGGCACCGGAATCTGATATGCAATGGAAGCAATCGCCCCGGCAGTGTAACTTCCAATCCCCTTCAGTTTCAACAATTTTTCATAATCTGCCGGAAGTTTTCCACCATGCTCTTCCATCACCTGAATGGCTGCCTTCTGCATATTCCGCACGCGGTTGTAATAGCCTAATCCCTCCCAGAGTTTTAGCAGCTCATCCTCCGGGCATTCCGCCAAAGCCTCCACATCCGGCAGTCGCTTCGTAAACCGCTCAAAATAAGGTTTTACTGCTTCCACTCGCGTCTGCTGCAACATAATCTCCGACACCCACACCCGGTACGGTGTCGGTTCTTCCCTCCACGGAAGCACACGGGCATGCCCCGCAAACCAATTTAATAACGGCTCTATTAAAATCTGTAAATTAAAATCTGTGATCATGTGTTATTCCTCTTTATCCTCAAATATCAAATTCTGAAACTAATTATAAACATCAAGTGAAATGTAAATTCAATTGCAAAACTCACAAAATGTAAATTGAATTGTGAAAAAGTAACAAAAGCTTGAGAAAACACTGGGGAGCGGTCGGTTCTTAGAAGGCAGATACAACGTAAGTTGTAACTGGCTTCTTAGTACCGCTACCAGCGACACGTAGCGAAAGCGGGTTTTCGAAAATTTTGTTACTTTTGAACAATTTCAAAAAAATTATATAAGTTTTGCAATTGTCAAAGTCCTCATAACATAAAGTATGTTTCGCTCATATTCCCATTATAATAAGGAATCCCCCGGATGTAAACGGAGCGAATTTCCATTTTTTACAGATTTTAGAAAAAGTTTATCGACGTTCATATTGACAAATCCTCTCAAAAGAAGTACTCTAGATATAACATGTATTGTTAATTTTTTATCAATCTATTTAGGAGGGTATTATCGTGAGCGAATTCAACAATTTAAAATTAGATGTGGAGAACGAGATCGCCGTTCTTACCATCTCAAGACCAGCAGCATTAAATGCATTAAACAGTGAGACATTAGACGAGTTAAACACAGCTTTAACAGAGATCGAGGGAAGAGACGATATCAAAGTTATGATCTTAACCGGTGGTCCTGACAAGAAAGACAACGCATTCAAATCTTTTGTTGCAGGTGCTGATATTGCCGAGATGGTGAACTTTACAGCTCCGGAGGCAAGAGCATTCGGTATCAGAGCTTCTGTTCCATTCTTCAAATTAATGAATATGCGTCAGGTAACAATCGCAGCCGTTAACGGTTTCGCACTTGGCGGTGGATGTGAGATTGCTATGGCATGTGATATCCGTATTGCGTCTGACAACGCAATCTTCGGTCAGCCGGAATGTGGACTTGGAATCATTCCTGGATTCGGCGGTACACAGAGACTTGCCCGCTTAGTTGGTATGGGACGTGCCAAAGAAATGATCTTCACATGCGATAACATCGATGCAAACGAAGCTTACCGCATCGGTTTAGTGAACAAAGTTGTTGCAAAAGAAGAATTAATGGAAACTGCAAAAGCTATGGCAGCAAAGATCATCTCCAAAGGAAGCTACGCTGTATCAGTTGCAAAAGCAGCGATCAACAATGGTTACGATATGGATATCAAGAATGCTGTTGAGATGGAAGCAAACCTCTTCGGTGTTGTAAATGATACTCATGACAAAAAAGAAGGAATGGGTGCCTTCTTAGAGAAGAGAAAAGCTGATCTTACAGATTTCTAATCTGCATTTTTTCATAGTTCCGGTTTTATTACATAGGAGTTTCTTCCTATTATATAAACATTAACAAACATTTTATTTCATGTAGTGCGTAGTACTTGTACGAACGCGATTTATTAGGGAAAGGAAAAAGAACGTAACTCTGATGGTGTACCGGCCATCTTCGTTACGTTCTTTTTCATGTACCTGTCTGCTGTACGATTCTCTTATCCCACTCATTTTCCTGCAAGTGCTTTCTCTGCTTCCATCCTTTTCATCTGTCTTTCGTGACTTGCAAACATTCCAAATGCCACAATGTTTAAAATAAACTGCGTCATAACCGCTGTGATCCAGATGCCATCCAGTCCTAAAATCCGTGGGAAGATCACGATCGTAAGCGGCGTCATAATAAGTGGATCAAAGTAAATCATAAACAGCGAGTATTTATCTTTTCCAACCGAATAGAAAAAGGAATTGGTCACGCGGACAAGTCCTGTAAAAATAAGCTGTGCCGCCGTCACCATAACCGCATGATACCCAAGTTCTGCGGCTTCCCCCTCATATCCGTAAATTGCCGGATAAAACCGGGCTGTTGCGATGATAAATATAAATAGGAAGAAACTCACCCCAATCGCTGTGATGACCGCCTTGTTTCTTATCTTCCGAATCGCATGAAAATCATGTGCACCATAGGCATAACTTGCTAGTGGCTGAATCCCCTCTGCGACACCGATCAGAAGCACACGGTACGAGCCAACGGTGGAACTGATGAGTGCATAGGCATTTACCGCAAGGTCACCGCCAAATTTCAGGCACGCTACGTTATGATATAAGATCAACAGGGAAGGTGTCAGCGATATTCCAAACGGTGAAACCGCTGTCTTAAAAATTTTTTTCCAGTATTCCTTCCTTATCATAAACTGTGAAAACCGGATCGGATCGGTTTTCTTTGTACCAAGAATGATCAGGCAGCACAAGGTCGTAAACAACTGTGCACACAGTGAAGCGCCTGCTGCACCGCCAATTCCCATATGAAAAACATACATAAAAACAAAATCAAGACCAAGGTTAGCAAATAAACCACCCACCATGATCATCATGGCACTGACCGCCCGGTTGTCATTCCTGAGAAGAGGTGTCAGTCCACAGGATAAGATCTGAAGCACGCCGCCTGTGAGCATTACCCTTCCATAAATCTGCGATAACCTTAAAAGTTCGCCTTCCGCGCCCATCAGTTTCAGTAAGGGTGTCAGTAAAACAAGAAAAAGAATCGTAACCACAATACTTGATGCCAATAATGCAAGAATGACATTTGCCCGTACAATGTTCGACTCTTCGTTCTTTCCCTCCCCCTGTTTGGTTGACATCATTACGGCTCCGCCGCATCCAACGCCGGTGCCGATCGCAGTTACCACTGCAATGACCGGCCACGCAACATTGACTGCGGATAATGCCGTGTCACCTATCAGATTGCTGACAAATAAACCGTCAATCATGGAGTAGGCGCTTTGGAGAAACATGGTGATCATGGAAGCCATGACATATTTTCCGAATTTTTTTTCGACTGCTGTCTGTTCCATATTAGTTGCTTACCGGCTGGGATGCTACTGCCTGATCCATCATAGCATCTCTGTCCTCCTTTGAGAGTCCGGCGAGCACTTCATTGATCTTATCTACTAATTCTGTGTTTCCTTTCTGGCAAGGGATACCAAGGTCTGTCTCTTCATTGCTGACCTCAAATCCGGTACCGCCCTCAAAATCGATGATCTTTAAATCCGGATTGCTTACTAAAATAGATTTTGCAGAAGGCATATCACAGGTAAATCCATCAATTTTTCCTGCATGGACTGCTGCAACCATAGATGCAAATGTATCAAGCGCTGCATCCTTTGTCGCATAATCCGTGATCTGGTCTAATACATCATACCATACTGTATTCAGTGTAGAGGTAAGTGTTGCACCCTCAAAATCTGTAACATTTACTGCATCTGCATAAGGTCCGTCAGCCGCAACAACCGCAACAATATTTGCATTGTAATACGGATCCGAGAAATCTACCGACTGGGATCTCTCGCTTGTGATGGACATTCCGGCGATCGCACAGTCAACTTTTCCGGACTGGATGGAAAGGATCAGACCATCCCAGTCAATCTGTGTGATTTCAAGATCCATATCCAGTTTTTCTGCTATGTATTTTGCGACAAGAACATCATAACCATTCATATAGGAACCATTCGATGTCATCACTGCTCCATTGGAATCATCCTCCTGCAGCCAGTCAAACGGTGCATAATCTGCTGACATTGCAACCCGGAGAACTTCTTTTCCGGAAGCGGTTGTTGTTGCGCCCGCCTCTGTCACACTTGCTGTCTCTCCTGTGGATGCCCCTGCCGAAGCTGTGTCACCTGATCCGCCGCAGGCTGTTAATGAAATTGCCATTGCTGCTGTCAAAAGTGCTGTTGTTAATTTTCTACTCATAATATTGTCCTCCTCTTTCTATGCTTAAAAAACAAATACAATTTGTCTTTTACAAACCTTAACCCTGCATAAACCTGCTTAAAAACTCTCTGGTTCTCGCTTCCTTCGGGTTATTAAATAACTCCTGTGGCGGTGCATCCTCCACAATATATCCTTTATCCATGAAAATGGTTCTTGTGGATACATCTCTTGCAAACGCCATCTCATGCGTTACGATCACCATCGTAAGTCCTTCATTTGCAAGCTGTTTCATAACCGATAAAACTTCTCCGACCATTTCCGGATCCAATGCGGAAGTCGGTTCATCAAAAAGCAATACTTCCGGTTCCATTGCAAGTGCCCTGGCGATCGCCACTCTCTGTTTCATACCACCGGATAACTGGTGTGGTTTTGCTTTTACATAAGGAGCCATACCTACTTTTTCCAGATACTTCATACAGATTTCGGTGGAATATTCCTTGCTTCTTTTTTTCACCTTGTGGACACCAGCCATGCAGTTGTCAAAAACCGTCATATTGTTAAACAGGTTAAACTGCTGGAACACCATTCCCACCTGGGAACGGAAACGGTTGATCGTCTGTGCATCCTTCGTCAATGGATAGCCATGATATAATATCTGACCGCTCGTCGGTGTCTCCAAATGATTGATGCATCTTAATAAGGTAGATTTTCCTGATCCGGAAGATCCGATGATACAGACCACATCGCCCTCAAACAGATCAAAACTGATGTCTTTTAAAACTTCGTGTTCCCCGAATTTCTTTTCCAGATTCCTGACACTGATGACCGGGCCACGAAATTCATACGTTGCATCCTTTGCCTCAGTCGTCACTCTCTCATTAAACTTAAATATTGATTGTCTTGCCATAACACGTTCCTCTTTTCTTTCCATCTGATCCCCTGATTTATTTTGCGGCTGCCAGATTTAAAACCTCGTAACTTTCTTTTCCTGCCATATACTTTTCGATCAGCTTCAGCAAACCGTTAAATAATAAGGTAAGTGTCAGGTAAATCAATGCTGTGATCGTATATGCCTCAAACATTCTGAAATATGTTCCGGCTGCAACTTTTGTGATATAGAAAAGTTCTGTGACTGCGATTACATTTAATACGGAAGTATCTTTGATATTTGCAACAAAAGTATTTCCGATCTGCGGTGCGATAATTTTAAAAGTCTGTGGAAGGATAATATAGATCATCATCGGAACATATCCCATTCCAAGCGCCTTTGCCCCTTCAATCTGTCCGACATCAATGGAATTGATACCGCCGCGGACTGTCTCTGACATATAAGCTCCTGTATTTAACAGGATGATAAAAATCGCTGCATTGAATGGTTTCAGGTCAATTCCGAATACTGTAGATGATCCATAATAGATTACCATTGCCTGAACGATCATTGGTGTTCCACGGAAAATCGTGACATAAATTTTTGCGATCACCCATGGAATACCAAGTAAAATCTTTTTGATCATGTTATCCTGCGCCCGGATGTCCGTTGCCTGGATGATTCCAACCAGAAACCCTAAAAAACATCCACAGATTGTACCTGCGAGGGATGTTTCCAATGTGGTAAGCAGCCCTTGTAAATAGTATCCGTGATACTGCTGTATCAGAAAAATGATCCAGCCAAAAAATGTGGTAGGTGTATTCGTCATAACTAATCCTCCTTATTGTTCCGAAGAAACATCCATTTCCTATGAACTAATGAAACAGATTGTTCTTCTGTTTTCTGTAAACAACAGCATCTGTACTCTGCATATATTCTATGTACAGAAAAGGCGCTAAGGATGATTCCCTAGCGCCTTTGCTATGTTCAGGTCTGCTGCCTGATTGCCTGCTATTTTAAATTAAACCTGTTTTATCACACTTTTTGTTTTCCTGTCAACAAAATCCAGCCAATTTTTATAGATTTGTATACTTTTTCCAAAATGCGCATGATTTCTATTATTTTATTGTGGGAAACGTAAAAAATGCGATTTTTTCGTCTGACAACACATATTACACGCTTATATATTAACTATAGAAGAAACTGTCTTACAATTATATTTTTTCACTTAATTTGAAAGAAATTTACACTTGACAAATCAACATTTTTGAACTTATATTAGCAATCATAAACAAATGGAGGTGACAAACAAATGAAAATTGTTGTGATCCAGGAGGAAATTATTCAGACAGATATCACTCCAAAGGAGCTTACAGAACGCTGGAAACGGCTGGAGCAGCTCCCCAGTATTGACGAGGTTGTCATTGAAGTTCCTGCACATTATCCCAATATAGAACAACTTCATACTTATATCGGAGATGCGGACGCTGTATTCGGACTGTGGATCGGTCCGGACAATATGAATGAAGAATTCTTAAGCCAGCATCCGAATTTAAAATATGTTGCCACCTTAGGACATGGATGGGAAAAATTCGATGCAGAAATGACCAGAAAACGCGGTATTTCCATTTCCAATACCATCTACGGTTCACAGACGATTGCAGAATATGCTTTCGCTTTATTAATGGATGTCTGCCATCATATCGGCACGCATGACACCCGGATCAAAACGATTGACTGGTCTGTACCGGAAAACCACAACGAATTCTGTAAATCGGTCACCAGACAGATCGAATTATATGACAAAACGATCGGTGTGATCGGTCTTGGTGCGATCGGCTTTGCGTTTGCAAAAATGGCACAGGGATTTGGCATGCATGTGCTCGCATACAGCCGCCACAAAAAAGAAGGTGCTGCATATGATTTCATTGAACAGGTATCGTTAGATGAGCTGCTTGCCAGAAGCGACTTTATTTCCCTGCACACGCCGCATACTCCGGCAACCGAACGCATGATCAATCAGGACACCCTTGCCAAAATGAAAGACGGTGTCATTTTAATCAATACAGCGCGCGGTGCCCTCATCGATGAACAGGCGCTTGCGGATGCGCTTGCATCCGGAAAAGTATTAGCCGCAGGACTTGATGTTCTGACGGATGAACCACCGGTTTGCGGCAGTCCACTGTTAACTGCACCAAATACCGTCATCACCGGACATATCGCATGGCTCACAAGAGAATCCAGAATCCGCGCGATCGATATGGCGATCGACAATTTCCGGTGCTACTTAGAAGGGCATCCGGTTTCCATTATCAACTGAATTTATATATATAAAAGACAAGGAGATTATGAAGATGAATGTAGAATGTTTATTAAGAGACAGCATGAAAACAAAACCAAAGAGCAACCGTGGTGCACGTCAGAAAACTTCCACCCCGAAGAATGTAACACGAATGAATTATAATGAAAATCCATACGGTATGTCTGACGCAGTAAAAAAAGCTGTTACGGATGCTTCCCTCAACAGCTATATGTATCAGGATTTCTATGCAGTCGATCTCAAAAAGCAGCTGGCTGATCTCTATGGTCTTACCATAGATCATGTCTGTATCGGTGCCGGTTCCTCTGCGATCATTGATATGCTTGGTGAAGTATTTATCAATTATGGGGACGAAGTTGTGTACTGTGCTCCAACTTATGAAGCTTTTCCGGATATGGTCAGCGATAACGGCGGTGTCCGTGTCGTTCTCCCACTGACCGATGATTACTGCTACGACCTTGACGCGATGCTGGCAGCCATTACAGACAGGACAAAAATGGTTATCGTCTGCAATCCAAACAACCCGACCGGAACTTATGTAAACTCCGCAAAAGTCGAAGAATTCATCCGTAAACTCCCGGATCATGTCATTCCGGTGGTAGATGAAGCTTATTTCGAATACGTGGAAGATCCTACTCACTACAGCCTCATCAAAATGATTCAGGAAGGCTACGACAGACCACTCTTTGTACTGCGTACTTTCTCCAAAATTTATGGCATGGCCGGTCTCCGCATCGGCTACACCTTTGCTGATCCATTGCTGATCGATGAACTAATGAAAGCCTGTCAGGCATGGAATGTCAGCTACAATGCACTCGCTGCCGCACAGGCTGCCTTGAAAGATCAGGAATACATCAAAAAAATCAAGGCTCTTACCACGGCAGGGCGCAAATATCTTGAGGATGAACTGACAAAATTAGGCTGCACTCTTGCAAAACCATGCGCAAACTTCATCTACTTCGACACACACCATGATCCAAAAGAAATCCGTGCTGCCCTTGCAGAGCGGAAAATTATGATCAGTGCATTTGGTTTTAATCGTGTCAGTGTCGGTACAGAAGAACAGAATCAGGCATTTATCGCCGCCTTAAAAGAAATTCTGGCAGCCTACTAATTTTTTAAATAAAAACAAAGTATATTTCAACTATAGTTTGTTATTTTTTCCTCCCCTTTACGGGCTGGAATACTGTAAAATGTAATGATTTCTTAGTTACTGTTCACTCAGCAGTAAAACACTTGCTGTTTTGCTGTGTAAGAAAGTGATTCAGGAGTGAGCAGACTCCTTTTGCAAAACAAAAACTTTAAATGAGTCTGCGAATCGTTACTGGAACGAAATACGAGTGAACAGTAACATTTTTTACAGTATTCCAGCCCTAATTATGTCTAAAAGGTTGACCTTTCAGAACAAATGAACTAGGATGAAAGAAAATACAGGACACAAACAAGGAGGATATATGATAGATAAGATTATCGGTTTCATTGGAGCTGGAAATATGGGAAGTGCCATGATCGGCGGTATTGTACACTCAGAGTTAGTGACAACCAGCCAGATCATTGCCAGCGCCCATTCCGCAGCTACCTTAGAAAAACTGCAGAGTACATATTCCATTGAGACAACCCTGTCCAATGAAACGGTTGCAGAACGCAGTGATATTTTATTTCTTGCTGTAAAACCAAATAAATTTGATGAAGTAATCCCACAGATTTCCTCTCATGTAAAATCAGGATGTGTGATCGTATCCATTGCCGCCGGAAAAACAATTGCCGCCATCGAGGACTCCTTTGGCAAACCAGTCAAGCTTGTACGTGCCATGCCAAATACCCCAGCCTTAGTCGGTGAGTCAATGAGCGCATTGTGCGTCAACCAAAATGTGACCCCGGAAGAATTAAAAGAAGTTCAGGCACTCTTCAACTCCTTCGGCAAATCGGAAGTGATCAGTGAATCTCTTATGGACGCTGTCATCGGGGTTTCCGGTTCTTCTCCGGCTTATGTATACATGTTTATCGAAGCTATGGCGGATGCCGCCGTTGCCGACGGAATGCCGCGTGCACAGGCCTATAAATTTGCCGCCCAATCTGTCTATGGCTCTGCAAAAATGGTCTTGGAAACCGGAAAACACCCGGGCGAGCTAAAAGACGCTGTCTGCTCCCCTGCCGGGACCACTATAGAGGCTGTCGCTGCTCTGGAAGCCGGAGGTTTCCGCAACACTGTGATTTCTGCCCAGCGTGCCTGCTCGCAGAAATCCCGCGATATGAGTGCTGAATAAATGTAGCATGTTTTATATTCTGTATGCAAAATGTGCAGATCGACTGAATCATTACTTCTGCACCGCTAATATTTTGAAATAATTAGGAGGCTTGAATATGTGGGCTTATGAAAGCGTATTTTATCAAATTTATCCACTTGGATTCTGTGGGGCACCTTTTGAAAATGATGGTGTACCAGAGCATCGCATTTTAAAAGTAAATGACTGGATTCCTCATATTGAAAAACTTGGGGCAAATGCCATTTATTTTTCACCGGTATTCGAATCTGACACGCACGGCTATAACACCAGAGATTACACCAAAATTGATACCCGTCTCGGCACGAATGAGGACTTTCAATCTGTCTGTGAAAACCTTCACAAAGCAGGGATCAAGGTTGTTTTAGATGGTGTATTCAACCATGTTGGAAGAGGTTTCTGGGCATTTCAGGACGTTTTGGAGAAACGATGGGATTCCCCATACAAAGACTGGTTTCATATCAGCTTTGACGGTAATTCAAACTACAATGACGGTCTCTGGTATGAAGGCTGGGAAGGCAATTATGATCTTGTAAAACTGAATTTACGAAACGAAGATGTCATCCAGCATATTTTTTCCTGCATCAAAGGATGGGTAGAGGAATTTGACATTGATGGTCTGAGACTTGATGTCGCATACTGTCTGGATCACGATTTTCTCAGACGGCTCCGCTCTTTCTGTGATGGATTAAAACCGGATTTCTTTCTTGTCGGAGAGACACTTCACGGTGATTATAATCAATGGATGAATGATTCCATGTTACATTCTGTCACAAACTACGAGTGTTACAAGGGATTGTATTCCAGTTTTAACAGCATGAATATGTTTGAGATCAATCACTCCCTGCTGCGTCAGTTTGGCCCGGATAACTGGACCTTATATAAAGGAAAACATCTGCTTTCTTTCGTAGATAACCATGATGTCACCAGAGTCGCAAGCATTTTATCAAACGAAAATCATCTGCCTTTGATCTACGCTCTCGCCTTTGGCATGCCGGGTATCCCATGCGTTTATTATGGCAGTGAATGGGGTGCAAAAGCCCGCAAAGAAGAGGGCGATCCTGCACTGCGTGCCTGCTTTGAGAAACCGGAATGGAATGATCTCACAACTTTTATTTCCAAACTGGCAGAGGCAAAAAAACATTCCAATGCATTGAATTACGGTGATTTCCGTTCCGTTCTTCTGACCAACCGCCAGTGTATTTTCGAGCGAAAAACAGATTCTGAACGTGTTCTTGTAGCAATCAATGCGGATGATCAGCCTTTTATGGCACATTTTGACGCCGGATGCGGCACTGCGGTAGATCTGATTACAGAAGAAACACACGATTTTGGCGGTGGCAGTGAACTTGCACCTTACAGTGCGGCTTACTGGAAAATGGAACGTTAGAATGTGATTTTGTGGCGCCTTTATAGGGTGTGAGGGGCAGATATAAGCGCCCTCTCACAAGGCAGTCACTTTATGTAATGAAAAAGAAAAACGGTACAGACGAAATATGATGTTCCTGTTCGCCGGGCATTCCGCTGGGCTTCTGAGCAAAAATTTTGTGAAGCAGAGCTTCACGAAATTTTTAGAATCCCAGCTCCATGGCTCACGAAGGAAATCATATTTGTCTGCACCGTTTTTCTTTCATTTACGCTGTGAATGACTTGTGAGAGGACGCTTATACATGCCCGGTCAACGTTATGAATCGGGGCATGAGTTTCCCAAGTTTATTAGAATTCCCTCTACATTGCACCATAAAATCTGCCAATTTACATATAGGAATATGCCTCTCGATGTTTGTTTATCATCAGTGTTTACTTTATCGGGAATTTTTTCATTTATAACCATGTATTTTCATGATATTTCATCACTTACCCCAATTTTTATTTTGCAAATATTTTATAAGTCTGCAAATCAAGTGATAGATTTCCCTAACAATAGAAAAAATAAAAAACATCACTATGAATCCAACAACACCAAACACAATATCTGCAAACTCCATTGCACCTGTATTGGTTACTTTCTGACCGATTTCAATTGCAAATGTAATGACTAAAATTAAAGTAAATACATATATCCAGGCAATGACCATCACATGATTGTGCTTCGCCAGCCACTTAAACACAGGATAAACAATAAATACAAATGCCATTCCAAGCAAACCTATCACAATAAAATGCAACTCTTTATCTGAAAAATTATATTCGTAACTATCATTGAACCGCATCAGATAACTGTGGATTTCTGCTATCCACCCAACGATCATATACAAAAATTCCTTCATTAAGACTCCCTCCCTGCATTAATCTCAAAATAACTGTTTGTGTCATATCATAGCACTTAATATAAAACATGTAAACCGGAGTTTAACTTACCGTAGAGCAGCAGATTTTGTGGTGCTTTCTTAGGCTGTGAAGGGGCAGATATAAGCGTCCTCTCACAAGTCAGAATTTTATATGTAATGAAAAAGAAAAACGGTACAGACGAAATATGATGTTCCTGTTCGCCGGGCATTCCGCTGGGCTTCTGAGCAAAAATTTGTGAAGCAGAGGCTCACAAATTTTTAGAATCCCAGTTCCATGGCTCACGAAGGAAATTATATTTGTCTGCACCGTTTTTCTTTCATTTACGTTACGAATGACTTGTGAGAGGACGCTTATACATGCCCGATCAACGTTATGAATCGCACCACAAAATCTGCAATTTACGTTATGGAACTCACGGTTATGGGATGAGTGCCTATGAGATAACGGCAAAATTCAGTCAGCTTCAAGTAATATAGTTTCTACAACAATCGCATAAATCTCCACTTCTTATTTGATTGTAATATAATTTGGTTTTCTCAAGATTCAAAGCGTTCACCTCTTCAAACTTGAAGCTGTTGTTCCGCCAAGCGGAATCATCGTGAGCTTTCAATCTTGTCATCAATTAACATCCTTAGTTCAAAATATATCTGTCCATACTAATATTTTTTTATAAATAATCTTCTTTAAATTCATCTTCATGTTTTTTGAAGAAATTATAAAAGTATCGCACATTATCCAAATCACTCCATTTTGTAACATCATACTCTTCCGTATCAAGATTATATATTTTGGCATTTAAAGTTCCAAGCATAAATGGTGAATGCGTTGCAATAATAAACTGGCATTCTAACAACCTTGCCATTTTATTAATTTCCTCTGCTAATATAACCTGATTCGCAGGTGAAAGTGAAACCTCCGGTTCATCTAATAAATATAATGCATCGGGTTGTAAATACTCCTCAAAATATTGCATTGATGTCTCTCCGTTAGAATATTTTTCCTGTGCAAATTTTATATATTCTTCCTGCTTACACCCTTCTTTAGAAGCTAAAAATTTCTTTGCTTCAAGTAAAGACATGCCTCTCTGAACATAATCATACTCCATGCCATCTGATAATATCTGCTTTTGCTGTATCTTCTTAATCTCATACAATATATCTTCACTTTTAATATACCGGCTGTTTTCCGGTAATTTTTTTATTGTATTTCCATAGTCGTCTTCCCCCAAAGTATACAAACATTCGCTGGAAAACAAACCACAGTAATCAACGCTTCCAAATGAATTACTTGTTGCATATTCTTTCCCTTCTAATTGTAAGCAATTGGCTATAATATTTAAGAGTGTTGATTTACCTGAGCCGTTGTTACCATAAAGTACAGTGATGGGTCTAAAAACAAATGGTTCAATATACTTATCTCGGAATACATTGTAGGGATAAATATTAGGATTATTCACTTTTCTTTTACTTAATCTAAAACTACTTAAATATATCATAACTTTTCAGTTCTCTTTCCACGTCAAGAGTTTTTGCAATTTTTGTCAATGATTGCAGAGATATTTCTCCGCTTTGCTCAAATTAGTCTTACAAATCTCGATTGTCAAAATCATTAATAGCATAATTCTACCATAATCACATATACAATTCTATTTTATTCCGTTAAAATTCACTTAAAGAAATCCTAATTCACTTATTTCAAAAATGCTGATTGAGTTTTGGTATTATCCTATAGGCACTCATCCCATAACCGTGAGTTCCATAACGTAAATTGGCAGATTCTGTGGTGCGGTTCACAGTGTAAATTTGGCATGTATAAGCGTCCTCTCACAAGTCATTCGTAACGTAAATGAAAGAAAAACGGTATAAACAAATATTATTTTCTTTGTGAGCTATGGAGATAGGATTCTAACAATCTTGGGAAGCACTGCTTCTCAAGATTGTTGCTCAGAAGCCTATCGGAATGCCCAGCGAACAGAAACATAATATTTCGTTTATACCGTTTTTCTTTTTCATTACATATAAAATTCTGACTTGTGAGAGGACGCTTATATCTGCCCTTCATACCCTAAGAAAGCACCACAAAATCTGCTGCTCCACGGTAAGTCAAACTCCGGTTTAATTCTTCTTGCCAAGAGTGACAGAGATTGTCTGCTCCTCATACTGTCCATTGGATGATCTTTCAATCACCACATCTACCGTAGTACCTGCTGCATAATACTGCATATTGGAAGAAAGCTCCTCCATGGAAGTGACATCTTTTCCATCAAATTTTGTGATAATATCGCCTTTCTGGATACCAGCCTGCTCTGCGGCAGCTCCTTCCATGACCTGTGCGACATAAACACCGGTTGGCATATTATATGTTTTTGCAACATCGCTTGTGACATCCACACCTGTGATACCGAGATATGCACTGTTGGATTCATCTACTTTTTCTTTTGTGATAAGTTCTTCAATAATTGGTTTTGCTGTATCCATTGGGATTGCATATCCAATACCTTCAACAGAAGTGTCTGAATATTTTACAGAGTTAATTCCGATCACTTCCCCTGCTGTGTTTAATAATGCACCACCACTGTTACCAGGGTTAATTGCTGCATCTGTCTGGATCAGTTCTGCCGTATAATTGGTGCTGCTGGAAGAATCTGAAACAGAAACTTCACGGTTTAATGCACTGATCACACCGGTTGTTACAGACTGTCCGTAACCAAGGGCATTACCGATTGCGATACAGGATTCACCCACTTTTAATGTATCAGAAGAACCAAGTGTTGCAACCTTGATTGCACTCATAGTATCATCTTTAATACTGCTCAGGGCAACTTTTACAACAGCAAGATCTGTAGAAGGATCTGTACCTTTAATCTCTGCACTGACCGTATCATCATTTGCAAAAGTTACAGTAAGGCTGTTTGCTCCCTCGACAACGTGATTATTGGTTGCCACATAAAGATACTCCTTATCCTGACTTACAATAATACCTGAACCACAGCTTGTGCTCTCATAAGTCTTGGATTGTCCCCAGAAACTCTGATACTCTGTCTGACTTACATTTGTAATTGCTACGATAGAAGGCATTACTTCATCGACAATATCTGAAACATCTGTTGCTACATAGGAAGATGAGATTGCTGTCGGCTGCACGGTAGAATCATCTCCGGTAGTCAAGGAAGCCTGTACATTACCTGCATTGGTTGTTCCAAGAACTTTTCCGGATGCATAATTAACGCCTGTCATGACACCGCCTGCAACCAGTCCAAATACAAGTGCAAGCGCTGCACATTTTGCAAGCTGTTTTCCAAATCCACCCGGTTTTCTTTCTTTCTTTTTCTTCTCCGGTTTTGGATTGCTGCCATATGCATAACTCTGATAACTGGTATTGCTTCCATATGTTCCATAGTTACCGTTCTGGTTTCCATAGCCTGTACTCTGCTGATTGTTCTGGGTGGTTCCGTATCCAGTGTTCTGCTGGTTGCTCTTTGTATTTTCGTATCCAGCGCTCTGCTGATTATTCTGGGTACTACCATATCCATAACTCTGATTGTTGCTCTGGGTGCTTCCATATCCAGTGCTCTGATTGTTGCTTTGAGCATTTCCATATCCTGTGCTCTGGCTGTTATTCTGTGTCGTTCCATAGCCGAAGCCATGACTGTTGCTCTGACTTCCATAAATAGAACTCTGTGTGGAGCCATATCCTCCTGCCTGGGATCCTGTACTGTCGTTCTGTGCATTGTTCTGATTTCCGTTATTCTGCTGATGATTATATGAGTAGAAAGAATCAGAAGACTGATTACTGCTATTATTATTGTTATTATTGTTATTATTGTTATTATTGTTGTAATAATTGTTATCCATAACAATTTGCCCCTTTCTCTGCAGCTTCTTACTATCCACTGCCTTTATCTTTATGACTTTAGTCTAGCGTCAAATTGTGTTCGAATTGTGATAAAATTATCAAGAAAAAATGTTTTTTGAAAATAAAAACTTCCCATCTCTCAAATTTTCCTAAACCAGAGAAACAGGAAGTTCAAATTTTTCATTTGAAAATGAATGTTACAGTTTTAATAACATGATGGAATACTGTGACAAAAAATTTATAACCCCCAGCGCTGCAGCTCCTGCAATGAATAAATTTTTCTTTTTTTCACTATCCATGCGCATTACCATCCACAAAATAATAAATAAATACATGAGATCCGTCAGATAATAAACACGGGCTCCCGACGCATAAATCGTTGGTGAAAAATATAACACTGCCTCACTGGCAATCCCCCCAAGAAAAACCATGCTGATAAAAACAGAATGCCCCGTCACTTTCCACAATAAAACCAGAGTAAAAAGAACAGCCGCTATCCACCAGAAAAAGGCAATCCGGTTCTGTGTGATCATACTCTGCCATGTTGGAAGCTCCGTGAGACACTGCTCGATATCAATATCTCCAATGCCCATCTCCGAAAAAAATGTAATGCCGGCATAAGGAAGAATCGCTGCCACACTGAATACTACTGCTAAAATCTGATAAACTTTTGCTTTTTTTGACTTCATCAGCAAAAGAAAACCTGCTGCCCAGATTGCAATAAAAAATGCCTTTCCCTCATTTGCAAAGGAAGATAACATCCACTGAATGGTCATAAATAAATGCTTTCCTACAGATAACTCTTTGTACCCTGGCATCCAGGTTGCAATTTCTGATGCAACACGCACGTCATTTCCAGGTGCCATAAAAAGGATCACAAATGCTGCAAATGTTATAACCGTCTGAATCCATATCGCCACCGGTATTCTTTTTTTCTGTAACAGAAGGCTTAAAATTGACAGCCCTTCAAATGCGAGTAAAACTGCTCCCATCTGCTCGATCGACATCGCTGCAATGACACTGCATGGAAGCGCATAGATCAATTGCCTGTTCGAAAACGCCCCTGTATCAAACACAAGATCTGCAAGAGGCATCATCGCCCAGACTCCTGCTGTGAACGTCCATGTATAAAATATGGAACCATTCACCCAGACCGCAGAATATCCCAATGTCATGACACTCATCAACAGATATCCACTCGCAAGTAAAACCGGATACCGGACGCTTTTCCAGAGATTGCGCCACACGTTTAATTCTCCTGAATTGTGTTGCTCTGTGCCAACATCCACACGCTCCTGATTCTCATTCAGCAACGCAGTATATCCCGTATAGCCTGCCGTCTTGCATCCCAATCTTAAAATTCCGATTGGAAGCAGCACCATCATAACCGCATCTGCAACTCTCCAAAATCCAAGTCCAAGATTAAATGTAATATATACAATTGCTTCTGCAGCCATTCGTCCTACCCACGTCTGATATCGCCAGGATAAGTACTCGAAAAATCCCATGGTGGTAGAATAATGGTAAAAATAGGTATCATCGCCGTCGGAATAACCCGTCTGATTTAAAATCACAAAAATAGCGATTGCCATGAACGCCCAAAATATCCATACTATTTTTTTTTGATTTGTCTTGCTCTTTTCTTTGTCTGCACTCATATCTATAATATTTATAAATCCCTTAATGTCTTTTTTCTCTTCTAAAAAATCCAGCAAAATTTCTTGAATTGCCAAAGTTCGTTTTTTACAAATTACGGTCTATGCTTATATCCTTGTCATCTAAAATCACCGACTCAATAATATACTTTGGTCTTTTTTTTGTTTCCAGATATGTTTTGCCGATATACTCACCGATAATACCGATTGCAAAAATCTGCAAGCCGCCAAGCACCCAAATTGAAACCATAATACTTGCCCAGCCTGGGACAACATTTCCATTAAAATAATCCACAAAAGACTTAATTAGCATTATCAGACTGATCAGGCAGATCAGTAAACCGCCTATTGTAATCATTCGAATCGGTTTTACAGAAAGGGATGTGATTCCTTCAAAAGCAAATGTGACCATCTTTCCAAGCGGATACTTACTCTCACCGGCAAAACGTTCTCCCCGCTCATACTCCACAGTAGTGCTCTGAAAACCAACCATCGGTACAATACCGCGCAAAAACAAATTCACTTCATCAAAATCTAATAAATTTTCTGTCGCACGCTTGCTGAGTAATCGATAGTCTGCATGGTCATACACAATATCTGCCCCAAGGAAACTCATCAGCTTATAAAAAAGATGCGCTGTTCCCCGTTTAAAGCAGGTATCTTTTTTTCTGGAGGAACGCACTCCATAAACCACATCATTTCCTTCATAATAAGCATCGATCATACGGTCAACCGCATTAATATCATCCTGCAGATCTGCATCCATCGTAACGATCATATCTGCATACTTTACTGCTGTAGCCATACCCGCTAAAAGAGCATTCTGATGTCCCCTGTTTCTTGAAAGATTCACTCCGGCAAACACAGAGTTTTCCTCACATAATCCCTTTATCATACTCCATGTCTGATCTTTCGAACCATCGTTTACAAACATGATACGGCTGTTATCCGCTATTTTATTTTTCAAGACCAGAGACTGCAGCTTTTCTAATAATCTTTTTGATGTCTCCGGCAGAACTTCCTGCTCGTTATAACAAGGTACTACCATATATAATGTCTTACTCATGAACATCCTCTCTCATATCCCAGTATCCCGGATTCATCGTATACTTTAAAATCTGTTTCCTGCTGAGCTTCTCATAATGCCTGCCCATCCAGAAACCCGCATACTTTCCAACACACTGCATACCAAAATGAAAAATAAGCCATGGCTTTCTTATTGCAAAAAGATAAGCGATCGTACTCTTCACCAGCTTCATACCCTCGGCTTCTGAACTCACCTGTTCAAAAATCTCCGGATGCTGTTTCTGTGAAACTGCGAGATCAAAATTCCTGTGAAACTGCTGCCTCATCGTATAATTGTGCGAATGTACTACCTTTGCTTCTGCTGCATACGCAACGCCATATCCGTGTTCGATTGCATTTGCTGCAAAAAACATATCCTCATTAAAAATAACCGGAGACTCAAATCCCCCCAGTTCTTCAAATAAATCCCTGCGATATGCCGCACAGACATCTGAACAGAAAAACGTTTTTATCCCAAGTGTCGGAATATCTGCCTTTGTCTTAACACGGCTTTGCTCCGGATAATTAAACTGTCTCGTATACTGCTCGACAATATGGCAGTCATTTTTCGGAAGCTGTCTGGCGTAAGCCACTGCAACCAAACAATCTTTTACTGCACTTTTTTCAGTGTCTGCCACTTCCATTGCATTCTGCTGTACCCGCGCAGACACCTGATCTTCCTTTAAAAGCAATGACTCCACTAATTTTTCTACCAGAAACTCATCCGCTGGAACTGCATCCTGCGTCATAAAAACCATCACATCCGCATCCGAATGTTCTGCTCCAAACTGCCTTGTTCCACCATGGTCAAAATCTTTCTTCGCAATATGAAATACCTCATACTCACACGGAAGTTCTTTCAATACCTGTTCAATCGGATAAGCTGCTGCTGCCTGTTTCCAGAGTTTCTCTTCCGTATTTAAAATAATTACCCTATGAACGACAAAGGTCTGCCCCTGCAATTTGTGCAGGAGCAGACATAATGTTTCATCCGGTTTATAAGTTGGAATGATAATATCTACTGTCATTTATCTGTATCCACTTCCCTCATTCATACCTGTGTCATTGATAATCTTCTTACTGTTTGCAAGAACGGTATCCGATGGTGTGTATTCCTCATCACCGAACAGGAACTGGTGTAATTCGATTACGTTTGATTCCAATGTACAAGGTACAACCACACTTCCTTTGGATCCGAGAGTTGTTGATCCATGGTTAAACGGAAATCCTGATGTCTCGCCAAGTTTGTAATTAAATACCTGTGCTGCTAATGCAACTAAATCTGCATTTGAAAAACTTGTCTGAATATCCCCAAATACTGCATCGATCAGCTTATTAATCGTAACGAGGTCTGATTTCTGAGCCTTTGCAACCATTGCCGCAAGAACCGTTCTCTGACGCTCTGCACGCTTATAATCATCGCCTTTAGTATAACGGATTCGTGCATATGCGCATGCCTGTACGCCATCCAATGTCACGTTTGTTCCACCACCGGAAAGATACTTGGAATTATTCTTGGTAAGTTTATTGATTTCATCCATATATCCCTGCATAAGAACTGCTTCTTCATCTGTGACTTCATCCAGTGTAATACCACCGAGCAGATCCACACACTCAACAACGGCATTAAAATCTACCGTCACATAATCTGTTATGGACAGATCAAGGTTCTTATTCAACATATTAATAGCCGCCTCCGGACCACCTTTTGCATAAGCAGCATTACATTTCTTAAAGCTTCCATCTCCTGTATCCAGATAAGAATCACGGAATACCGAACATAATTTGACTTCTTTAGTGTCATTATTGATATTGGCGATCATAATGACATCGCTGCGTCCCTTTGACAAATTACCGTTAGAGCGGTTGTCCAGACCAAATAAGGCAATGGTAGTATAACTCTTCATAATCTCCTTGGATTCTTCTGAAATACCTTCGTTCACCTCGATGTTTTCAAGTGGAACTTCCTGACGTTCGATTTTCCCCAATTTACTGATTAAAAACAATGCAATAGCTAAAATTAAAACAACTAATATCTCAACGATCAATAATATGATCTTTCTTTGTCTTTTTTTCCTTCTTATTGCTTCTTTCTGTTTCTTTGTTAAAGCTTTATGATTTTTTTGTCGATTGTGATTTGGTTCACTACTCATTAATTATTTTCTCCTAATACGCATTTTTATTGATAAATCCTTTGAAAACTGTAAGAAATAAAATTTTAATATCCAACCCTAAAGTCCAGTTTTCAATATAATATAAATCATGTTCAATCCTCTTTCGAATGGAAGTATCTCCTCGATATCCATTCACCTGTGCCCAGCCGGTCATTCCCGGACGCACCTGATGTTTGATCATATATCTTGGAATTTCTTCCCGGAACTTCTCCACATACTGCGGCCGCTCCGGTCTTGGTCCTACAAGACTCATATCTCCTTTTAACACATTAAAAAGCTGAGGGAACTCATCCAGGCTTGTTTTACGCAAAAAACCTCCTACTTTTGTTACACGCGGATCATTTTTCTGCGTCCAGCCTTTTTTCTCCTCTTCCTCTGTCTGCACATACATTGTTCGGAACTTATACATCATAAATTTTTCATTATGAAGTCCAACCCGTTCCTGTTTAAATATCAGCGGACCGGAAGATGTTATTTTCACGAGAATCGCAGAAAGCAACATGACTGGTGAAAAAATCACAATACATATTATGGATCCTACGATATCCATCAGTCTTTTTACCATTGCATTAAACGTATTCGACAACGGAACATATCGTATATTGATAACAGGCAGACCTAACAAATCTTCCGTATATGGTCTCGTCGGTATAATATTGCCATAATCAGGAATAAACTTGGTATGCACTCCTGACTTTTCACACTGTGATACTATTTTCTCTAATTTGTAGTATTCTTCCAACCCAAGCGTGATTGCAATCTCGTCCAATTTATTTTCCGGCAAAATAAAAGTCAGATTCTCAATACTTCCTATTACTTTCACACCTTTATAAACTGTTCCGCGTGCAATATTATCATCCAGAATTCCACGTATATTATAACCCCATTGAGGATTCTGCTTGATTCTGTCTATATACTGTTCTGCTGCCTTAGAATATCCCACAAGCAGGATATGCTTCTGATTATATCCCCTTCTTCTTATGCTACGTAAAAAACCGCGGACTACAAGTCTTTCTACTTCTTCAAGTACAATGTTGAATATATAAAAATATGCAAACATGGAACGCGAGAAGTTCTTTGCCTCTTCTGTATAAGACAATACAAGGAAAAATCCTGCAAACACAATTAAAATTCCAACTGTATTTGCCATAATAATATTGGATAATTCAAGCCGCCTGCCCTGTGCTCTCTTCGGCGTATATAAATTAAACGCATAATATAACAGCAAATAAAGTGGAACAATAAAAATCAGAGCTTTCATATAGAATTCAAATGAAAGAACTCCAACATGATCGTTTGTAAAAATCCCTGAAAGTTTTAACCACCAGGCAAGTGCATAAGAAACAATGACAACCAATCCATCCAAAACAACATGCAATCTATTAAAATGCTGCTGATTATCTTTTATCATAATGCCATCCTTTTCTTAGCTATCATAATTTCAATGATACAATAATTTACCCGAAATCACAACTCTATTTTCTTAAAACGAGCGCTCCAAAATCTTAATTATTTCTTTATTTTCACAGACATCTCCTGTTTCAAACCGGGATAATGTCCTTTTACCTATATTATGCGCACTAAATTGCACCACAATTCCAATTGTATTTTAAAATAGTTAGAAAGATTTTTTATACGAAATTTCACTTTCCAACATTTTCTGCAATCGCAAATCCCCTCTAAAATCCCCTTGCAGTAGTCTTCTCCAAATCCCTTTCTGACAAAAAAAAGTGTTTTGATGAACATACCTATAAAAATAAATGGGACATTTAAAGCCAACTGTAAAACAGGCATATTTTTATAAATCACAAAAATAGTATTTCTTGCTGCTAAAAATACCTTTTTCTTATTGTATCGTGTACCCGTTGTCGCACTTCCGACATGGTAAACCTTCGCCTCCGGAATATACCAATTTTCAAATCCTGCAATTCTTGCCCGATAACCTAAATCCACATCCTCCAGATAAGCAAAATGCTTTTCATCCAATCCTCCGATCTTTCGCATTATATCCATGCGATATATTGCTGCTCCGGCACAGCACGAAAACACCCGCTTTGACGTTTCATAATCTTTACATGGTCTGCCTTTTCCTCTGGCAACGGCCCATCCCATAGCAGTATATAAATCCCCTGCATTATCCAATATTTCATGATTTTTATAATCTATCATCTGGGCTCCACATGAAAAAATATGGTCTGACTTTTTTATCCCCCTTAACAACCACTCCACAAAATACTTATCTGTCTCTGTATCGTTATTAAGCAGAATAACATATGGCGTTCCTGTCTTTTGCACTGCCAGATTTACAGCACCGCAAAAGCCCAGATTTTCATTCAAAGCAATCCATTCCACATCTAAAACATCGGACTTAATATCTGTACTTCCATCCGTGGAACCATTATCAACCACTAATACCTTAAAGTCTTTATACGATTGATTTTCTAATGTCCTGAAACAATTTTCCAGTAAGCTTTTTCCATTATAATTTGGGATTATGATTGTCACTTCCTGCATGATTATTTTCTAATTCCTTTTTATTTTTCCTTTGTTATGTATGTACATCCATGCCGCAGAATATTCCTGACGTTCTTTTTCAGACCAGGATACATATGTGGCAAAGTCTACTTTTGCCAAAGTCATATCCTGCACACCACACTTATAGCATTCTACATTTTTACGCCGCGAAACCATGCGCATCCAGCCACAGTCCGGACATATATATACCCTCATCATAAGCACTTGTCCTCTTTTTCAACTTTAGAATAATTCCATTATATCACAACAAAAAAGAGCTTCCTACTTATTTTGTACGACAAATCCTGACACTATTTGCACATACATATTTTATTATACATATTTTTTCATGATTTAAAAATCATTTTTACTTCTGGTTCATACATAATTCTGTATCCCATTTCTTTTGCTTTCTGACAAACTATATACGAAAATTCCGGAGTTCTGATTTGTTGTTCATAATCCTCAATCTGTTCCAACACTTCTTTTTTTACTAACATACATTTTTCAGAAACCCTGTCACAATCCATTTGTATATTAGCTCTATGCATATAACCTCCATATCCTTCTCGTAAGCCAGAAAATACATTTTCACCACATGCAGCACCTGTCCAATCACCTTTTTCCAAAAATGCAGCCTCATAAATGCGATGATGTCTGTCGTAAATCTTTCCTCCTACAACTCCAATTTTTTTGCGGCTGCAATCTGCATATAAAATCTGCTTCCAGTCTGCATTTAATGGTTTCAAAGATTGATCTGCAAACAAAACGTAATCTTCTGTCTTATTTTCGGTGTTTATCCCATATTCTATTCTGTAAAAGCCAAAATAAGGGGTGACAACCACCTTGCCATTTTCTCCCATCCGCTGTAAATGCGATTCTATCGCACATTTTCCAGCATCAATTGCATAATCCTTGCTTCCAGCACCTGCTGCTGTAGATCGCTCATGTACTCTCCAATGATATAAAACCTTTGGAATATGAATCACATTATCTGCAAGTTCTGTACATCTTAGGATAAAATCATAGTCCTGAGCCCCATCATACTCTTTGTTTATCCCGCCCACCTGGTCCAGCAGTTCTCTGCTGACCATCAAAAAATGTGTTATATAATTATTTGAATTCAAAAGATCCTGATTAAAATCCGGTTTGAAATGAGGTTCGAAAAAAGCCGTTCTATTCTCATTGACCTTATCCTCATCCGAATAAAACATATTTGCCTCTTTCCCTGTTTTCTTCGCACATTTTGCTGCCAATGCCATCTCATATAATGCATCTGGTGTAATTATATCATCATGATCTAAAAAGGCAATGTAATCTCCCTCCGCCATTGCTAACGCCTGATTCGTATTTTCTGCTATTCCATAATTTTGAGATAACTTTTTATAGCAAATACGTGATTTTTTTCCTGTTAATTTTTCATCCATTTTCTGGTATTCTTTTACAATATTTTCAATTTGATTTTCATCTCCATCCTGCGTTGCATCTGCAAAACATAATTGCCAGTTTTCATAGGAAGATTCTAAAACTGACTCGATTAATTCTCTCAAAAAAATCGCAGGTGTATGGTACAGAGGTGTCACAATACTAATCTTTTCTTTCTTATTCCAATGACTAACCTCCATCCGCTGTTTCTCTAACTGTTCCAGAGAAGCTTTCGTTTCCAAATAAAAACTCTGATACTCAGAATCCTTTTCTCTCTTTTTTTCTATAATTCTAATTATCAAAGTGCGCAGCCCAAATCTTCTGATATAACGGATTCCATAAACTATTGCAGATGTCTTTATTTTCATAATCTGTATTCCTCATATTTTCTATAAGCGTCAGAACTTTCCCATACTAATTCATTATAACAAAAAAATCCAAGGAAAACACTATTTATCCCGTGTTTTCCCTGGACTAATTATATCTAAGAAATTTCTTATTCTACTACAAGATCTCCCCATGCATCATCCGGAACTAATGCAATGTATGTTTTACCAATATTAATCTTAATTTCATTGCCGGATGCATCATAATATTTTGTGTTATCTGTCAATCCGCCTTTTGACCATGTAATCTCTTCTGCTTTACCATTTGTAATATAATAACCTGTTCCCTTATTATTCTCGATTTTATAGTACATGTAACCGTTTGGATCATATACACCGTCACCCCAGCTGTGTAATTCAAATGGTGTACACTGTAAAATCACATTTTTAAAACTCAATTGAGCATTGCCATTCTGTGGATCCACATGCTCTTTCTTGTACTCAAAGTACTTATACACTTTCTCCGACTCGTCATATGTCAAATAAGAGCCATTATGAGGAAATGGAATATCTACTGTAACTGCAGATGTTCCATCCGCAATATCAGTGTCTTCTTTGGCGAATTTAAAGTGATTTTCTGTATAATATTTATTATACTCTTTGCTTGCACCTGTGCTTGCAAATTTTTTGTCCAGATCACCTGAAACAATGTACTCTGTATATTCTCTGGATTTTCCATTATTGACACGGGAAAATCCGCCATTAAAATCATCCACACTTGGAAGTGCAATATATTCGTCAATATAGAATGGTCCACCATCATGACATAATACAGCATTCCATTCTGCTGCCAGAATGCAGTTTGTTACCCTTGCGCTGCGAATACTTCCAAACTGCTCTAATGTCTCCCAATCTTTCACTAAAGCCATGAATCTTGTAATACGGCCATTCTCAGTACTGTTCATCATCTCATAAACAACATCTGCCTGTGTCAGACCATAGTGCGGTAATGCAATTGATTCATTATCTACCATAACAGCAATCGGTCTTTGATTTGCAAGTGACTCATCAATTAATTCTCCTGTCAGCTCATTACGGACTTTACCATCCGGAAGATCTTCTTCCTCCTCATTGTCTACAACATCCCCAACGACTGCCTCTTCGCTGGATTCTTCATAAATCGGTTCTGTGATATTAGCATCTGCCTCTTTCTTACCACATCCTACCGAAGTTACTGCAAGCGTCAGCATCATTCCTAGTAAAAGTGCTCTTTTCTTCAATTGTAAATACCTCTCATATCTTAATATTTTTCATAACTACCCTATATATAGTTAATCTGATAATATTGTAGCACATGATTTATGAATGGAAAAGCTACTTAAGAATATATTAAAAATTATCTTTTTTTAAACGGACAAATTTGTTCGCATTTATAGCATCTTATGCATTTACCAGAATTTACCAGTGGATATAAAAACCCCTTTTCATCCGGGCACATCGAAATTGCACACACCGGACATATCGTGGCACATGCACTACAGCCACAGCAGGTATCCTTTTTTGTGCATAAATCCGGCAGCCTTTTTTCTTCCATATATTACCTCCACCTTCTGAGCCGATTCCAAAATTCTTTCGGTATCATATCCTTTATTTTTCTTTTCAAACTTCTTTTGACAACTGACAAAAACGGTTCTTTATAATGATTTTTTACAAATTTTCCAAATGAAACCTCGTTATATTCTTTCCATACATTTTCTGTATTATCTGGTTTTTTAAATGGTCCTTTAAGTGGTTCCTGCATATACTTTTCTAAAGCGCACTCCTTAAAATCACACCCCTGCAGGGAATCCAAAAACCATTTTTCTCCTTTTTGTGTATTAATAAGAACAAGTGAAACTCCCCTATTATCATCAAATTCCGGGTTAGCAGTCTCTACTCCCCATGCATCAGCTATTGAAATATCAGATATACGCTGCAGATTCTTATATGGGCATACATAGCATGCCTCACGTAAAAAAGTGTGTTCATAAAACATCTTCATATAAACCTGACTGTCATGCTCTTTTCCATTAATTGTAACTGTTTCCCAATGATCAGACCATCCGAAGCGTTCCTTATTACGAAAATCTATTTTTTCTATTTTCCCATGATATTTTCGTTCCACATACGCCTTATAATCATTCCAGACTCTTGGACTTGGAACACCATGACACACGATATCCATACAAACGAGATGTTCCTCACATCCTTTTGGACACAAAGCCTTTATCCCATCTACCTGACATGGAGTTCCTGTAAACAGGACCAACCTGCCGGCTTTCAAATCTTCACAGGCAAGCCGATATGCATTGTGCATGTCACTCTGCACATACTTTGATCCTCTAAGTTCATCTCTCTCTGTCGCATTTACAGCGCGTTTGTGTACAACATTAAAATTTTTGTCCATTCCTGCGCCGTAAATCACACCCCCCTGTGCTAACACCTGGTCAGATATTGCTGCAAAAATGCCACCGGACCTGGATAGCATACGACTATCCAGGTCCTTCTGTTTTACGATATATGATTTCAATTCAATCTCTCCATGAATCTTTCTTTATTCTCAATCGCAGTCGTAGTCGGTCTGCCAAGGTCTGCACGGGAACCAAGTGCACATTTCACCTCGATAAACCGGAGACTCTTTGCTTCTTTCGCTGCTTTTAATTCCTTATCTAAATCAGCGAAATTATCAACACATACAGCATAAGGATATCCACAACCTTCTGCAATTGTGACAAGATCTATGTTTCCTGCAACAGTCGGCATTCCGCCTACAGTCTCATGTGCTGTATTATTCAACACAATGTGTACCATATTATCCGGTTTTCTGCTTGCCAATACTGCCATAGAACCCATATGCATCAGACATGCACCATCTCCGTCTACGCACCATATTTTTTCATTCTTTTTGCTCATAGCGATACCAAGTGCAATCGAGCTGCTATGTCCCATAGAACCGACCGTAAGAAAATCACATTCATGTCCCTGTCCATTTCTTTCACGGATTTCAAACAATTCCCTGCTTGCTTTTCCTGTTGTACTGACAATCGGGTCATTTTCAGTTACAGCAACGATATGTTCAAGAACTTCCTCTCGTTTCATTTGATATTCGTTGGAATAAACGACTTTATTACCATATTCCAAAGCACCTTTTCTCACTACAAAAGCAACGCTCTTTCCATTTGTAAGAACATTACGGAATTCCTTCATCTTTGCATATAATTCGGCTTCCGTTGTCTCTTTTCCTATTACAAAAGTTGCAATATCCATATCTTCCAAAAGTTTCAGGGTTACTTCACCCTGATAGATATGCTGCGGCTCATCATGAATACCAGGCTCTCCCCGCCAGCCAACCACAAAAATACAAGGGATTGCATAAACCTTATCATTCAATAAAGATGCAACCGGATTAATGATATTTCCAATACCGCTGTTCTGCATATATACAACAGGTACATTTCCCGTTGCAAGATAATGTCCAGCTGCAAGTGCAGTACAATTTCCTTCGTTGGCTGCTATCACATGATGTTCAGAAATTCCGTACTTATCGATCAGAAAATTGCATAATGCCTGTAATTGTGAATCCGGAACTCCCGTATAAAAATCAGAATCTAATATATCGAATAATGTTTCTACTCTCATCTCTTTTATCCTCATCAAAAGTTATTATACCACTACATCAATATTCGTAATCCATTTTTAAATTACAATTCATCTATCAATGTAATAATATCTTTAAATGGCATAAGTTTTGAATCCACTTCCAGAGCCCTATGATTTTTCAAAATTTCTTTTGCTGTATTTTCCATTGCCGGAAATGCACTTCTGGTTAACTGATTTGCATAAATAACAATATTTACACCATGAGCCGCCAGTTCTGCCTCCGTAATATAATTATAAGATGTTGGAACAACAACAATCGGTATATCAGAATATCTTGCCCGAAACTTGTCACAAAATTCAATTATCTCATCAGCTGTTTTCTTTCTGCTGTGAATCATAATGCCATCAGCACCTGCTTCCACATATGCAAAAGCTCTGGTTAACGCATCCTCCATGCCACGCTCTAAAATCAAACTTTCAATTCTGGCTATAATCATAAATTCTTCTGTACGAAGAACATTTTTACCAGCTCTGATTTTTGCGCAGAAATTTTCGATAGAATCCTGTGTCTGTTCTACTTCCGTGCCAAACAGAGAATTCTTTTTCAAGCCTGTTTTGTCTTCAATAATAACTGCTGAAACACCCATACGTTCTAATGTCCGGACATTATAAACAAAATGTTCGATCAATCCACCTGTATCTCCATCCAAAATGATTGGTTTCGTGGTAACATCTAAAACATCATCGATCGTTCTCAAACGTGAAGACATATCAACAAGCTCAATGTCTGGTTTGCCCTTTGCAGTAGAATCACAAAGGCTGGAAATCCACATTGCATCAAACTGGTCCAATCCACCGTCATGTTCCACTACCGTCTTTTCTGCAATAAGACCTGTTAATCCAGAATGAACTTCTATCGTTTTAACAATTGGTACTGTTTTTATCAACTGTCTTAATCTTTTCCTGCGATATTCCGGCATTGCCAGTTTTTCCTTAAACTGATCATCGATTTTCTTTACTTTTTCATTATATGTATATGGAACCTCTATTAACTCTCCACCATATTCTTTCAACAAAGCAATTACATTTTCACGAATCGTCTTTTCCGGTCCATCGCACCAATTATCACCATGAATGACATAATCCGGTTTTAATTCTTTGATGACATTATCATACATAATCCTATCCTGTACAATCACTTCATCAATTTCCGGAATATTTCTCACCATTGCCATACGTTCTTCAAAACTTACTGTCGGAAAACGGTTATAACGGACCATCTCTGCATCACATAATACACCTGCTACGACTTTCCCGTATTCTTTTGCTTTTTTAACTACATTCATATGTCCTTCATGGATCACATCTGTAGCAAAACACATATATACTGTTTTCATATTGTATCCTTTCACTATCTGTATTGTACCGGAACTCGAATATTATTTTCTATAAGCGCTTCCCTTAACACTTTAAAAAACTCTTCAATATCTTCCACATCGATGGCTCCTAACGCACACAATCGAAATGTATCAGTAGTTGTCACTTTTCCCGGATAAATCGTAAATCCACGCTCATAGCAATAGTCATGAACTTTTTGGAAGCTCCAATTCGGATCATCAGGATATACTGCCGACGCAACCAGACCAATTTGAATTTCAGGACGTATCAGTTCTTTAAATCCAAGCTCTTTCAGTCCCTCATGAATGGCATTCATCACTCTGGAATGACGTTCCCACTTTGCCTCTTCTCCCTCAGCAAAATACTCTTTTAATGCCTGTCGGGTAGCATATACCGTCTGTACCGGTGGTGTAAAATGCATCTGACCCGTTTTTTCAAAATATTCATACTGTAGATATAAATTACAATAATAGGAACGTTTTGGATAATCCTTGGATTTCTTTATGATTTCTTCGTTACCAACTACAAAAGATAATCCTGTCATAGACATCAATCCCTTTTGTGCAGATGCCATACAAAAATCGATATTGTCCTTTTCAATATCGATTGGAACCATTGCATATGTCGAAGTCGTATCAACAATAAAAATCGCATCGTGTGCATGCGCAATTGCTCCTATCTCACGAATCGGATTTCCCACACCCGTACCGGTTTCATTATGTGTTGTATATACTACAGCAATATCCGGATTTTCCTTCATCGTTTTCTCAACCACTTTAAGATCCGGTTGTTCATCGATTGGAAACTGCAGATTGATATGATCTAATCCGTAATATTCGCAGATTTCAACTGCTCTGCTGCTATATGCGCCATTATTTACAACAAGAATCTTCTTTCCTTCTGGAAGAAGTGAATTTACACATACATCCAGATTCAATGTGCCGGAACCACAAAACAGAACTGAAGTATACTTCTGAGGATCTCCGTGTACGATCCTCACAAGGTCTTTCCTCATCTGTCTCATCATTTCAGCAAATTCATCTTCCCTTGGGCAGATATCAGGCACAACCTGTGCCATTTTTACCGTATCCGTTGTTGTTGACGGTCCCGGATTCAATAAAATATTCCTCTTGATATTCATTTGTATTCCTCTCTCTGAATGATACGATTCCTATTTATCTTCGTTAAATTCCTCAGCCGCTGCTGCTGCTGCATTTCTTTCCTGCTCTGTTGACTCATGCTTCTTAACAGATGTTTTGTCCTTAGAGAAAAGCTTCTTGATTTTTCTCCAGTATACACCAACTGCAACACCACCCGCAATAAAAACACCTGCAATAATCTGAACTACATAAGTTAAGGTTGCCGGATCAACATATGCCCATGCATGCGTTGGCATTGCCAAAATAAGAAAGAAAGTAAAATAAGTCACCCAAAAAATTCTTCCGTTCTTTGTAATCTGTTTCATTAAATTTTTCATCAATCTTTTCTCCTTTAATCTTCTGAATGAATTTGTTTTAAACGTAATTTTATATAATTGGCTCCAACTTTTGCGCTGGTTCCCAAATGATATACATATTGTTTCACAAAAGCATCAATCTTATCGTGGTATAAATCTCTCTGCTCGATCAATCTCGTTGCCTCATCTGCTACACGGTCTAACTGATCCAGATTCAGGCTGCATCCGATGCTGTCTCTCATGAAAATATTAATTGGCACAACCCCAATTTTCTCATATTCCGGATTCATGATCTTCATCGGCGTATTAATATACAATACCGGTCTCAATGTTGTAAACGCATATTCATATGCAATACCACTCCAATCTGTAATGATCAGATCTGCATTAAATACTGTATCGTTAGAAGAAAAATCTGTCTGAATTTCAATATTCTTATCTTCTGCAAACTTATCTTTTAATAATTGCATCTTCTCTGGCATATGTCTTACATGCTGTGGATGCGGACGAACGATCACCTTATATCCTGTAGCCCGCAATTTCTGTAAAATATCCTCGAGACAGGAATCCACAATATTATCTTCCTGCCATGACGGAGCGATCAGGATCGTTTTCTGTTCATTGATCACTTTTTCTTTTGACTCATAATCTTTTCGCATATCATCGAGCAGGCAGTAACCCCAGTTTAACAATACTTTATGTGGAAGATCATAGGTTTCTTCCATCTTCTCGACCTCATCTTTATGATGTGGACCTACGCAGAAAATAGTGTCAAAATGATCGATACTTCCCTTTCGATACGTCATATTCATACTGTCAATACTATGTGGCACATGAATATACTCCATGTCCTTTCTCACATAACTTCTCTTGATATGATAAGTTTCAAGATCAGGCATTGTCATAACAACAATATCACAATCCAGCTTCATCATCAGAGTGATCAGTTTGATCTCTCCGATATAATATGCTTTAAACCTCTCATGCCTGATCTGGAAAACCTGATCTTCCGGATCACTTGTAACATAATGGATCACAATATCCGAGTTTTCCAATAACTCTTCGATCATTCCACGATAATATTTATAAAATCCTGAGGATTCAGAATAAAACATTAACTGTTTATTTTCATTGTCTTTGGCAAAAAACCTCTTATAGTCCTCTTTTTCCTTAGCCTTATAAGGAGCCATCTTTTTCTTATAGGCATCCTCTACCGCTTTCTGTTCTGCCAGCAGACGTTTACTTTCCTCCAACGCCTCGTAATCAATATATTTTTTCGGGTTATAAACTGCATTTAAAATGTAAATCAACGCTGTGGAGAACAAGTTACTGAAAATCCAATACAAACCAACTCCACCCGGAACCAGGAATGTAAAATATGTTGAGAATGCAACTGTAAAAATTGTTACTCCCCATTGTCCCAAAGCACCCTGCTCTTTCTGCAACACGTTCGCCTGATTCTGGCATGCACAAAGTAAAACAGTAGAAAGACAGCTGAACAGTGGAATAAGAAGGATCCATGCCAATACAGTAATGTGTGGCACTACAGACAGATCCAGACCAAGAAAATGTGTGTTAATCGTAGCTGCCTGTGCTGCGATCGCCTCAATATCAATGCCTGTCCCTGTCAATGCACTCTGGAAAAAGCTTAAGTTATCCGGATTCTGCAATGCTGCCATTGCCTGAAGCTGTGCGCCGCTCCCCAATTGATCTACACCCATCAGAGAACAGGTAGCTGCCACGATCTGATCACAGACAGATGTCTTGATATGCATCAAATGCTGCATTGGATTATAAATGACATTAATCAGACCAAGAACCAATGGAATCTGTAATAACATTGGCACCATACCAAGCATTGGACTATAATGTGCCTTTTTGAATAACTCCATCTGTTCATCCGCAATGCGGTCTTTATCACCTGCATGCTTATATTTAATCTCATTTATCTGTGGCTGGATCTGTATCATTCGAATACTGTTTTTCTGTACCATAATAGATACCGGCAGCATGACGATTTTGCTGACCAATGTAAACAGAATGATTGATAAACCATAGTTTTTCACCAACTGATAGCATCCCCACATGACATATCCAAGTGGAATACCAAACACCGTGTTAATAAAACTCATCATTTCCTCCTAATGTGACCGTATCTCAAAATATTAAGACACCTATTTTATTCTTACATACCAAAATAGAATTTTATCAAATAAAAGGAAACTTGTAAACCTGTAAACAATGATTTCTTCTTAAGATTTGCTTAAAATCTCACTGAAATCTATTCCGATAGTTTTAAATATATTCTGTATTTCAACTCCACATCCCGTATCTGTGGAATGATATTATCATACACCTCTTCTTCCTTGAACTTTCTTATCAGATCATCGCTATGTTCATACGCCACACGATCACTGTCAATTGTACTCTCATAATACCGGATCCTGTCTGCCAGTTTATCCATTGTCACAACCTCATGCCCTGATTCTATATCTAAATGGATCTGCTCATCTGTAAGTCCAATAATATTGACAATTGCAATCGCCGGCACATCCCGTCTGATAGCTTCTCCTGCCAACATCTGTATATACTCACAATAACTCTGGTTTCTCTTATCCGCATTGTCCACTTTGTGCTTATGCGTTTCCTGTTTATCTGTGTTCTCTGCATAATACCAGTTTTTTGCGTCTGAGCTTCCGTATAATTCGACATGCTCCGGAAACTTCACTGTCTTGATCACATAGATTGCCTGATCACCAATCACAATATGGTCCACATGCATTACTTCATACATCCCCGCATCATGATTAAACGTCTCTGTCTCATAATAACCATTATTTATTGTACAAAACTTTGGAAAGTTTTTGATCAGATACTGTTTTGCCTGCTGTATTGCCGCTTCATGCTCCTGCTCTCTCTCCATTTCTTCTCTGGAGATATGAATGTCTACATTCTCCCAATCAATTTCGCTGCGACGTAATCCCGGTCTTACCATAACTCACATTTTCCTTTCATTTCTTTCAATCTCTTTTAACAGTTTCCCTAATCCCCAAAGCAACCTGTTAAATTAATTAATTTTATTCCCATTCACGCAAAAAGACCATTCGATATCGCGTAAATTTAAATTTACGTCACATCGAATGGTCTCTTTGCCTTCTGGAATTTACCATAATCTCAAAATTAACTGGAGGTACAAAACCATGAAAAAGAAAATTTTTGCTATCACATTATGTGCACTTATTGCAGCCGCTTCTATTGTTGGAAGTACAGGAGTTGTGGATAACTCGAATGTAGCTGCTTCTGTTCTTGGTCCTATGGTAGGTGGTTATTAAATTTCGAATCCACAATTTTTATTACACCAAGCAATTATATGTTGTACTGTATCATTTTTTTGCATTGCTTCAAAAATAGTAATTGCTTGGTGCAAATATTTTTTTGCGCCATCATTGTCACCAAGTTTTGTTAGTGCTACACCCTTATTCAATACCAGCCTTGGAAATGCCGCAAGATTGCCATATTTAACACAAAAATCTACTCCATGATTAGCCATTTTCAATTCTTCGTTATAGCATTTTTCATCCTCAAACCAACAACTCAGATTATATACTATCATAGGATATTTTGTTGTTTTCATTCTTCCATCAACAATTTTATTTTCCATATACTCTTTTAACCACATATCCAATTGTATTGCAGTTAATAAATCATTCTTTTCCGCATGTCTTACAGCAATACTATTAATGATTGTTATTTCATCAAACGTTAATAAATGGTTTCTTAATGGATTAATACCATCAAAATCCGGCAATGTAATTTGTATAGCCTTCATAAGATACTCCATAGCCTTACCATTATTGCCATATTTTTGTGTTGCGAGTTCCCCTTTTGCCCAAAACAAACTCTGTCTTTCCAATTCTGATGTATTCTTCGTCAGCTTGTCCACTATGTCAATCTGCTCTTCAATTCTTTGCAAATCCCCATCTGTTACATTTCTAATCAATGTCTGTATTTCTAAATACAACTCCATCTCTTCTTTACTCACAAAAGAATTAAACAAATTATTCTCCGTACCCAATCGTTCAAACAGTTTCTCCAAAATAAGTCGTCCCGGTTTTTGTGCTCCATTTTCAATTCTCGACAAAGACGCAGGTGTACAGATTCCGTAGCTGACCTCTTCCTGTGTATACCCTTTTCTCAATCTGGTTTCTCTCAAAAAATCACCAACAACATATACTGCCATATTGTATTTCACCCGTTTCTCTTTTTTGTATTGGATACTTATAATATAGCGAGTTTTCAGTTAAACTTCAACTTTTTATTAATAATTCTTTCAATTTAACAATTTTAAGTATATTTTCCTCAAAATATAAGACTTCATACATTGTATTCTTTAATTCTAAGAATTGTCAATACGAGCTTTTTAAAACAATAATCACAATATTTTCAATCAGCATTTTACATATATTATGATTCTTTCTCATACTTTTCAATCAAACATTGATGTTCTTTGCAATTTTTATCATAACTGATTCCTACAAGCAGAATATCCCCCGTATAATTTTCAATGGCTGTTGGATACTTTTTATTCTTAATCTGCTGCATTGCAGTCTGTGCATTCTGATTCCATTTCAGTTCCACAATTAACGCAGGATAATCCGCTTTATATTCAGGTTTTGGTATATAAACAAAGTCAGCGAATCCACGGCCTGTCGGCAATTTCCGAATTGGTTTGAAATAATATTGCATTGCACTAAGATATGCTATTGTCAATACACTACTTAACGAATTTTCATTATGATACTGAATAACAGAAATATACTCATTATGAATTTTCTCTATCTGAGTTCCAACCATCACACCATCCATATCTAACGTCGCATCCAGAAGTCTTTCTGACTCCTGCTGAAACATCAACATTTCATTCCAAGACCGGCTTTCAACTGCCACTGTAAGTTCCTGCCGAATCTCTTCATTCGGAATAAACGCTGTTTTTGTATACTGATCATAACCAAGATATCCCAGATGAATCATATAAGTAAGCACATCATCCTTGCTGTGAATATTTACAGTATCATTTTTGAAAGTTGCAGTATCAACCTTCACATTTGCACCAGAAAGCATTTCAATAATAGCTGTTTTCAAACCATCATAATTCATATTAATCAAAGGAGTAACTGCTTCATAAGATGCCGTTTCGGACCAATAACTTTTAAATTCTCCTTTTAGCATCACACCTACAACCGCTCTCGGATTATAAATCTGATAATCCTTCAAAAGATAACCATCATACCAGCGTTTGACTTTATCAAAATCCTGATGATATTCCTTCGAAAGTTTCTCTACTTCATCCTCCGTAAAACCAATATAAGGAGCCAGATTGCTCGCACTCAACATTGTAAACTCATCAAAATTATTCAATGCAGACTGTGTTTTTTCTTTTTTTACAGGAAGAATACCTGTAAGATAAGCAAGCTGAATGTATTTAGTTGGTTCAGTTCCTTTAAACATTCCCCTCAGGAAATTGATATACGCCTCCTGAACCTTTCCATTTGTTGCCGCGTCTCGAATCAGAACATCCCATTCATCAATAATGATAATAAACTTTTGTCCGGTTTTTTCTCTTACAATGGAAAGTGCATCCGGTAAACGTGATACTTCCCATGTAAAAATATCTGGATATATTTCCCGTAATTCGCTCAAAACTGAATCTGTAATAAGCGTTACAACATTATCAACGTCCTCACAATTCGCCAAGAACCACTGGATATCAATATGAATCACATCATACTTATTGAGATGCTCCCTGAAATCTGCTTCCTTACTAATTTGCAATCCAGAAAACATCTTCTCAGAATCCGCACCCTTACTGTAGTATGCTGCCAACATATTCGCTGCATACGACTTTCCGAATCTGCGTGGTCTGCTATTACAAATATAAGCATCTGTCGTATCAAGAACACTGTTCGTGTACTCAATCAAACCAGTCTTATCCACATATATCTTAGAATTCAACGCAACCTGAAATGCACTATTATCCGGGTTTACGAATCTACCCATGTCTTCCTGTCTCCTTTCTGTTTCTTCTAAATAAAGAATAACAGTAATTTTGCTAACTGTAAATGTAAAAGGGGCTGTGAAAAAAGAATAGTTCCGAAAAAAAGAAAGACCAAGAGTTTATAATGAACTCAAGGTCTTTCTTTCTGTTATAATTAATTTGTGAAAAAAATTAATAACATAATCTATTCTAACCCAAAACAGGCAGTTTTGCCAATGCTAATTCAAGATTATTTGGACATCTGTGATCCAGTGCTGACTTTTGATAGATTTATGGGAGAAATCGAACTGGAGAAATATCTGAAAAATATTCCTCAACATTATACAGGAAGACTCAGATATGACCCGGTCAGCATGCTGAAAACAGTTTTGTTTGGATTTATGGCGAATGGCTATATATCATTGCGTGAACTGGAGGATCAGTGTAAAGTCAATCTCCGCTTCATGTATCTTATGGATCATCAAGCACCTTCTTACCGTACTTTCGGCTACTTCATCAACGAAGTACTTGCTGATTCCATTGAAGAAATATTTCAAGATATAAACAAAAAAATCTTCGAGACAGAGCATGTAGATCTTCAACATCTATACATTGATGGATCCAAGTTTGAAGCAAATGCGAATAAATACTCCTGGGTATGGAAAAAAGCAACCGAAAAATCCAGATACCGTCTCTTTGGTAAGGTAACTACACTCTTTGAGGAAATCAATGAGGAACTTTCATGTACAGGTATGAAACTTTGTATCAATAGTGAGTACGCACCAGAGTATCTGAAGGAAGCTGCTGAACAGTATGCAGAAGTCTGGCAGATTAATGAAGCAATGTTTGTTCATGGCAGGGGACATCGCAAAACTACACAACAACGTCATTATGAGAAACTCAAAGAGTATGCTGCTAAGTTGGAAGAATACGTGGAAAAAATCAAAATCTGTGGAGAAGATCGCAACAGTTACTCGAAAACAGACCATTCAGCCACTTTTATGCGAATCAAGACAGACTACATGGGCAATGACCAGTTGCTTCCAGCTTATAATGTACAGGTCGGTATTGCAGATGAATATATTGCTGTTGTTGATGTAAATCAGTATCGCTCAGATATGGATTGTTTTATTCCATTAATGAACAAGTTTTATACTACATATGGCTTTTATCCGAAGTACCCAGTAGCAGATGCTGGATATGGTTCTTACAACAATTACATCTTCTGTGAGCAGCATGGAATGGAAAAATATATGAAATTTACCATGTTCAAGAAAGAGACTACAGACAAGAAGTATCATGAAGATCCATTTCGTGCAGTAAATTTTCCAATCGGGGAAGGCGGAATCATGCGTTGTCCAAATGGGAAAAGCTTTTATCTTCAGTATCGAAAAAACGTAAAAGGGAACAAGTATGGGCGTCAGGAAGAAGTGTATCAGTGTGAAGATTGCTCCGGCTGTCCATATGCAGAACAATGTAAAAAGACAGATAAAAACCGTACTGTACGGATCAACCGCGAACTTACAGCGATGCATCAGGAAGTGATAGAAAATCTCGAAAGCATCCAGGGAGCGCTTCTAAGGATGAACAGATCCATTCAGGCAGAAGGTACCTTTGGTATCATGAAAAACGACCGGTGGTACAAAAGAATTGTCCGAAGAGGAATAAAATCTGTATTGCTTGAAGTATTTCTCGTTTCTATCGGACACAATCTTTATAAATATCACAACAAACAGAAAAAAGTTGCAGCTGCCGCATAAGATTTCATAATATCATTCTTATGGGGTAAGGGGAACTATACCCTTTTTATGTAATATAGCTATTATTATAACTATAAGCAAAAGGACGAATGAAAAAACTCTCGTTTTTTCACACGCCCTTTCAACAATGCTATGCAGGAGCAAACATTTTCTTTAAACTTTTTATCTTAATGATACATAATAGTTGTTAACTCACTTTTTTGTAAGAGAATTTAAACTCTTCTGCCGCCTGCGGTATGGTATCAAATCCTACATATGCCCAAGGTGCAATGACAAAAGTCGCCAGTACAGCTGATACCGCACCAACTGTTCCACTGTTAGCGAACTTGTCAATCGATGTATAATTTCCATTTGTCCATGCAGCAATGACATCAGACTTATGAAACCCCCACCATGGAGCCATATTTGACAAAGATGTCTTACTGCTGACTAAGGCTGCTATCGTCAATGTCACAACAGAAATGCCTAGTAATGCTGCGAGAATCGTCTGTACAATCCCCGCCTTCTTCACGCCAAGAATATTCAATATACCAAATAAAATCAATATTCCCATAGCAAGCAACATCTCTCCAAGCCAGACATCATAGCCGGCCACCTGATAATGTAACCCCCATTTTAAAATACCTGCTGATCCATCCAAGCCATCGACAATTAGACCAATTCAGTCGAATTCATTGGAACATTTGTCAAATAAGCCACTACCAGAAACCATCCACAAACATATGCCGTATTTCTGCCAAAGCACATCTTGGTAAAAGTAAATCCGCCGCCTGCATTTGGATACTTTTGCACCAAGTGCCATTGCCCATACATGTGTAGGACTTAACTGTCTCTGAAGTTGTCCCTGATTATCATTTTTTTATAATTGCTCACATTTGTCGCTTTTATCAACCTGTGACATAACGATTATCAATCGCCTTTAATTCGTTAAATGTATCAATCTCTGTAATATCCTCTGCAATACATTCACGAACATGCACCTGGTAATTTTCCTTTTTATAAACAAGCGGCACCTGCTCCCAATAGCGCTCTTTTCCACCCTGCGATAAATAAACCTCATTTAAGTCATTGGCAAGCTTGATTCCATCTGCTTCACTCCAGTAGGAAATTCCAACCATCTGATGACAGTCGGTACCACCTACTTTTTCTTCTGTGATCACACCATTATGATCGGTTGCAAAACACCAGTCATCCGTGGACTCCACCGGAATACTCAAGAAATTTGTTTCATATTCATACTTACGGATCAGTTTTTTATTACGGAGCAGTAAATCTGCTTCCAAAACATACGCATTCTGCAGAAGATATCTGACACATACAGCGGAGGAAATATTATTTGCTTCATTATAAATCGGATTCTCAACAAACCTGATGTTCGGATATTTATAAAGAAGCTGATCAAACTGTTCTCCCAAATATCCACGCACAATAACAATCTCAGGAATTCCAGCTTCTACCACTGCATCAAGAAGAGAATCAATAATACGCGTTCCGTTGACTCTGACAAGCGGCTTAGGCGTATTCAAAGTGATCGGCACCATCCGGCTTCCAAAGCCTGCTGCAACAAATACTGCCCTCTTCACACGATAAGGTTCCAATGCATCCAGACCATCCTGTGTGATCCGTCCATTTTCGCAATAGTTTTTTTCTGTTAATTCTTTGACTGTCTTATTCACGGCTTCAGCTGAAATTTTTAACCGCTCTGCCATATCTTTCTGAGATACAACCTCTTTTGTCTCTGTCAGAAGTACCAACGTATCAAATTCTCTTTTTGTGATCATACTTTTTCTCCTAAATACATAAATCTTGTTGAAGTATAGTACTAGCATTCATTGTTGTCAATGTTACATATATAATCGGAACACTTTTCAGTAATTTATCTAATTCTCCAGCTTGCATAAATATCCATCTAGTGTATCATTTTTCTATAATTGAATTTTATTTCAATACATTTTCCTTTAAATACTCCGCAATATATCTGGATACTTTCTTTCCGCCACTCTCATTCAAATGTGTTCCTGCATCCAGACTATCTTCCTCAAAATTCAAACCAATAACATCTGTCACCTTCATACAATTAATCAATTCAACCTCATGTGTATCTGCCCAATCCATAACTGTATTTGTCATCTCTACTGTTTTTTCATTGCATGGGAACGGCGCACGCACCAATACCAATTCTGTACCATGCTCCTTACACAGTTCATTCATCATATCCAGATATCTGAAATTTTCTTCATAAACAGGTCGTCTTTCTTCTGAAAATATCTCATCCCAGGATGCGTACCCACACGGCTGCGCTCCTGCCCAATGTTTGAATCCTCTCCCTTCCTCTGTAAAATATGGATTCATTATACTCTCTTTCCATTCCTCAAAAGACGAATAATCCAATTCCTCCCATCGGGAATGATACTTGACTAAAGGAAACAAATAATCCAACTGCAAATCTTCCGGCACACAATCTCTTATTGCTTCCACTTTTATATCTGAATATCGTAGGTCATTTAATGAGGAATCTCTCACTCCCTCGCTCGTAAACCCAGTATCATCCTCATCATAAAACATTCCAAAAATTTCTAATACAACAACATCAATGTCACTGTTATCCAACGCATCCTTGACATAATAATATGTATAGTTCATCGTCTGCTGCTGCCTGCCACGATTATAGGTTTTCAAACCATACTCATCAAATATTTCCGGGTCAAAGGTGCAATAGCTCTGACTCGTTCCAAAAAACACTGCATCCCAATGTTCTTCTTCATAAAAGTCTGGTATTCTTGGAAGCAAAGCTTTCGAAATATAAAATATTCCGCTTCCCAAAATCCCTAAAAAAAATATAATCTTTAATATACGTCCTGCAACTTTCATCTCGTTCCTCATATACTAATTATCAGTTTTTTCTTTCGATTTGTTGATATTGCAATTCCTCTATAATCTCTCTGTCTCAAAACTGAAAATATATAAAATTTGTTTCTGAATATCCACTTCCCCAGATTCCAAAAATCAAAATCCCCAGAATTCCGACAATAATAATAGTCCATCTTATTATAATATTTAAATTTAAAATCACATTTCGAACTTTTACTCCACGATATTTACATACATCTGCCAATAACAATAATAAAAGCGAAATAACAAGCACTATAAAATTTGGCTTACTAAGTCCCAGATCATAAAGTGCACCATTAGCCAGAAGTACCGGATCATTCATATGGAAAATGCTCTCTATAATATCAAACGCATGCTGTATTGTATCTGCACGAAAAAAATCCAAGTAAGATCCACTAATATAAAGGTCACAAACATATAAACTATCATTAATGGCAAGAAATTTTTCTTCAGGTGTAAATTTTCTTTGATTTTATTTCTAAGAGGTGTAAAAATTGCTCCTATTACCTGATAAACACCATTCAGACCTCCCCATACAACATATGACCAATTTGCTCCATGCCAAAGACCGCTTACCAGAAACACGATCATAATATTTATATATTTTCTGATTTTTCCTTTTCTGTTTCCTCCTAATGGAATATAAAGATAATCTTTAAACCAGGAAGAGAGTGAAATATGCCATCTTCTCCAAAATTCTGCAACAGACTGAGACAGATATGGACTATTAAAGTTCTCCATCAACTCAAATCCCATAACCTCTGCAGCTCCAATTGCGATTGTGGAATATCCCGCGAAATCACAGTATATCTGAAATGCAAACAATACACTGGCTAAAAGTAAATACCTGCCATCATAAATGTCAACATTCGCATATACATTATCTACAAAGATTGCAATTCGGTCTGCAATCACCAATTTCAAAAAATATCCCCAAATCATTAGTAACAGTCCATCACACATTCTCCCATAATGATATGATTTCGGATTTCGCAGCTGATTCAATAAATTCTTTGAGCGTTCAATTGGTCCTGCTACAAGTTGTGGAAAAAAAGATACAAATAACGCGTATCGAAAGAAATTCTTTTCCGCCTCAATCTCTCTACGATACACGTCCACAGTGTATCCTAAAGCCTGAAATGTATAAAAAGAAATCCCTACTGGAAGTAATACATCTAACGATGTATTTACTGTCGGCAAACTCGTGTGATCCAATACTGCATTTATACTTTCGATTGTGAAATTAAAATATTTAAAGAAAAATAAAATTGCAAGATTAGCTACAATACATCCTACAACTACCCATTTTTTTGCCTCTATTTTTTCAGGGCGATTATCATTCAACCACTGAATCACTATACCACTTATGTAAGTAATTGCTGTAGACAATAACAACAATAATGCATACTTTGCATTCCACCCCATGTAAAAATAATAACTTGCAGTCAAAAGCCACAGATAACTTACTCTTTTGGGTAATAGGAAATAAACTACGACAACTATTGGGAAAAATACAAAAAAACTATATGAATTAAAAAGCATACCTTCTCCTACGTTATATATCTTTTATTTATATTGATACAAATACTTTTCTGGATTATCTAACATCTCATAATTTGTCATAAAAATCTCATTTAAAACTATTCTAAGTGTATTAATCCCGCTTTTACCTTCAATATCCATCTCTTTTCCCTGATAATAAACACAGTTTAAAATATTCTGCATATAAGGTGTTTCTATAGTTGCGTCATACTCAGGCGTTCCGTAGCACTCCATCATATGATAAGGATAACGAACTCCATGATCAGATTGTATAATAATAATAGCATTTCTATCATTTTGTAAAATGCCATCCACTGCATTCTCCATACAGGCATTTACATACTTTAATTGATTTAAATAAAGACTCTTGTCTGCCCAATTGGATGTATTTCTATAATCAACTGCTCCCCCTTCCTCATTGATTACAAATGGAGGATGAGGACATGACACATACCCTATTGTTAAGGTGGGGTTCTCCTTATCAACCATTTTATAGCATGTCTGCATCGTATTTAATATATTTTTTAAATCTGATACATAATATTGTGTATCCGTACTGGTTTCAATTTGTTCTGCTTTATAATCTTTTATTAATTGAAAAATACTTTTTTGCAAAATATAGGTTGAAATTGTATCCACTACATCTGATGTTGCAATAACATTGCACCCATCTTCATCCAAAAACTGGGTATGATTTATCAAATTAATCGTATATCCATTCGTTTTAAAAATTTGATATAACTTAGGATTTTTCATATATTTTAAATTATTTGCTTCCAGTTCGTCTGGAGAAGCAACATACTCCAAATTTAATAAATTCGGTATATTTACTGTCGTAGAACATGACTCATAATTATGACTTGTTGTTGAAATATTAAACCCATTTTCCTCAATATGTTTTAAAAAGACTCTATTATCATAATTATAATACCGTTCCAGCCCCTCTACCCCAGCATATTCATCACATATAAAAAAATATACATTTGGCTTTTCTTCAGACACATATTCTATATTCTCTGAATTTTCCACTTTTTGATAATTTAGTTTTGAGCATATTGTTGGAAGCGCCACAAAAAAATTCATTGCAATTAGTACCAGAAAATATATTCCAATCAACATACAAATATTTTGTTCAGATCTGATTTTTTTCTTAACCAGAATCATAAACATAAATATTATAAAAAATAAAATTACAATTATCTTTTTTCTTCCAATCACATGATCTACTTTGCTTAAAAATACATTAAAATTAGTTAAGATAAAAAGTATTACATCACTGGCTAACACTGCCTTACCAGTATTCTTCATGAAAATAATACAAATTACAAACACTACTATCGCTAATGCCAAAAATTTTTCGAATGCAGGTAATGCATCAATAAGTTTTGCCTCATCGGCATTCTGGAAATACATAAATAAACATGGATACAAAATAACAAACGCTATTGTACTTATTGTAAAAAATTTTTTTATACTTCTTCTCATTTACTTTTACCTGTTTTGTTGCATATATCACTAAAATCCTGTACTTGCCTTAAAACCTTCCGGTGCCGGCAGCATCTCATAATCCGTTCCAAAGTAAGTATTCAGTACCGTTCTCCATGTATTAATACTTGTCATACCTTCTATATCGAGCTTTTCACCCTTATAATAGACACAGTTTAAAATATTCTGCATATATAAAGTCTCTACTGACGCATCATAGGCTTTGGCACCATAATGATCAACCTGCCAGTGCGGATATCTTGCTCCATGGTCAGACATTAGTATAATGAATGAATCCGGATCGTTTTTCTGAATATCCTCTACAATTCTTTCCATACATTTTGTAATATATTTGTATTGGTTAAGATATATGCTTTTATCTTTCCAATTTGTTTCATCCTCTTTCGCTATCCGATTACCATCTGCGTCAAATGTAAAATATTCATGTGGACATTCTGCATAAGCAAAAGTAAATGTTGGTTTACTATCACTCGTATAATCTGTAATATTTTCCATAATAGTCAACACATCACTCAGATTCGTATAATAATCATTGGAGTTTCCGCTTAATTTTTGTTTTCCCCAACTCACAAAAGAATCAACTTCACTCCAGATACCATTGTCAAGAACATAAGTAGATAAATTTTCTTTCTTCTGTTTATAATTTAAAACATTACAATTGGTATCTGAAAATGTATTCAAATGATTGACCATATTAATCTGATATCCATTATTGGCAAAGAGCTGATATAGATACGCATTCTCCGATCGCGCCATATTATCAATAGAGTAAATATCATCACTTGCTACATATGAGAGATTCAGAATATTGGGTACAATTGTAGATGTCCAAATAGACTCTGTGTTATGACTTCCATATGAAATATTAAATCCCCTCTGTGTAAGAAAATCTGAAAATTCCTGATTATCGTAATCATAATAGTGTTCAATATTCTCAAAACCCGCATATTCATCAAATAAAAAGAAATATACATTCGGCTTGTCTCCGGTAAATCTTTTTTCGGCAATATCATTTTCTTCCTGTGAGACAGCTGTCTTATTATTATTGGTTAATATCTGTGGAATTGAACTTATCAGGTTGAAAACTATGAGAACGAAAAACACAATTCCGAGAATTGTACAAATATTTTCCGGCTCATTTATTTTTCTTTTTATAACAGAGAATACTATCGTTAATATAACTGCAACAATCACAAAAAAATATGCTTTTCTCATACCCGGGATTATTTTTTTGATTGCTCCAAGAATCGTATTAAAATTCATAAAAAGAAGTAATGCTATCTCACTTGTTAAAAAAGCCTTTCTTATGTTTCTAAATAGTACACTAAATGCAACTAATAAAACTACTGCTAAAATCAAATTTTTCCCGATCGATGGTAAAATTTCTATAAAATGTCCCTCCGACATGTTCTGAAAATACATAAACATGCTCGGATATAAAATAATTGCGATCATCGAAATAAAGCATTTGACATTGTTTTTAATTTTCATCTCTTTATCCTCTGTTTTATCAAAAGTTTGCCATCCTAATAATAAGAATCTACCATTGGGAAAATTTCATGTAATTCATTATCATATTGATACTGGATTGCACCAAGATTTCCATCATATTCATATTTATAATAAATATTTGCTCCTCCCTGCATTCCATCGTATCTTTTCACATCCGGATATTCCGTATCATATGTTCTATCATAGAAAACACGATGTCGCACCTCATCCTGCTTAAACTCATGAAAACTCTGTCCAAAAACAGAATAATCTTCTCCTAATAACTCTACAATCGTTGGCATAAGTTCCTCATAGGTAATAGGCGCATTATTTTCCTGCATTACATCATGCGTCTCATGAGGCTCTTTCATAAAGAAAATAGGTTGGGCATTTCTACCTGTTCCATGATCCGTCATAATAATAATTGTAGAATCATCATAGGAGCCTGATTCCTTAATCTGGTTAATATACTCTGCCGCTAACAAAAAAATACCTTTTATAGTATCATCTCTATCTGGATCCTGTGCATATTGACAATTTGCATCATTAATAAATTCATGTCCACCATTTAAGTGATTCACAACAAAATAATTGCTGGAATCATCAATCGTCAGACCTTTTTCCATCATTGTATTGTAAAAATTCGGATTTGAATACTGCATCGTATTATTCGGATACGATACAATACTTGCATATTGTTCATTCTGTACATCAAATTTTGGTTTAAAATATTCTGGCATATATCGGTATAATGACATTTTCAGCATAGTTTTATACAAAAGTGGCTTATCAATTTCTCTTGCATCATCTTTTTCTATAATATTGTCTACTTTTCCTTCCGCAATTTCAAGACTATTACCTCCCGTCATAACTTCTGACAAATACGAAAACACATTCATCTTATAATTATGACTATGTAAAATATTAAAATATGCATTCGTTTTCTCATTGTCCCAACTTTGTTTAAAATAATCATTTACAGATAAACTTAGATCCAATGGATTTCCTGTCAAGATATGAATAAATGATGGATATGTTCCATAATAATTACAATCTGCATTGTTATAGTATGTGAAATCTTCTAACCCTTTTGTAATATCCGGATAAGTTGCTCTTGCTTCCTCAAACCATTCATTTGGCAAATTATCAAAAAGAAGTACAATAATATTCTCATTGGAAGAGATTGTAAACTGCTGCTCCATGTTTAAACAAAGTTCATTTTCAGCATAATGAAAAGCTCCATCATCTGTTGTCAGAAATAAGGAGCCGTATGCAACCAGCTGGACTAATAAAAGCACTGTTGTTGTAAGCTGTATTACCTTACTCCATTTCTTTTTGCAAACAAATGTGATGACAAATGTAATTGCAATTGCAGCTCCCCAAAAAACAGCATTCTTTATTACTCTGTCGGCATCTGGAATATACCCCTCTGCTGTCACACCAATCTGGTCAATCCCTTTATTTAAAAACATAACCTGAATATATCCGGCAATGGATAATCCCCAGACAACTGCTAATATAATCTTCCGAATTATTTCTGGGAAAAATACCAAAACGAATGCAATTATGATGGAAATGGTAAATCCAACCACAAAAAATAACCAACCGAATTCCCCATATACAACTCCCAACTCTGTATAATTACCAAAAAAGACTTCGGACGGACCAAAAATTCCAATCATAAAGATAAATAGAAAGACAGATTCCCAACATAAAAAAAATTTTTTCAAATATTCTTTTTTTTTCATTTTTGCACCTCATATAAAGTTAATAACTCATATCATTTTACATGATAACCCTGTGTATTTCAAGAATTTTCAACTGAATACTATCCCTTCCCTGTGTTCTATGCTATAATTGCATTCGTAATTTTTCAATCGAAATACATTTAATAAGAAAGAGGAAATTTATGTTAAAAAAAGCTGTTACACCTGGTTCTTTTCTTAAAAACTATTTATTTACACTTTTGATCGTATTTCTGCCATTGTTCATGTTTGGCGTTTTCGGACCGTCTGAGATTTTTTTCGGCAACTACAGTGAATTTGGTTTTATCTATAGGGAATTTGGATGGAAATTTCTGGGAATTTCTGTAGTCCTTGCGCTTTTTATCGCCCTAATCTTACAGATTGTTCCAAAATTTCCGCGAACACTGATTCTCTCCGTTTTATGGGGTTTTACCATTGCCGGGTATATTCAGACCATGTTTCTGAATAAAAATCTCGACCAGATTGGGGTATCTGCTGAAGGATATACAGCCAATGCTACACGGGTCATCCTGAATGCTTTATTCTGGCTTGTTATCCTGGCTGCATCTGTGCTTATCTGTGTTTTCAAAAAAGACCTTTGTACCCGACTGCTGACCGTAACCAGTAGTATTCTCCTTGGTATCCAGATTGTAGGATTTGTGTCTTTATTTCTTACAGCAGATGCTTCTGCAATGGCTTACAATGACACCGATGGAGAACTCTCCCTAAGCGGTGCCGGACAATATACACTCTCCTCTAATGAAAATATTATCCTGTTTGTTCTGGATAATTTTTCCAACACCTTCTGGGATGAAGCGCTCGCTTCCTACCCGGATATGACAGATTCTCTTTCTGATTTTACATACTATAATAATGCTGACTGTGCCTACTGGGGAACTTATCCATCACTTGCACATATGCTTACCGGTAATCCTCTGGATACCGGTCTTTCTGTAAACGACTGGTTAAACCAATGCTGGAATAACGATTCCACAAACACATACTATAAACTTCTCGAAAAACACAATTACAAAGTAAATCTGTACACACCTGTGACCAGTCTTCTTACCGGGACCGATACTCTGGAATTACTTCAGGGGAAAATAGATAATGTAGGAACTGAATCTTCTTCAAGAGAGATTGACTATGAAAAACTCAATAAAACGATGCTGCAAATGTCCTGCTATCGTTTTTTACCTGAATATTTCAAACCTCAATTTGATGTAAATAATTCTCAATATACAAGCATTGTATCTTACCCAGACAATGAAATGATGTATTCCAACTATAGTTTTTATGAAAAACTGCAAGATACCGGATTAAGCCTTGATTCAGCATCCAACTATTTTACGATCCAGCATCTAAACGGCACCCATGAATTCGTCAACGACGAAAACTGCGCTTATGATCCCGATAATGCCACTTGTGCGACAACTGTAAAAGGTATTTTTACAATGCTTGATGCCTACTTACAACAGCTTAAAGACCTTGGTATTTATGATAACTCAACGATTATTATTACCGCTGATCATGGTTCCGAAGCACGTTCACAGATGATTTTCTTTATGAAAGGAAAAAATGAAACGCACGACTCTATGCAGACAACGAATGCTCCAATCAGCCTGAATGATCTTGTTCCTACCATTGTGGAAGCTATAGGTGAAGATTATGCTCCATACGGTCAGAGTGTCCACGATTTTTCTGCTGACGAGTCCAGGGAACGCAGCGTTTACATCCGCGTAAGAGACGATGCATATCCTGCCGTCAAACGCTTCGATGGCGTGACCGAAGGCGGCATGAATGCTTATCATGTATATACTTATTATGGCACACTGAAAGACCTTGTCTTTCTTTATGACAATGGATATTATACACCTGTACAGGTAATTGATTCCTATTTCTAATGATTACTTAAGGAGATTTTTATGTCATTTAACTCATCTGACTTTTTAATTTTTTTCCCGATTGTGGTATTGATATACTTTCTGATTCCACAAAAGCTGAAAAACTACTGGCTTCTGATTGCCAGCTACTATTTCTATATGTGCTGGAATGCCAAATATGCTCTGATCATTCTTTTTTCTACCATTGTGACATACCTTAGCGGTCTTGCATTGGATACGCTCCAGCAAAGATCTGCTGATCCGCTTATCACGCGGAAGAAAAAAATAGTTGTAGCTATTAGTGTTTTATTAAACCTGTCCCTGCTTTTTTATTTTAAATATATTAATTTTGCAATCGGAATTTTAGGGAATGCACTGTCCGTCTTCCATATACAGCTCAATCTTCCATCTGTCGATATTCTTCTTCCTGTCGGCATCTCTTTCTATACCTTTCAGGCACTGGGATATACGATTGATGTTTACCGTGGAAATACCTGTGCTGAAAAGAATTTTTTTCAGTATGCACTTTTTGTATCATTCTTTCCGCAGCTGGTCGCCGGTCCAATCGAACGTTCCAGCCACCTGCTGCAACAGCTTGCCACACCACATAAGTTTAATTCGGATGAAGCCAAAAGCGGTCTTTTACTGATGCTCTGGGGATTTTTCTTAAAAATTGTACTGGCTGACCGTATTGCAATCTTCGTTGACTGGGTTTACGGTGATTATCACACCTTTGGTGGATGGTATCTGATCGTAGCCACTGCACTTTTTGCCATTCAGATCTACTGTGATTTTGCCGGATACTCTATTATCGCTATGGGGGCTGCCCAGATTCTCGGTATCCGGTTAATGGAAAACTTCCAGTCTCCTTATCTGGCAGTTTCTGTTGCTGACTTCTGGAGAAGATGGCATATTTCCCTGACTTCCTGGTTCAGGGACTACCTCTACATTCCGCTCGGTGGAAGCAGATGCAGTAAATGGCGCAAATATATGAACAAAATGATTGTTTTCCTCGTAAGTGGTCTCTGGCATGGTGCCAAAATCTCATTTGTCGTGTGGGGTGGACTTAACGGTCTTTACCAGATCATCGGAGAGATCCTGCAGCCTTTGCGTGATAAACTTGTAAAACTTTTTCGCTTAAACCGCAACTCCATCGGACATAAAGCCGTTCATATTATAGTGACTTTTGTCCTGATTGATTTCACCTGGATATTTTTCCGCGCCAACAGTTTTTCAGAAGCACTCACGATTCTCTCACAGATTATCCATGTACATAATCCATGGATTCTCTTTGATGGATCGCTTTATAATTGCGGACTAAATTCCAAAAACTTCTGCTTTATGCTTTTATGTATTTTGTTACTTTTTGTAACGGATTATTTAAAACAGAAGAAAATATGTATCCGTGAAATTGTCGCCAGACAGGATGCCTGGTGCCAGGTTCTGATCATAGCATTTTCCGTTGTTTTTATTCTTGTATTCGGAATCTACGGGACTTCCTATGACGCATCCAAATTTATTTATTTTCAATTTTAGAGGTAAAAATAATGAAAAAAATAGTATGCTGCATCAGTTGTGCTGCCATCATTGGTATCTCCGTATTCTATGCCGGACGCCTTTTACAACCTAATTTTACAGTGGATGCTTTCCATGCAATAGAATCTTTTCATTCCATGCCTGAAAATTCATTCGATGTCATTGCCTGTGGCTCCAGCCATGTATATAAAGGATTAAATGTAAATGAAATGACAGAAAGATATGGATTCAGTGCTTATAATTATGGCTGTAACTGGCAATTTCTTAATACCACCACTTTGTTCTTTGAGGACGCCCTAAGAACACAATCTCCTAAAGTGATATTAATTGAAACCTTTAACGTAGACAAAGTTCATGAAGACACGGATCTCAATGGTGAAATTTATTACACAAAAGGCATTTCCGATTTTAAAGGAAAAAGAGAATATTTAGCCCAATGCTTTGGTAAGAATAAGGATCGTTACTTATCTTACTATATCCCATTACTTGCCTTTCACGAAAACTGGACAAACGTTAATTATTACAGTTTTGATTCCGGAACTTCCGTCGAAGAGTATCAGGCAGCGCATGGTTTTTCAGGCAGCGACCATATTGTTCCAACAGTGATCTCCAATCCCGCAACGTTCGAGCAGAAAGAGCTGCCTGATAGTTCTGTCAGATTATTAGATAAAATTGTAAACATCTGCAATGAAAATAATATTCGTCTTATCTTTTATACTGTTCCTTATGAGGGGGAATATAATTATTCAGATGCCATGGCCGAATATGCTGCTGCCAACAACTGCACTTACCTTAACCTGTTTGAACACATGGATGATGTCGGGCTCAACGGTGATACAGATTTTATGGATATCGAACACCTGAATATAAGCGGAGCAACCAAAGTTGCCGACTATCTTGGAGAATATATTGTTTCTCATAATCTGCTCTCTGAGACAGATTAAAAACTCTGTATTTATCATAAGGAGATTTATAATGAGCAAAAGAATTTCTATTTTACATTTTTTATCAAACTATATCATTGTGTTACTCCCAATATTTACACTCTGCGTGATGGGACCTACCGAAATATACTTTGGAAATTATAAAGAGTTAGGCTTTACTTATCAAGAATTCGGGTGGAAATTTTTATTTTTTTCATTTTTAATCACCACCTTATTAACCCTAATTCTTTCCTTTTTACCTGACAAAATTCAGAAATATTTTTTGTCTGTCATTTACTGGATTGGAATTGCAGGTTACCTGCAGACTATGTTTTTAAATAAACAGCTGGATCTGATGGGTGTAAGTGCAGAATCTTATTCGGCTACCCGGATGAAAACCGTTCTCAATGCTTGTTTATGGTTTGTTTTACTTGTTTTAATTTTGTTTTTTACCATGTATCCAAAAACAAAAATGCATAAAATATTATCAATAACAAGCGGCATTATCTTTGGCATGCAACTTGTCGGTTTTCTCTCACTCTTTCCAACCGCTGACGAAGCTGCTTTTTCTTATCCAACAGAAGAATTATGTCTTGACGGAAGTGAACAATATACCATTTCCTCGAAAGAAAATATTATATTATTTGTACTGGATAATTTTGCAATAGACTATTACACCTCTGCTGTTCAGACGTATCCGGAATTAACAGATCAGCTTAAGGATTTTACTTATTACTCAAATGCAGACTGCAATTATCACGGGACCTATCCATCTCTTGCGCACCTTATCACTGGGAATGAGTTAGATCCATCCCTTACCGTTGATGACTGGCTGACACAATGTTGGACAAATGACATAACAAATGATTACTTTTCCCTCTTAGAATCCGAAGACTATAAAGTAAATTTATATACACCTGTCACAAGTATCCTCACTGGCACAAACTCTTTGGAACTATTAGATGATAAAATCAATAATGTCACTTATAAATCCAATACCCGAATGATTGACTATTCGAAACTTTACAAAACAATGCTTTATATGTCGTGTTATCGCTTTATGCCAGAATACTTTAAACCAGCTTTTGATGTAAAAAATGAGACTTATACATCCATCGTAAGCTACCCTGAAAATGCAGTCCAACATGCTAATTATGATTTTTACAGCAATTTATTATCCACTGGACTGACATTAGACAATTCCTGTAATTATTTTACTATCCAGCATTTAAATGGAACGCACGAATTTACCACAAATGAATTTTGTGAATATGATGAGCAGAATTTATCCTGCGAATCTACTGTCAAAGGTATTTTTACAATGTTGAATGTGTACATAGAACAATTAAAAAAACTGGGTGCCTATGATAATTCTACTATCATTATTACCTCTGATCACGGCACAATCGACCGTCCACAAATGATTTTCTTTATAAAAGAGAAAAATGAAACTCATAAAATGATGCAGGAAACATCCGCTCCTATTACCTTAAATGAATTAGTCCCTACTATCGTGGAATCTCTCGGTAAGGACTATTCAGAATTTGGTTCAAGTATTCATGATTTTAATGACGGTGAACTGCGTGAACGTACCGTTTATATTCGCGATTTTGATGAAAGTAAACCACCTGTGCCATGCTACGATGGTCTCCGAGATGGAAAAGTCAATGCTTATCGTGTCTATACTTATACTGGCGGTGAAGCCGAATTTGTAAATGCACTTTACGGTGACGATGTTATCACTATCCCAATGATTGATTCTTATTTTTAATATTTATGTAATAAAATTACGAAATGGAGTCTTAAATGAACACAAAAAAAACTTTATTACTTTTTTTATCCAATTTTATTATTATCTGCTTTCCAATTTTTATACTCTTTGTTATGGGACCATCTGAAATATTTTTTGGCAATTATAAGGAATTTGGATTTGTCTATCAGGAATTTGGGTGGAAATTCTTGATTTTTGCATTTTTAATCTCCTTCATTTTCATGCTTCTTATTTCATTCTTTCCAGACAAACTCAGAAAATATATTCTTTCTGTTTTCTGGGGAATCGGAATTGCCGGATATATCCAGACAATGTTTTTAAACCGTCATCTGGAACAAATAGGTGTCCGTGCAGAAGCATACACCGCATCACCTTCAAAAATAATTGTAAATTGGATTATTTGGACAACTATCATTTTGGGAGCTTTGCTGTTTGCAAAATTTCAACAGAATATCTTCAAAAAAGTAATGTTAACATCCTCTCTCATTATTCTAGGGATGCAATGTGTTGGATACATCTCACTTTTCCTCTCCGCAGATAAATCCGCCTTTACATACTACAGTGACAAGGACGAACTTATACTGGATGGAAGTAAGCAATTTACCGTATCCTCAAATGATAACATTATCTTATTTATTCTGGATAATTTTTCCAGCACTTACCTTGCATCTGCCGTTGAAAAATATCCGGATTTAAAAGATTTTCTGCATGATTTCACTTATTACAATAATGCCGACTGCAATTACCATGGAACCTATCCATCACTACCGCATTTACTAACAGGTAACGATTTAGATCCTTCGTTATCTGTTGATGACTGGTTAGAAGATTGTTGGACAAATACTACTACAAACGATTATTTTTCTATTTTATCTCATGCCAATTACAAAGTAAATTTATATACTCCAACGACATCTATTCTGACAGGTAATCATTCTCTGTCGCTTCTTGACGGAAAAATTAGTAATATAACTACAAAACAAAGTTCTATTTGCATTGATTACCATAAACTGTATAGGACAATGTTCTATATGTCCTGCTATCGCTTTATGCCAGAATATTTCAAATCCTTTTTTGACGTATCAAATGAAACATATACCACTATTGTATCTTATCCTGAAAATACTATTTTACATGCGAACTATGATTTTTATAATCATCTCATAGAAAATGGTCTGACGACTGATTCATCTGGTAATTATTTCATAATTCAGCATTTAAATGGGACACATGAATTCACAACCGATGAAAATTGCCAGTTTGATGCTCAGAATGCAACCTGCCAATCAACCGTTAAAGGAATTTTCACTATGCTTGAAGCTTATTTGAACGAATTAAAAACACTAGGCGTTTATGATGATTCAACTATTATTATCACCTCTGATCATGGTGACGTTGAATATCCACAAATAATCTTTTTCATCAAGGAAAAACAGGAATCCCACGAATTACTTAATGGTACCAATGCTCCTATTACTTTAGACGAACTTGTTCCAACCATCGTTCAATCGCTTGATAAAGATTACAGTGAATTCGGATATAGTATACATGATTTTTATCCCGATCAGCAACGGGAACGTCTGCTTTATATCCGGGATTATGACGCTTCTTATCCAGATGTTCCACGCTACGATGGAATCTCTTCCGGTGGATCAAACGTATACCACTTATACAACTATACAGGTAATATTGATGATCAGATTAATGCCTTGCAAAATTATCAATACACAACCATACCAATGGTTGACTCTTATTTTTAAACACAGAAAAGGATACCTTTTATGAATGAAACAACTTTAAAAATTTTTAATCGAACACTCCATATAAAAAAGCAATGGAAAATTACATTTCTCGCCACATGGATTGGTGGAATGCTGGCTCATGCCTATCGTTTTTTCAACTTTCTGCCATCCTGGGATTCTATGTATAACTTTGCCGGAACCGGTGCTACTTACTCTTCCGGAAGATGTTTTCTTGAATTTTTCAGTAAAATCTCTTCCAAATATGATATGCCCTGGGTGAATGGTGCATTGTCCCTGCTCTATATCAGCCTTGCAAGCATACTGCTTGTTGAACTTTTCGAGTTACAGGAATGCGCATCCTGCGTATTGCTTGCCCTGCTCATTGTTTCTTTCCCTACCGTCACAGCATCCTTTGCATTTATGTTCACTGCTGACGGTTACATGATGGCATTTTTAATGGCTGTGCTAGGCATTTATCTGACCTGGCGATATAGATACGGTATCTTTCCAGGTATTATCTGCATTGGATTAAGCATTGGAACTTATCAGGCATACATCAGTGTCATGCTCTGCATTCTGCTTATTATGTTTGCCCGTGATCTGCTTATAAAACAGAAAGATTTCAAATCGTTCTTCCGCAACAATTGGAAATATATCCCACTTCTGCTTGGAGGCTTTATTTTCTATAAGATTGCATCCACACTCATTAATGCTTACTATCACATTACATTGACCGAATATCAGGGAATCGGACAGATTCATCTTCTTTCCTTATGGGAATACCGGCAGGCTTTTACTAAAGTTTATAATGAGTTATCTCACCTGTTTTCTTTCAATGAAGCTCTCAACGTATATTGGTATGGATATGCCAACCGCATTGTATTTGCTCTGCTCCTACTCTGCACTGTCTATCTGATTTTGAAAAATAAATTGTATAGGCAGCCACTTGCTTGCCTTACCGGAATACTCTGTATCATCTGCCTGCCTCTTACTGTATGTTTTTTATTTTTTGTATCATCCGATGTCTGGTATCACACACTGATGGAGATGGGTGCCTGCTTTATTTATCTGTTATTGCTCTGCTATCTTGAACATGGCTGTGTAAAAACGCGTTTTGAAAAAATCATAAAATCTATCGGAATTGTTGTACTTTGTTATCTTTCCTTCTACAACATCCGAAATGCCAATATCTGCTATAATGAGATGAACCTGAGCTACGAAAAAAGCTATAGCATTGCCAGCAACGTATTAGACCGCATAGAAGATCTGGACGAGTTTCCTGAGATATCCAAGGTTGCCATCATTGGAACCTACCACACCTATTCTTCTAATATTGGCGGAACTGTACCTTATATTATTGGTGTAGATCAGGATAACTTCCTAAATCTTGATTTTCACTATTTTGCTATGTGGAATTACTGTTTTGGTATTCAGCTTGACCAAGCCAGCAGTGAGGAGATTGCTGCCATCAAACAGACCGAAGAGTACCAGAAGCTTGATTCCTATCCATCAAAAAACTGTATTGCAGTAATTCATGACATTATTGTGATAAAGCTGCCAGAAGAATAGAAAAAAGTGCTGCAACTTTAAAAAATTCAGAGCTGCAGCACTTTTTCTATTCTTTTTTCTCCTGTTTTGGTAAACATTTATCCATGTTCAGACTCACTTATTTTTTTCCGTTTCTTCGTCATTGCTTTTCTGAATAATATAATGCGGTCTTTTCTTCACTTCCATATAGGTCTTAGACAGATATTGTCCCATAATTCCCATACAGAACAATTGAATGCCGCCAACAAATGTAATGATACATACCAAGGATGGCCATCCACTGACCGGATCTCCAAAAATAAGTTTTCGTACAATAATAAAGATAATCGCCACAAAAGAAATAAACGTCATCAATATTCCAAGGTAGGACGAGATCATCAGCGGTACATTGGAAAAATTAACAATTCCGTCCAGAGAATAGACAAAAAGTTTCCAGAAACTCCACTTTGTCTCCCCGGCTGAACGTTCAATATTCTCATACTCTAACCATTTTGTCCGATAACCAACCCACCCAAAAATACCTTTTGAAAACCGATTATACTCTGATAAAGCAAGTACGCTGTTTACCATATCTCTCGTCATCATTCGAAAATCCCTGGCTCCATCTACGATATCAGCATCGGATATCCTGCGTATCAGTTTATAAAAACATCTGGCACAAAAAGAGCGTACCACCGGTTCACCCTTACGGCTTACACGTCTTGTCGCAATACTGTCATATTCTCCTGACTCAAGTATACGGGTCATCTCCGGCAGAAGTGCCGGAGGATCCTGCATATCCGCATCCATTGTCACTACATAATCTCCTCTTGCATTCGTAAGACCTGCATAAATTGCCGCCTCTTTGCCAAAGTTTCTTGAGAATGAATAATACTTCACATGCACATCCATTTCTGATAATCCGGTCAATTTGTTCAATGTATTGTCTTTGGAGCCATCATTTACAAATAATATTTCATAATCATATTGTGGCAGCATATCCATTGTATCCGTAATAGCAACATATATGGTTTCTACTGTCTTTTCTTCATTATAGCATGGAATGATAATACTAAGCAGCTTTTTTCCCATTTTCAACAATCTGCCTTTCTCATTTTCTTTTCACAAAAAAACTCTTATGTTATAATCAATTATATACTGATTATATTAAGGAGAATACACTTATGAATATATTAATAGAAAAATTCAAACAACGCAATGAGATTTCTACAATCTTTTTATACATTCTCTATTTTCTGCTTGGAATGTATTACCCACTTTTCAGTTTCATGCGCCAGACTGTTCCTCAATATTGGAATCAGGTTACACTCTTTTATCATATTCTTTTGATTCTACTGCTAGTAAAAGTTATTCTTCAAAAAAATTCTGTTCTGGATTGTTTTTTTCTTATTGTATTGCTCTATTTATGTTATAAGAGTTATCAATACAATTATGACTTCTACAATATTTTCGGCACAATGATGTTCCTCTGCTGCGCCAAAAATATTGAAATAAAAAAAATTGTAAAATTAGATTTGTATGTCCGTATTGTACGCAGCGCCTTGTTTCTCACCCTACCTTTTATGGGATTAATGATCAATAAGATAAATGTATGGATTGGCGGAAGAACACGTACATTTTTCGGTTGGACTCATGCTAATATGATGGGATTAGATTTTTTACTTTTGGCAATGGATATCATGTACCTCCGAAAAGAATGTAAAAAATGGTATGACTGCATCCTTTATGCAGGTTTTATCATCTTTCTGGATCTGACAGCCAACAGCAGAACTGCAGAAGCTGTTATAGCTATGCTGATTGTCATCCACTTATTGTCAATTGTCATACCAAAAAACTGGTTTCATAAAATGATGGTACTATTTACATCCGGAGCATTTCTTCTATGTGTTTGTATTCCATTTATCGGAAGTTATTTATATATCCGCAAACCGGAATTATTTTTACAACATGACGGAACCATGCTCTCAAGAATTCAATTGACCACTACTTTCTATCTAAGAAATGGTGGCGTTGGTTTCTATGGATTTCCTATAGAGGATGAAGACTGCCTCGACATGATGTTTTCTTATATTGGACTACATTGGGGAATTGCTGCCTTTATCGTTATTGTAGCAGCTATTACATATGCCATTTATAAGGCTTCCAGTGAGCAAAATACAGTCTTCTTGGTTTTACTCTTCTCCTTTCTTGTATATGGCTGGGCAGAAGTAGCACCGATTTACCCTGTATATTCCTATTTCTCACTTTTGCTTGGTTATTACATTATGAACCATAAACCATTTTCTTTGCATATAAAAGGAAAAACAATAGCTTTCTGATATTATAAATTGGCAATGTCTTAACCTTTTGTTATGTATTTTACAATAAACAGTTGCCTCTGGATCTGTCCGCTGATTTTCATGAGAACAGCTGAGTGTCTATCAGAAAGCAGCTGCTCTCTAAAACTTGTTGTATGGAGCGCATACTGTAAACGGATATCAAATGCACTTTACATGATTATTAATAAACCAACCATAAAACTGCTACCATGATTATTACTTTAAAAATACATGGTAATATGGCTTCTCTCATAGCCCGCTTATCTTCTACACTATTTTTTACAATAGCAGAAAAAATTAAAGTTCCAATTGCAGTAACTATCCAACCTACAGTTAAAATCAAAAAACAGATCATTAATTTTGAATCCAACCCTTGGGTGGTAATCCAGAGAATAACAAGCATCACCAGCGCAAATGCAAATGAGCAATTCACATAATTTTTATAAATCTGAATCTCTGTAATTTTTAATCCGCGAGATGTTTCCCATAGATACACCCATATTAAAAGAATTGCAAACAGCCCTACGACCACTGAAGTTATAATAAAAAAATTATTCAAATTTGTTTGTAACATATTCGATAACTCCTTCTATTTTTGTTTTTGTACGCTCTATTTTTTTTTGATTTATATATTTTCTAGATTCTTCCTGGTCCTATGTCAAGATTTAGTACAAGTTAAAATGAGAAATTTCTTCCCATTTTAACCTGCCAGAAGCTCAGCCTCAGTGTTCGTTCTTTCATACATTTGTTCGAATTCGTTTGGCGACATATAGTTGCAATGGCTATGAATTCGTTTCGTATTGTAGAAAGCTTCCAGATATTCAAAAATCAACTGGTATGCTTGCTTATAATCACGGATTTTAAAGCGATTGAGCCATTCACGTTTGATAACAGAATGAAAGGATTCAATGCATGCATTATCCCACGGAAAAGCTTTCTTCGAATAACTGCGCTGCATATTTTCGGTTGCTTTTTTATATTCCTTTGCAACATATTGGCTGCCACGATCCGAATGGATAATTAATGGTTGATCAATATTTCGGCGAGCTTTGGCTTTGTTTATAGTATCAATCACGCAGGATACTTCCAGTGTTTCTGAAAGTGTCCAGGCTATGATTTTTCTGGAAAATAAATCCATAATACTGGTCAGATAGACAAATCCGTCTATTGTCCAGATGTAGGTGATATCCGAACACCAGACAGCATTCGGGCGGTCAGGATTAAACTGTTCATCAAGGATATTTTGTAATTCTGTGCTGAAATCAGAATCTTTTGTGGTGATGGTCCATGGTTTGCTCCACTGAGCACGGATTCCCATTTGGCGCATATATGTACCAACGGTTCTTTCCGAAATGACTTCACCGGTTTTTCGCAGTTCTACAGTGATTTTCGGAGCGCCGTAGTTCTGCTTGGAATCATCATAAATATCCTGTATTTTTGCTTTTACAGCTTTACGACGTTTTTCTGTATCAGAAGGTACGTGGTGGAGCCATGCAAGATATCCTGAGCGAGAGACACCTAAAAATTTCAACATTCCGGAGACGGAAACCCGGCGTCCAGCCTTTTTGGCAGCTTCCGTCTTCTCAGACACTTCGAGATAAATGGCTTCCGTCATTTTCCCAGAATGTTGATTGCTTTTTTTAACACATCAAGTGCATCTTGGGCATCACGTAATTCACGTCTGAGACGGGCAATTTCCTTCTGCTCATCAGATGCATAATTACCAGAACCACGAACAGGAATATCACCTGATTCTCGGAAGTCTTTCAGCCACTTTGTTAATGTACTGTAGCCGATGCCAAGATTTTCTGCACATCCACGTACTCCGAGATCTTTATGATCTTGATAGTACTGGATTGCATCAAGTTTAAATTGTTTGTCATGTTGCTTTGCCATATGAGATCCTCCTTCAGCATGTTTCTATTGTACCATGCTTATGTGTATTTGGAAATTCTCATTTTGGCTTGTACTATTTATATTCTAGCACCATCAGTATTCGTCATTTGTAATTCAATTATATTATATTCAAGGGCTTCTTCCAGAAGCCCTCAACATTGGCATCATCCAAATTCAATTCGCCAGCTTTTTCTTCACCATACAACGTTTCTTAAAAAACGAAATGCCATAGCAGAGAATTTGGTCATAATCATCCTCATACTCTTTTGCATACATCCTGTCATCAATCTGCTGCAAGGCAGCATCGCACTCACTTTCCAGTTTGTCCAGAGACTTCGTATACTTCGCTTCGAAAACTGCCACCCGGCTATTGATGGGATCATACACAACCACATCACTGCGACCTTCACCATGTTCTTTGTTAGAATCTACCATATATCCTGCCCCTGTAAAAATACCTGCAAGAAACGCATGATAAAAGTCCTCTTTATAATCATGGTAGCTGATAGTCCTTCGCAACAACACATTCATCTCTTTGGTAAGGTTCTCGCTGTCACCATTCCACACGGCATGAAACAGCGTACTCCTGTCACATTTTTTCGTGCTATCATCGAACCATTTGACAACAGTCGTTTCAAAGATTTCCTTGATTTCAGCGTTTGGGATCATAAGCGCTACTGTACCATCCGCCAGCTTACCATTATAATCTTCTTCGCGTGCTTTTGTCAGATAGCCGGTAAGATACAGCATACTCCAAAGATTCTCCTCTGAAGAATGCAGATAATCATAAGTCAAGTTCTCATCCACGCGCTGAACAATCGTACCTCCAGCCAGCAAAGTTTCCAGTTTCCCGGTGATATTGCTTCCAGCATAATCAATGAATGAGCGGATAACTGCATTATCACTCGTATTCTTCCAATAGCTGACAGGCTTTGCCTTAGGATTGCGCTGTAACTCCAGCAGATAATTCATCACGTCCCACGGACAGTAAACATCAAAATCACCGAAGTGGTATCCGTCATACCACTCCCTGATGCTTTCTGCTTTATCCAAAACGTCCGCATCTTTAAGAATCTGGTCTACCTCACTTTGAACAAAGCCAAAATACTCATTCAGCCTGGAATCTGTAATCGTGTCTGAAATAAAATTATTTGTTCCGGTAAAAATGCTTTCCTTTGCAATTTTCAAGCATCCCGTAATCACAGCAAAGCAGAGTGCCTGATTGTCCTTCAAAGCCTGCATCAGACCCTTCATGACATCTAACATCTCCTCATAGTAGCCATTGCGGTTTGCCTTTGCCACAGGAACATCATATTCGTCAATCAGGAGAATCACAGGTTTGCCATATTGCTGATACATCAATCTCGTAAGCAGCATCAGGCTTCCTTTCATATCCTTGGCCGAAGCCGTACCCTGTATCAGTTGTTTTACGATTTCTTTATCAAAACTATCTAACTTGTCGCTATCCAACAGATACAAGTGCTTCTTATACAACTCCGAGATGACAAGTGTAAGCATATCGTATGCACTGTTAAAATTCAAACCATCAACCTGCCGGAACGAAACAAACACAGTCGGCCACTGATTCATCCATTCCATGCACAGTTCATGCCTCTTTGCAATCTCAAGTTCCTCAAACAGTGCCTTGTTGTCCTTCCTGATATCAAAAAAGCTTTCCAGCATACTCATGCCAAGTGTTTTACCGAACCGCCTAGGGCGAGTGATCAAGGTTACTTTTGTTCCTGTTGTACTGAGAAGTTCGCCTATCAGACCTGATTTATCAACATAATAATAACCATTCCTGCGGATTTCCTCAAAATCAGACACCCCAACTGGAATACTCAACAATTTCATCTCTACCGCTCCTCCCTTGACTTGGCACAGATTTTTCAGTATTTCTATCATACCATAAAGTCAACCCTTATGTATAGCTTTCCTACTAAGTTACTTTTTTCACTATTCATTCACTCCTATTTTACACTTATCATTGGTTGCTATAGCCTCAATTATATTGGAAATCATATCCCTCAGAAATTAATCTGGCAATCCTGAATCTTTTTTCTACGCAAGCTGTCCAAAACATACGGTTAATAGCCGTTGGATGATATCTGTAACTTCTGATAGCACCTTCTGTCTCCTGCTCCATTGGAACACTTCCCGGCTTGATCAACTCTCGTTCTATATCCTTCCAGGTACAAAAGTCATATTGAAATTCATAATCTTCTCTTGGCCAGTCACGCATAATGGATCTGAGTTTTTCCATTCCAATATCAGAAACATTTAACTGTTCCTCGATTGAAAAATCATATTGCTCCGCATAATAAGCAAGCTTCTTATCACGTCTGGTTCTTAATATGTAACCATCCTTCGTCAACACAACTGCATGCAGGCAAAAGCTATTCGGTGGAATTTTCTCCAGATCAATTGCTTCTTTACGCATCTTCAAATTCAATACCGCATTCTCGACCTCTTGCTTTAAGGTATCATCCTTTGTATCGCCATTCCTTAACGCTTTCAAATATTCCTGTACACACATGGTCTGTGTATACCTGCATTGATCGAGCAGAATGTATATTCCTTCCTCGTTATTTTGAAACGAGACATTTTCTTTCTGACATTTACTAAAGTATCATACTTTATCATAACGTTCCCCTTTTGAATATGGTTGCTTTGCAACTAGTATTTTCCGATAATATAAAAAGGTAAAACGGATAATTGCGGAAGACCTCCACACGCCGGAACATAACCATTACTCTTAACAATAAAATGATCAGATTTTGGACAGCTAGACGAATCAGAAATCGGACAGTTTGGGAGATCATAAACACTTTATTATGGAAGTTCATAATTATTTTTTCGATTACCCTTATTCATCTTTTCTATATGCCTTAAAATAATGATGACCTATACGATCTTTTTCCGGTGGTAACTGCATATAATCACCATATGTATGACGCAAAACCTCATCATAATCTTTTGGTACACGGAATTGATATTTTTCAAATGGAACCATTACTGTTTCATCAAACCATTTACGTAAAAATATCTCTTTCTTTCCCCCTGAAAGCCATACGACACATCCAATATAGTTACTATCCTCATACTCCTTCAATTCAACAAGTTGATTGAGTTTTTTTTGAAAATACTCTTTCCCTATCAATTTAGATCCTATAAATATAGGATATTTTATAATTTTTCTAAATAATGATGTTGTAGTTTCAATAGCAAAATGTTCCCGTGTTGACTGGTAACAAAGCGAAGACAGTCTGTCCCCTTTCATACCGTAAGTAACTGCTTCTTTTTCAGTTGTTCCAAGTCCATCATATGGATATATGTCTATAAACACTCCCATGCCATATGGTTTTTCATTCTCCATTTTTATTATATATCGGTCATCACTAATTCTCGTGATCATATATGGATATTCCTTACACTCATCCAGATTAAATATTCGCAAATCAGGATATTCTTTCCTATGTATCTTCATGTATTCTAAAAATTGATCATAATCCCTGCGCGGCATCATGATATCTACATCATCATCCCATGGAATATACCCATGATGTCGAATGGCTCCTATAAGTGTTCCATATATTAAAGAATATCTAAAATTCTGTTCTTCACATATTGTTGCAACTGTATGTAATATTTCAAGTGATACTAATTGTATTTCCCTCATCGTTAACTCTGTCATTTTTTCTTCTCCACGCTTATCAACGGTTTCCTAGCAAAATGGCCATTCTCAACTTTACTGCCGTATTTTTATTCATATATCTTGTTTTAAAAGATGCTGCCAACTCTAATCGAGTAAATAAATTTCTTCTATATCCAGAAATTTTTTCTAACCATCTTTTTTCTTCTTTTCCTATCCTTGAACCATAAATTTTTAAAATCTGCTCGGCCTGACTATCTATTCCATTTTTTTCTCTGGCAACAATATCTCTGCATCTCGATGTTATCTTATTTAAAAATCCATAAGAAACACCAACAGCATTGTTTTCGTGTTGGCGATACAGCATATAGGAACCCTGATCATACCGTATACTTCCTTTTACTGCCACACATACAAGCGCAATATAAAAATCATGCATAACCAGTCGTTCCGGCATACTATAATTCTGTATCATCTGAGCCAGAGCACAATTAAATATCATCGTACACCCAAGCAGCCCTCCTGCACAAGCCAATGTATAAATATCTGTCTTCGGATCACATTTATAAACATCTCTTCCTAAAGATTTGAGCTTATCGTTCACAAGCTCTGCATTGGAACAATACAGACTTGGCGTTTTAATATCCTTTATCTGCATTATCCCTGTCCACAATTTATCCGGCATCCAATAATCATCCTGATCCGCAAATGCATAATAATCATAATTTTCACAATGCTTTATTAAATCCATAAAACTTAATGCAGGTTTTAGATTTCTTCCTTCATACCAATGAAGCTTTTTTTCTATTTCATACTGCATCAAAATTTTCTTTGTCGCATCAGTCGACCCATCATCCCGAACCCATAAATCCAGTTCAAAGTTCCCTCTCTGGTTTAATATTGATTCAATCTGTTCTTTCATATAGTTTTCCCCATTATAGGTGGACATTAAAACCGCAACTCTCACTCCTGCTCTCCAAATAAGACCTGATAAAATGTATTTTTAATAGTTGTATCCGACTCTTCAAATTTATATGTTAATTTATGAAAGCTTGTCATTTCTTTTACCGCATTTGCAATTGTCTCGTCATACTCCTCGAACAATCTCAGCAACAAGATATGTGGTGTTGCATTGCTGAATGGTACGACTTTATTCCACTCATCTGGATATGCCTCTATTACCATTTGGAAAAACATATGAAATAAATAATAATGAACTATTTTCGTATTTTCCTTCCAATATTCATACAATAGAGCTCTCTCCAACATAAGCATTTGATTATTGGAACATGATGTAATAAACCAACTTGAAACCGCAGTACATTGACCATCCAAACCCGGTTTAAGATTCTGAAACATAAAAAGATCTGAATCAAATAAATAATCTGGATATATTGGTGATGAACACCATACAGTTGCATCGATCCATGTTCCTCCATACTTAATTAATAATTCCAGGCGCAATAAATCTGACAGATGTGTTTTAGAAAAACATCCCTTTTCATATTTTTCCAAAATGTATGTCGGAAATTGTACATATTCCTTATAATTATCTTCTGTGATTAAAATTATCCTTTTATCACGCAGATTACTTTTCAAAGATTCAAAACAATACTGCACCATTTTAGGTGCATGCTCCATGCCCTGAAACCAGCACACCCAAACAATATCCACATGTTCATGTAATATATTTTTTGTATCTTCTTTCTGTTGGTATTCACTAATAAACCCTTTATATTTCTTTTTTAATTTACAATATATCCGATTATCAACTGCCAATCGGACAATCTCAAGTGATTTTCTTGACAGACCTAATATTGCCGTTTCCAATAATGAAAACAGTATTACATGCGCCATGCAATACTGTTTCAATATCTCTATACCATTTACTTTTTTAAAAATTTTTTTAAATTCTTTCATATTAGTACTGTTTTTCCCCTTATTTTTCTGAGTTATACATAAATCACTCTTTTCTTCGGGCAATTTTGCTTTACTCCCCTCGACCATATCATTTTTATTATTACCAGTTTCTGATTCTTCGTTCTTCTGTATACCATTCCTAACTATATTGTCAATAGCACAACTTAAATATGCCATAAACATTATTATGTATGCAACTATGAATAAAATTATATACACTTTTCCAAAACAGCCTGTTTCTGTCAAAAAATTATAATCCAGTATAAAAAAACCGCATGTTAATTCATATAATAAATCCCATCCACTTCCCTCAAATATCATCTGGTCCGAATACATTCTGATCAGTACATATGCCCCGGAAAATAAAAGTAAAATTTCAATTACGACCTGAAAACAAATTTCGCGCAATACAACTATTCCTGACTCTTTTTTATTTGTGCAAATAAAATCTAATAATATCTTATGAAATGCCAGATATGTAATCATAAATGCTGTTAAACAAATAATTCTCATACACTTCAATAATATTTCCTGACTAATTGTGCCAGATTGACACGCACATGCAATTATAAAAATTGGCATCATATATATAATGGTCGCAAATTCATTTTTTTCTTTTTCCTCTAGCTTTTGACAAATTCTCCCTATATCTTCAATAAAAAAATTAACTATAGACATGATCGTCGTATTAAAAATATATACCGCTAAAATTATTATTGCCTTTATAAACAAATTCACGTTATATTTTGTGAAAATTACAGAAAACAAAAGAATTCCATTCATTACTTCACAAATAACCAATGTAATTCCTTGTGCTTTATAAGGTACAAAAATATACTTCAAACATTTCATACATCTTCGCAGAAAGTGCCTTCCTCTTTGTTTTCCTTGTATAATCAAAACAATATATATCACTAAACTTACTGCTAATGCTATAGCTGTTATATCATCTTTCATTCTTTCACCTTATTAATTTCATGTACATCCTTACTTCTTTTGAGCAACATTCAATTTTTCCTATTATTTTTCAGACTTCCGAAATGCCCAAAACTTATTCATAATAAAATTCAAAGGCACACTAACCAGCAAATTAATAATCGGAGCAATTATTTTGGGAATACCCAAAACTTCTACCCATAATAATGACAAAATACTGTTCAGGAACAATCCTGTAAAAGCATATGATATATAAGTCTTTATCAAAGCGTGAACAATATTTCGTTCCTCATTATCTGCCTTTTCAAATACAAACTTATTATTCCAATAAAAAGACCACAAAACACTTAAAACAAATGCAATCACCTGTGCTGCCAGATAATCAACACTTGGTATCAGATTATTTTTTTGAAATAATATAAGTGTCACAACATAAATAACATACGATATAACTGTATTACTTAATCCTACAATCCCAAACTTAACAAATTGCATCAATAATTCCCATTGTGTTTTATTTATCTTTAATCGTAACAATTTACATAAAATAAAATCTAAAATTTTTTCGATAAATTTCCATAAATTCATGTTATTCTCTTTATCCTGCTGTATGCTCATTTTCACACTCCTAACCTTTTCCATTTCATATCTGTTTCTCCCGAATCAATCTGTATTATCGAGAAAGCTTCTCCCTGATACTTATTAATTCTTCTATGTCTTTGTTCTCTACAGTCCATTCCTCCAAAGGACATTCATCGATATATATATTCCATTTCTCTGTCAACAACTAAGAACTATTCCTATCCATATACCCTTGTTTTTCTTATCTTTTTTCGCATAATTATTATCATCTTTTTTCGAATCATTGTTCTTTTTCATTTATTCCCCCGCAAAATTTTCCATCAAAAATGTATTATAAACTATATTTTGACGTTATTCAACATTGTGCCTCCAAAAACTCAGATTCGTTTTTCAATGAGTGTTATAAAACTTAAAACCGAACACTTATTTTTTCCCATAAAACAATAAGGTCTCCTATGACTTAATATTTTGTCATAGAAGACCTTAAAATCCTATTTATAAAATTTCCAGTTCTATACTTCCAAACTATAATTTATAAACCTGCCTGATTGCCTCATCCCATTGACCACGTTCTTTTAGAACATGACAGATAATATCTCTGACAGCTCCCGATCCACCGCAATAATCTGAAACATAATCTGCTCTCTCAAGAATTTCTTCGCATGAATCCTTTGGACAACCAACGAAACCAGCCAACGACATTGCCGGCAAATCATTTAAATCATCCCCAATATACCCCAACTGTTCTTTTTCAATTCCATGTTCTTTCAAAAATGATATTAAAAAGTTTTTTTTGTCTTTTATATTCTGACAAATAAACTCCACACTCATTTCCTGCATCCGTCTTGTCACTGCTTTACATTCCCTTCCAGTCAGAACAATAATCTTCATTCCAACTGCATGCGCAGTGAAAAAACCAGCAGCATCTTTCGTGCAGAACTTCTTTAATTCATTGCCAGAATCATCATAATAAATCCCGGCATCTGTCATTGTTCCATCAACATCAATCACAAAATATTCTATCTTACCGTAGTCTAACATCATTAACTTCCTTTACATACATCCATAATCCACGAAACGTTTCCTGATCTATAAATTAGTACTTGCTGAGTCTACTTTCAACGGCATATCTGTACTTTCAATGTTCTTCATATCAACAATGGAAGTTATCTCTTCCAGATAACTTCCCCTTTCACTTTTCTCTAATGCCCATTCATCTTTCCAACTAATGCTGCTTTAAGAAAACTTGTTCCACAATCAATTGTATACATTAAAATCCGCTATTTCGTAATAATAAAGTTCCGTTCATATCACAAAGCAGAATTGTACCAAGAGGTACTCAATTATTGAGTGCCTACTAAAAATATATTATTTCGTTATCATTTAATAAATTATTATGTATGTTTTTACCTATTTTTTCATTAATATTAGTACATTGACTTATAGAATCATTATATGATTTTATAGGTTTTATAAATATTTCTCCAATAATACATTGACTACATATAATCATAAATATACAGATACAAATTACAAATTTTTTACTTCTTTGAATAGCTTTTCCTAAAATCAATCCAAATATAACATTTATAATTGGAATTGTATAATTTCCATTTAGGAATAAGGAAATCGTGCCCGCAATTGTAATAATTATTACTGCTATCCATTTTATCTTATCACTCTTAAACATCTTAAATATACAAAATAAAACCGAAAACGATATTAAATATATTAAAGCTGCTTTTAAACTATAATTTCTGTAATTTATATATGGTAAACATACAGTGGCTATTGATATCATCAATATGTTTGAGTTATCTAATTTTTCAAACAATTTGCCAAATAACTCATACAATATGATAATTTGAAAAATTATTATTAAAGAAGACATTAGTATGTGCAAATACCCTTTATCAATGCATAAAGAACTGTACAAGTGTAAGCCTAATAATGCTCCCAAAAAAGCCATTCCCATATATATAGTTTGTGTTTTTTCGCCAACTTCATTGTCAGTATTATCTAACTCATCTTCATTGCTCTTTTCAATTGATGGTAACTTCATTAGCAAATCTGTAACCTTATCAGAATAAATATATAATACAATTCCTATAACAAATACAATATCTACACCTAATGAGTTATTAAATGCCTTAGACAGATATCTGTATTGTCCATCAAAAAAGATATCTATAATACTTATAAACTCCATAAAAATGCATGTGGTCAAAATTGTAACCGGCATATCAAAGCTTTTTCTCTTTTTATTTGAAATATAAAACAAAAATATTAGTGAAATAATCCCCCAAAAAAGAAAACCTTTCCTATTGCATACACATATGGCAACAGCCCACATACACCCTCTTATCACCTTATTGATTAGCACATTTTCTTTAAAATTTCCAAATATATATATCAAATAATCCAAATAAATACTTATCATTATTCCAAGCATTAACACATCAATTGAAATAGATACATATTGGTTTTTATAAATTAGTGTTGCGATAAAATAAACTGATAACATAAAAGCTAACAGTTTATTTACATAATCGATAATAGTTACTATTTTATCTTTCATTCTTTTTCCTCTCTATAATTTTACAATTTCAGTTCCACTATTATAAATACTTACCTCTATTATTTTATTATCAATATGTATCATCATACTATGCATATCTAAAAAAACTGTTTTATTTTTTAATGTGTAAATCACTTTAATATTGAAAAATACACTTCATAGCTGAAACCATATCGCAAATTAGAAAATTTAATTTCTTGTTACCACATACAACAGTCGATGTAATAATAATTAAAACAACTTTCTAAGTATTTTTACTTTTTTAGAAATCAAATAAATAATTAATGCAATCCAAGTAGCAAAAACATATACATACACCAATTCATGTATATCTTTTACCAATTCGCTTTTATCCGCAAATAGACCCGAATAAAAACTAAGCCAATGATACGCTATCATAATATGTATATAATACATTAGTGTACTGAGTTTACCCAAACAAGATGAGTATGGTATTTTTATATCTAGTTTTATTAACAGTGTGAAAATAGAAATACATAACGGAACCATAAATAAATAAAATCCATATTCTTTAGGCAATGTATGTATGTATACCATCCCTCGATCGAATACAAAATGAGTAAAACAACCGTAATACATATATTTTTTTTCACACTTAGTTTTATTGACCTATTGCCATTTCTAAACACATCGTCTAAAAGATATGAAACAATTGAAAATAAAATGCCATATGTGAATCCAGATAATAAAGTTTTAAATATCTCATAATATGATGTGATAATTGCCTTTACTACTGGGATATGTATTGCTACACCATACCATGCGTCTGCCAATGCCATAAATAGTCCAAGTATAAAAGCACATATTGCAAGTAATAATTTGGATTTTACAAATCTAGTCACTAGAAATACAATTACATTTCCAATAATGAGTGCATAAAAAAACCATAAAACACCACCGGTTGGATAATACCAATCAAACCAATAAAATCTCAAATGAATAAATGACCAAAATAAGTAACAGAATATCCAGCGTCCTATGTTCTTTAAAAATTTTTTTATCGGATTTTCAGCCTGATTAATAGAATTCCAAAAAAAGTAACTGGACATTATAAAAAATAACGGAACCGCCAATCTCTGAGGCATATGCAATAAACCATATGTAAAATAGTTAGTAAAGCAGTTCATCTGTATTGTATGCAAAATAATAATCATACTTGCAAGTATAAATTTAACAACATCTATGCTATCTTTTCTCTTTGCCACAATAATCTCCCTTCTTTTCTTTATGTTGTAGCATTAACGCAATCTTCATACATAAGCTTTAGTTTTCTAACACTATTGAACAACAGTATTTTTCTTTAATTTGTATACTTTAATCTCATTATACTCACCCAGAAGTTCATATTTACCATTCTCAAATGCAGTTTCAAAATACTCTATAATTCGTCTTTGTACCAAAGGTTTACCCTTCCTATATATATTTTCATGAGTTTCTATAGCGTTCGGTATTTCTTTCCATACCACTATTTTGGGTGGAGCATCTTCTATCTCGGCAAATGCCTGTTCCACATATTTGTCACCAACAACATCATACCATAATACTGGAACAAAGTAGCTTTCATATCTCTCACACAATATATTGTAGATTTTCAAATATGGCCAACCAAACACAATATCATCCGGTTCACTATTATGAATTATAATTTGTGAAATGTTATCATACATTTCCTGTTCATCTTTAGAAAAATAAAAACCTTTTAATGCCTTTTCCTTTGTTGAATATATTTTATCTATTTTTACATACTCTGTCATCCCCCACCACGGATATGCACATACTGACTTCTGTGCAATTGCAATGGCAATACTACCCAAACAAATTATACAAAAAATAGATTTTATAAAGTACTTATTCGTATTTATCTTTACATTCAAAATACTTACCATTAATAAAGGAAATAATATTCTCATTGCTAATGCAGGAATGCTTGTACTTCCTGCTGCCATACTTGCAGCATATACCAAAGCAATTCCACCTGATATATACATAACCTTATACTGATCTACATTTGTTTTTCTTAATTCTAAGCAAATAACTATAATCATAGAATAAAAAGCAATAACCATTACAGCTGATTCTATCAGTCCAAACAAATTCATATTATATACAGACATATACGTATTATAATTATATGTGGTAATTATTAAAAACAAGGCAACCACTATAATTTCAAAAAATATCAAAAAATATTTACTTATGCCATATTTTTTCTTATATGCAAAAATTAACGCCCATATAATAATTACGAATTTAATAAATAAATAATATGTCCTAAAAAAACAAATTTCAGTTTCTAATCCTACTTTTTCAAGAACATATAAAATCATTACTGTTCCAAACAAAAAGTTGATTTTTTTATTGTTCAGTTTCTCAAATGATAAATTAAAGACTACTATTAATGCAATTATCCAACAATCCCAATTTTTCAACACTTGAATAGGCGAAAATAAAACAATATCAAAAATTGTTCCCTTTCCATTCACTGACACAAATACCTGATCAATAAAATTAAACAAACTATTATTAACTATAAAGTACAAAAAAGCAATTGCAATTGGAATAATTTCACCTACAGCAATAAATAAAATATACTTAAAATAATTTCTATTTTTTTCTTTTATACATAAAACTGTAAAAATAATAAAATAGATAATATTGGCAGATACAAAAATGGTTTGTTTTGTCAAAAACATTAACCCCATAATTCCACCTGCTATTGCAAGCATCTGATACTTTTTACTTTCAGAATTTGTTTGTGAAAAACGAATTGCAAAATACACTAATGCTACTGTCAAAACTACAATGTGCTGGTTATAATCTCCAAACAAATCAAATACATCACACGTACATAATATTGCAGATATAGAGCATGCAATTGAACTCCTTATCCAATCATATCGCATATTTAAAATTTTATAAACAAATATGTATATACTAGTTCTTTCAATCAAATACCATACTCTAAAAATAATTAAAAATCCAAAAGATAATTTCCAGAACGCATAGTCTATCAGCAGATTTAATGGTGGCAAATAATAATAAAAATCTCTATATGGCATTTTTCCAGCCATAATTAACTCTATATAATTTACGAACCATCCTTCACTTTGAGGAAACGTATTAAAAAAATAATTGCTTGAAAAAAACAATTCAACTGCTATAATTATGAGATAACCTAATATATTTTTTTGTTTGTCAATTCTTTTTGTTTTCACAACAATCTATTCTCAATTCTTTCACTAGTCGATAAGTATGCGCCATACTATACTTAGATAAAACATGTAATTCTTTCCCTTGCTTTTTAATGAGTTAAATATATAAATTCAAATTGTTAAAACGCATTCCTAGTCACATGCTTTAAATAAAATCTACCCTTAGCCACTTTTGAACCATGTACTGTATATACTATTTTTCTTTAAGCACTATTTTTAAATTTTTCATAAAGCAAGCTATAATTTGGCATCCCAAACAAAAAACACTTATAAAATATACAACATAACTGTATGACAAAATATATCCCAACTCTTTTTCAATCTGGGGAAGTGCTAATGGGACTAATATTATTAAATATAACACCATTGAAAGATAATTACCTTTTTCTATTTGACCTATATTCACCTCATTTAATAACATCACAAATGGAATTATCATGAATAAAAGTACATATGTATCAGATACAGATGGCACCCACATTAGTAATAACGTTAATGCACACCATAACTTCCAATCATTCTTCTCCAGAAAAATCATTATTACTAAAAATAATAATAAAATAATCCATATTTTATTACATATTGCATCTGGAACAGTAATTCCACAAACATATCCTACGGTTTTTACAATATTTTTCAGAGAAAAATTATAAGCTAACGCAGTACGTCCCTCTGAGAAATTCAATAAACATTCTACAAAACTTCTAAAGGCGTTTCTTCCATAAACCAAAAAGGGTAAAAAAAATGCACAAACACCATATATAAATAATCTAAATGTTTCTTTCCATTTCTTTTCCTTCACTAATATAAACCCATATACCGCCGGATACAATTTTAATGATGCAGACAGAGCTAGACTAATTAAAGCTAACTCCTTCATATTCTTTCTTTCATCGTTATAGTATGCAACAAAAAACATAGTTAAAGCAAATGCCAAATTAATTTGATTTCCCCTTTCAAACGAAAACATAACCGGCATACTAATCAGCAAAGCTAATCCCAATAATTTTTTATTTTTTGAAGAAAGATTACTAACCTTACTAATACTAATCCAACTAATCCATACCACTAAAATATTATATAGAATAAACACTATCCATGCAGCGCTCTCTGCTCTATACATAAGTCCATTTTCAACATATACTTCTACTGGAATCGCTTGATACACAAATTTAAAAAAAAGCATTGCTAGAGCTGGATAATTTCCTATATTTTGTTCAAAAGGATTGTCATGCCAACCATATACACATTTAAAATAATCTGCAAATGTATCATTATGATCCCCAAAAAACACAGAATCAAAGTACTTTCCATGTGTACAAAAGCAAATGATATAAAATAATGCTGTAAGCATAATAATCACATATAAATAATACCGTATACTTTTTTCTGATTTATTTTCCACAATCTATCCCTCTATTTCTTTCAACACCTGATAAGTCCGAGTCATTCCCTCTTTCAAGTCAAATTTATAATTCCATCCAAGTTCTTTCAATTTTGTCTCTACGGGTTTGTTATAAGAATTTAATGTATTCTCTACATATTCATCATCACGTGCCTTGACAACAACATTTAGTTTGTTTTCCGGGATATTTACTACGATATCTGCCAACTCTTTTACACTAAAAAATTGCTCTGTATTGCATACATTGTATGCCTCTCCTTCTTTTCCCTTTAATAAGATTAGCATGTATGCAAACACTGCATCCGCCAAATAACAAAACGGACGTTTGGCTTTACCATTACTTTGCATTACAATATCCTGTGATTCAATAGCACATTTCAAGAATGACGCAAATACTCTTGGATCACTTTTAAAGTCCATTGTTGGACCATAGGTATGCCCTATTCTTGCCATATTAGCTCTTATACCATATTCTCTTGTAAATGAAGCACATAATGTTTCCGCTGCTCTTTTACTCTCCCCATAGCAGCTATGTATATCTAATGGATCCATTTTTCCTACTGTTGTTTCATCAATATTGGAAGGATCATCTACCGTTCCATAAATATCTCCTGTGCTGAACAAGAGAAAACTATCACATTTTTTTTCCACCGCTAATTTTAATAAATAATATGTTCCTAACAAATTAGGTTCCATTACCTCAACTGGATTTGTTGAATATAATCTAGGATCAGCTACTCCTGCGCCATGTATTATATAATCAATTTTGTCTTCCAATTTAATTGGTTTGCATATGTCAATATTGCTAAATTCGAAAGCATTCTCTTCCCATATTTCATTGAACCGTCCAAATGCTTTCTCCTTATTTCGTCCTTGAGCAATGACTCTGACATTAATACCATACTGTATGTTAAGATACATTAAAAAATATACAATGTAAGATGTAATCATTCCATAGGCTCCAGATACAAAAATTGTTTTGCCATCTAACACTGTCCAATCAATATCTCTATTATAAATACTTTCCATATCTTCTTTAATAATCTTATTGTCCAAATACATGTCATTCCTCATCACTTTCGAAATTTAGTCTTTCAGCCTCAACAACAAGTGGTCTATTTAACAGTCTAACGTTGAGATTATACATATACTCTCCTAGCAAACCAATAAAAAACAATTGAAAAAAACCTAATGTCAAAATAATTAATAAAATAGGAATGGTACCTGTTTGGTATGCATTCCAATTGCACAATTTCAGGATAAAATAAACTATGGCTATGATCAAACAAATTCCCGCCCCCACACACGAAAGAACAGACATAGTTCTAATACCCATACGTGTGTAATTTGTAAAACTTCTCATTGCAATACTATACAATGTCATTATATTGTTATGTGTTTTTCCAGCTTTTCTAGGTGGCTGTTCAAATTCAATGATTGAATAGTTATATCCAAACTCTGCTATTATACCTCTCATAAAAGGAATTGGGTCATTTAAATCTCTAAGAATATTCACAAACGATCTATCATATAACCCAAATCCTGTAAAATGTTCAATTGGCTCTATCGTACTCATTTTTCTAAAAAGTTTATAATATGTAGTTCTTAGAAAATATTTCACTTTATTTTCCTTGCTGCTCGACTTAACAGCCATAACCAATGTATGACCATTTTCCCACTCTTTAATAAATTTTGGGATCATCTCAACTGGATCTTGGAAATCGCAACTCATTGTAATAGAACAGTCTCCTGTTGTCTGTAACAATCCATAGAACGGAGAATTATTTTGCCCAAAATTTCTGATATTAAAAATAGCTTTTACTTTTTTATTTTCTCTACACATTTCGCGCAAATAAACTCTTGTCTTATCTGTAGATGCATTATCAATAAATACAATTTCATAATCATACTCTGACAAACATTCTTGAAACTGTTTTATCAGTGCAGCACTAATTTCTCTTACATTCTCCTCTTCATTATAACACGGAATCAATATACTTATTTTTTTCATACTCTTTACTCTTCCTACTGTATCAATTCTATTCCATTACCTTCTGGATCTTCACAAAAACAACATTTCTTATTTCCTATGGTGTAAATATCTGTGATTTTTTTTCCACCATAATTTTGTATTCTTTGTACTGTTGTATCAATGTCTGACACGCCAAATGCAACATGTGACATTCCAACATCACAGATTTTTCTTTTGCACTTTCGTTGCTTATCTTCATCGGGGATTACATATATTAATTCAAGCATATCACCTGTACCATTTTTTTTCCCCATTTCTGTAATTAATTTGGTAATCAGTACTTTTGCTCCTTTATAACCTAAAAGATCATCAAACAGCGAACCTGAATCTTGATAATTTTCGCATATTATTGTCATAAAAAAGCATTTTTTATAAAACTCCGCTTGCTTTGCTATATCTTCCACATAAATCCCTGTATGCCTAATATTTAACATTATATCTCCTTACATTAAAGCAGCTCCACCATCAACCGGAACAACCGCACCTGTCACATAAGATGCATCATCCGAAACAAAAAACAAAGCCACTTTTGCAATCTCTTTTGTTTTTCCAACACGTCCCATAGGAATAGAATCATTAAATCTCGAAAAATCTCTGTTTGTCCATAGAGGTGTATCCGTCACTCCTGGACAAATACAATTTACTCGAATCTTATCAGAATAATTCAACGCACAATATTTTGTAAAATGAATTGTTGCCGCTTTCGATGATGAGTACATATAATTTTTTGTACCTCTAATATTGCAGTCTAATCCGTCGATTGAAGCACAATTCAAAACATTTCCATGTCTTTCTATAATTAAATCAATAAATTCTTTTGTCATTAACATTGTTGCTTTAACATTAACATCAAATGTTTTATTCCAATCACTTAGTTGTATATCTTCTAATGCACTCGTAATCAATATTCCCACATTATTAAACAAAATATCTACATGTCCATATGCTTCAAGAACTTGTTTTTTTAATTCCTTTACTGCTTGTTCCTCTGTAACATCGCATGAAAAGAACATTGCTTCTCCATTCTTTTCACGTATTTCATCAACAACCCTATTTCCCTTTTCTACATTTCTGCCAACAACAATAACAGTCGCTCCTTCTTCTGCAAACAACTTTGCTGAAGCTTCTCCTATTCCGGAAGTTCCCCCTGTTATCAATGCAATCTTTCCATCTAATTTTCCCATAGTTCACCTCTCATCCCACATTTTAATATACATATTCTTTTTTAACTCATCGTGTTCTAAAAATGGTGCCAAATCCTCTAATGGTGGAGAATATAAACTTCCATCTTGTAATTTTTTAACTGCGGATTTTGGTTCAAATATTTGTGTCGTCGAACATACCACTTCCAACATACAATAACTATTTTCATTAACAATCCATTCAATTTTTTTCTGCATTTCATCTATGCTGTCACATCTTTGATATGGAATTCCAAAAGCATACGATACCTTTTGGAAATCAGGAAAACTCAAATCACCACTTTCAGGGCCTATACCAACAAAATTTTTATTAAATAAGTTTGTTTGTGTGAGTCGGATCTGATGATATCCATTATTGTTAATAAGAATAATTTTCACAGGAAGTTTGTTTGTTACAATAGTCTGTAATTCCTGAAGATTCATCATAATACTGCCGTCCCCTGCAATACAGACAACCTGTTTTCTATCGATTGCAACACATGCACCTATAGCTGCCGGCAAATCATATCCCATAGAAGACATGGCACAGTTCATTAAAAATCTCTGTCCCTTCTTTATATAATATGCCGCACTGCCAACCACACTTGCAGATCCGTTAGTTACAACCGTAATCATATTCTCTGGTAAACTTCTGCTAAACGAATCAATAAAAGCATACACATTTAACGGTTTTCTATTTTCATAATGTTTCTTAGTCACTACCGGATATTGGAGTTTCCAATTCTTACATATTTCCAGCCATTCTTTTGGATTAGAATATTTCACCTTTTCATCTGCGATAATATTTAATAATTTATTAATAAAAATCGTTGCATCTGCGCAAATAGGTAAATCTACTCTAATAGTTTTTTTCTGTAATTCAAGCTCATCTATATCAACATCAATAATATAAGCCTCTCTTGCCCATGACTCTAACTGATAGCCAACCTGATAGATATTCAGCCTGTTTCCAATTGCAATAACCAGATCACTATTCTGAACTGCAAAGTTACCTGGTCTATCACCCATTGTCCCAGCTCTGCCAACATAATACTTACTATCTGTTTCCATCAGATCTATACTATCCCAACATGTAACCACTGGAATTTCTACAGCACTTGCCAATTTTGTAAGATCTTCCTGCGCTCCACTTATTCTCACACCATTTCCAGCATATATAATTGGGCGCTTTGCATCCTTAACCTTGTCAATAACGCTCCTTATCTTTCTTTCAAGTTCACCATTCTCATCTACTCTTGCACCATCGTTATTTTGAACAATATCATATCCGACAAGATCCTCTGTTTCCACGAATGTTCCCTGAATATCAAGCGGCACCTCAATCCAACAAGGTCCAGGTCTTCCATTTTTCGCTAAATAAAAAGCTTTTTCAAGTATATATCTTACATTATTAGGATTCATTAAAGTTTCAGCATATTTTGTCATTTTACTCAATGCTGACATAATATCAAACTCCTGATTTCCTAGTGTTCTAAGATCTAATCCGCTGTTTATTGTCATCAATGATGTTTTAGTCTGTCCAGACACTACTATCATCGGAATCGAATCCTGATACGCACCCGCAACTCCATTTAAAGCATTAATAGCTCCAGGACCACTTGTTACACACAAGCCTGCCATTTCATTATTCACACGAAAATAAGCTTCCGCTGCCATTGCAGAAGCTTGTTCGTGATGATTGTAAATGCACTGTAGTCTTTCATGATGACCAAATGAATCATTCATATGCATTGCACCGCCACCAACCACAGTAAATATTGTCTTTATTCCATTATCAGCAAAATAATTTGCAATATAATCAGATACTTTTACTCTCATCTTTACGCCCTATATAATTTTTTAAAATAGTTTATTGCATAGTCAATTTCCTGCTCAGTAACATCATGTACTACAGATAATTCACCGTTCTCACCATAACTACTGATTAATACAGCTGTAAGCGATTCACTAACCTGCTTTTTATCTTTCCGAATTGCTTTCATATAATCTTCTAATGGTTTATCTAAAAGTTTACTGTCAATATCAATCACTTCAAGCAAAACTTTTTCGCTTCTCTTTACCACATCAGAAGATATTAATCCTCTCTTTTCAGATATACTATTTGCCATAATCATACCTATTGCAACTGCTGTGCCATGAGGTATCTCATATTCTGTAATAACCTCTATTGCATGACCAAATGTATGTGCAAAATTAAGTTTTATTCTTTCACCTTTATCAAACTCATCTACTTCAATAAATTTCTTTTTGAAAGACAAACTACTATGAACAAACTGATCTACAATCTGTGGTTTTCGTTCAAGAAGACCTTCAATATTATCTTCAATATTTTTCAAGCCATTCTGACCTGCCATAATATTAAATTTTATAACTTCACCAAGTCCACTTTTAAAGTCCCTCTCTGTAAGAGTATGAAACATTTCAGAACAGATATGAATTTCATCTGGTGGATAAAAAGTTCCCAAAAGATTCTTGTATTTTTTATAGTTAAGAGAGGTTTTTCCACCAATACAACTATCACAAGCTGCCAGAAGTGTAGTTGGAACAAATATCCAATTAATTCCTCTATATGTGACATTTGCAACAAATCCTGTGATATCCTGAATGATTCCACCACCGATTGATATCAGAGTAGCATTCCTTTTTGCCGGAATCTCTGTTATCTTTTCGCAAATATCAAGAGCAGTATCCACCACTTTATTCTTCTCTGTTGCTTCTACAACAAACAATCTTTCTGATGGGATCTCTTCAAAACAATCTTTGTATAATTCATAGACATTCTTATCTACAACAATTTCACTGTTAGGTTTTGACACTAAATCTTTCAAAAAAACTTTGTTATCTTCGAAGATCACTTCATATTCTTTGAATCTTGATTGAATTTTCACTTTATCATCCTTCCTAAAAAGCTTCATCGTGTTCATTATTATTGGTATCATACGCTGAATATGTTAAGAATCTAATATCCATTGTACGGCGCGCCTCATATATGCTCTCACGCATATGAGTATTTAAATTATGAGCCTCATCTTTTACAAAATAATACTCCATCTCTGGGTTAAAATAATTGTCCTCTTTATCTGAATATCCATCAAAACCAGCACAGCATATTTTATTAATTCCAATACTTTCAAGAAGTTTTATTAACATAAGAAAAGAATTATCCATTATCTTTTCATTTCGTTCAAGCAGAGGAGCTCTATTAAATACAAAGTCGAACTTTCCATTTCTACATTCTACGTTTGTTGTTGCTATAACCTTTATACCATCCGTTTTCATATCATGATACCTTTTTACATTAGTTGTAAATACCGCATCTACTTTTATTTCTTTTGGAATATAATTTATAGAAATCACATATGGATTTTCCTTTGCTATATATTCATCCACTCTGGCTTTTTGTAATTCTATATTTTTTCCCGGACCAACAACAAGAATATTTCTCTTTTTCAGTTCAGCACTTAATTTTTCTCTTGCCTCATCTTCTGAACACTTTTCTGTAACAAATTGATCATACAACTGTTCTGCAACAATTTTATCATATAATAATTTCTTATCTTCCGGCTCAATCATAGAAAGAATATCATTTAATTTAGAAACCGATAAATTTTGTTTATCTTTATACAAGGTAAGATAATTTGGATGGCAATCATTAAGAGCACACAAGTAGAAAAACATTTTATATCCCCATGGTGCTTTGTCATAAAAGCCCATAATGCTCTCCTGTATAGCCTCAAGCATTGGGTTTATATTATAATTCTTTCCATATTTTTCATTTAGCCGCATACTGACTAATTCAAGAGGTGCATTTCCTGCGCTCTTTCCCATTCCATAAAGCGTAGCATCCACAACAATATCCCTATCTGTCTCTTTACCCAAAAAAGCAAGTGCATTTGCATACGCCAACTGAAAATTATTATGTGCATGAAACCCTATTCCGATTGTCGAATCTACATTAGCGTCTAAGATTTCATAATAATGAAGTAAATCTTCCGGATGAAGCAGTCCATATGTATCTACCATTGATACCGCATATGGTTTTACGTCATTTACTAAACTAATCAATTCCAACAAATCTTCATCCGTGTAGCTTGTAATAGAAACCAACTGTGAGTACACTTTATATCCAAGTTTCTTTATCGCGCGACAATACTCCATTGCCTCATGCATGATACCCTTTTTAAAGATAACTCTTATTCCATCAATATAACTTTCTGAGCAAGGCTTAATATTAGAAATATCACAAGTCCCATAGTCTATCATGCCGACAATCTGTGCCTGTTTTCTATCAAGATTTCCATATATTTTTTCAACTGAATCTGTATCTGGCATAATGCTTCGATCTATATCAAAAGGTCTTCTGTCATCCAAAAATCCAATTTCAATGACATCAACTCCTGCATCAACAAGCCGTTCAAATATGCTTTCTATATTATCATGACCAAACTTCCAGTCATTAACATAACCTCCATCTCGAAGTGTACAATCTAACAATTTAATCTTACTCATTTTCTTTCTCCGTTCTCTATTGATTTACAGCCTCTTTAATGATCTGTGCCATATAATCAATCTTTTCATCTGTCATTCCCGGATATACTCCAACCCAGAATGTATGAGACATGATAAAGTCAGTATTTTTTAACTCACCAACAACTCTATATGCATCTGTTCCACGAATCTGGTCAAAACATGGATGTTTTATTAAGTTACCACTAAAAAGAAGTCTTGTCTGAACATTATGCTCTTCGATATACTTTGTAACCTTATTCCTATCAAGTCCACTCTCTTCCCTGACACTTATAAGGAAACCAAACCATGATGGTTCAGAATTTTCTGCTGGTTCCGGTAAAATAATCTTGCCAGATACTTCTTCAAGATTTTTTCTTAATCTATCCCAATTATGTCTACGTCTCTCAATAAAGGAAGGGAATTTCTTTAACTGTTCGCATCCAACAGCAGCCTGCATATCTGTAACCTTAAGGTTGTATCCAAAATGACTATATACATATTTGTGATCATATCCTACTGGAAGTTCTCCGTACTGACCATCAAATCTGTGTTTACAGAAATTATCCTGTCCTGAAGGACAAATGCAATCTCTTCCCCAGTCTCTGAAGGAAAGAATCAATCTGTGAAGTTCTGGATTATTTGTATATACACAACCGCCTTCTCCCATTGTCATATGATGTGGTGGATAGAATGAACTTGTTCCGATATCTCCCCATGTTCCTGAGAATCTTGTCTCGCCATCAATTGTATATTTCGTTCCGAGAGCATCACAGTTATCTTCTACCAGCCATAAATTATGTTTATTACAGAACTCGCGGACATGTTTCAGATCAAATGGATTACCAAGTGTATGAGCAATCATTACCGCTTTTGTCTTTGGACTGAGTGCCGCTTCAAGCTGTGCAACATCGATATTATACTGTGGGACAGTCACATCAACAAACACCGGTACTGCACCGTATTGGATAGCCGGTGTCACTGTTGTTGGGAATCCACAAGCTACCGTAATCACTTCATCTCCCTTTTTTATCTGTCTGTCACCAAGTTCTGGTGCAGTAAGAGCCATAAATGCGATAAGGTTTGCTGATGAACCCGAATTCACTAAATGTGCATATTTGACACCGATCCAATCGGCAAATTCCTTTTCAAACTGATCTGAAAATCTTCCTGTTGTGAGCCAAAAATCAAGTGTAGCATCTGTAAGAGCCATCATCTCTTTTTCATCATACACACGTGAAGCATATGAAATTCTGTCTCCAGGTGTAAACTCTTTATCCTGCTCAGGTTTCTTAAAATCTTTATAATATTCCGCAACAAGTGTTTTAATCTGTTCTCTTGCTTCTGATTCGTTACTCCAATTAGACATCTCAATCTCCTAATCTTTATTATTTAGTATTCTTCAAAAAATTCTTTTATCTGCTCATCCATGCATTTAGGAATATCTTCACCTTTAAAATATACCTTAGACCATTCCACAGTCTTTTCAACAGCCTCTGCTACTCCCCATCTCGGTTTCCATCCAAACACCTTCTTAATTTTAGAGCAGTCAAGTTTAAGAAAATTTGCTTCATGCGGTGCGTTAATCTCTGACTTCTTTATCCATTTCACGCAATTCTCACCTTGTTCATCCTGATTCCACTTTTCACAGAACAGATCAACCAACTGTCCGGTAGTAATGCAATCTCTGTCATCTGGTCCGACATTATAAAATCCAGCCAGTTCCTTATCCTCGTACTGTGCTTTCAAAATCATCAGATATATTTTCAACGGTTCAAGGACATGCTGATATGGTCTTGTCGAATGCGGATTTCTCACAATAATATCTTCTCTTTTTTCTGCTGCCCTTACACAATCAGGAATAATTCTATCATTGGCGAAATCTCCTCCACCAATAACATTACCTGCTCTTGCTGTGGATACCGCTACTTCCATTTCTCCATAAAAAGAATTGATATAACTATGTGTTACCAACTCCGAACATGATTTACTATTAGAATAAGGATCATAACCATCTAATGGCTCATTCTCTCGATATCCCCATTCCCACTCATTATTCTTATATACCTTATCGGTAGTGACATTTAAAAATGATTTCACACAAGGATTTAATCTGACAGCCTCACAAATATTAACCGTTCCCATCACATTTGTCTCGTATGTATACACAGGATCCTTATAAGAATCTCGTACTATTGGCTGTGCCGCAAGATGAATGACGATTTCCGGCTGTGTTTCTTTAAACACCTCTAATAAATGTTCTCTGTCTTTTATATCTCCAATTACAGACTTCATCCGATTTTCAACATCTGCTAATCCGAATAAATTGGGATTAGTTGGTGCTTCCAATGAATATCCTGTTACACTAGCTCCGGCTTGTACCAATATTCTACTCAACCAAGCTCCCTTGAATCCCGTGTGTCCTGTTACGAGAACTTTTTTATCTTTATAAAACTCTAATAGTTCACTCATAATTAATCTTCCCATTTCTTCCATGGTGCTTTTCCGTTCTTTAATAACTTTTCAAGCAAATCCATTTCTCTCTTGTTATCCATACACTGCCAAAAACCTTTATGCATATATGACATCAATTCACCCTGTTCTGATAATTTAACCAGTGGTTCTTTTTCAAATACTGTATCATCACCATCAATATAATCGAATATTTCCGGATTCAATACCATGTAACCTGCATTAATAGGTGCACCATCGCACATATTCTTTTCTCTAAATGCTCTAACTGTATTATCGGGATCTATATCAAGTATTCCCTTTTCCTGTTCCTGAAGAACAGCTGTTAAAGTAGCTATTTTCCCATGCTCTTTATGGAATTGTAAAAGTTTATTAATATCTACATCGCACACACCGTCCCCATATGTCATCATGAACGGCTCATCACCTACATATTTCTGTATACGTTTTATCCTTCCGCCAGTCATAGTATTAAGTCCTGTATCTACAACAGTAACCTTCCATTTATCCAGATGCTGATCATGTACAATTATGCTTCTGTCTCCATTTGTATAGTCGAATGTAATATCACTATTGTGAAGGAAATAGTCTGCAAACCACTCTTTTATAACGTGCTGTTTATATCCGGCGCACACTATAAACTCATTAAATCCATAATAGGAATATTCCTTCATGATATGCCACAAGATAGGCTTCCCCCCTATTTCAATCATCGGCTTTGGCTTGTATTGTGATTCTTCACTTATACGTGTTCCTAATCCTCCTGCTAATAATACTACTTTCATTTGTAATCTCCTTATTTTTCGTACTTGTAAACATATAAATTAACTATATCATGAATCAAATTGTAACGCAACCCCCCAAAAAACGCCATGTATTGCTATTTCTATTTTTTATGTCTGCATTTTCCGAATAATATCTCCAACATGTTTTTTGCAAACTCATTCCTGGTTAAAATCAATACAATAAAATATCCTAACATGCTGATTAAAATTGTCAGAACTGTTTTTGTCCAAAGATTCTCTGTCACAATTGCAACGCATTTTCCAATCAAAACGATCAACATCACACCAATTACAGGTCCTGTCAAATCTTTCCTGCACGCTATCAGCTTTATTTTCCTATCCACCCTGCTGATCGCAATACAAAGTGATATTAATTCTGAAACAGCAGTCGTTGCTGCTGCTGCAGTAATACCATACTTTGGAACAAATAAAAGATTCAGTATAATATTTGCCATCGCCGAAATCACACATGCGATAAGGCATGTTTTTTCCTCCATTGCCGGAAGCAGCAACACATTTCCAATCAGTCCTCCAATAAGTGAAATTGCTAATGCAATGGAAAGTATATGTAGGGAACCTGTCGCTCCCAGATATTCTTTTCCTGCAATAATCTCTATCATCTCCGGACACAATATATTGATTCCGACCACACATGGCAGTCCAAGAATCACAACAAAATTGAATGTATACCGAAACAATTTATTAATTTCATTGTAATTTCCTTCATTAAAATTCTTTGTCATCTGCGGCATAACCACCCATGCAATGGATGCGATCGTAGAATTTACAAGACTATATATTTTTACGGATGTGCTATATAGTCCAACCTCATAGTTACCTTTTATGATTCCCAGTATCGTGATGTCTGAATTACAATAAATAGTCTGTGCAAGAACCATTACAAATAGTAAAAGAACTGGTGGCAGATGTCTCTTCCAGTCAATGTTCAATGTCAGTTTCGTTTTACAAAATTTTCTTCTGTATACCATATTGGTAATACTGGCTCCACTTGAGGCAATTACTGTAATGACCGCATAACGCATATAATCTTCCGGTTTCCGTACAAAAAGGAGCATTGCCGCAATGGAAACTAACTGAAAAAGGAATGTACGGACTGTAATATACTTAAAATCCTCCATAGCTGTATTCAGCCAGTCCGCACCCAATGTTGTAAACAATACGGTTGTGCTTAGAATAATGATCATTTCCCGATAATTTTCCAATGGTTTTACAGCTAACAGTGCCAGTGCCAAACCTATATATGCAATAAATGTAGTAACCATATTAAGGGAAATAATCTGACCAACCATATTCTCTAATTTTTTCTTATCATCTTTTATTTTCGAACACTCTCTCACTGCATAAGTTGTAATTCCTAATGATGCAGCCAAAGAAACATAACTGATAATCGAATTACCAAAATTCACTTTTCCTACATTCTCTGCATGTAACACTCTGCTGATATAAGGGAAAGTTATCAACGGAAAGACCACTTGCGAAAACGTTTTCAGTAAACTGTATATTGAATTTTTTCTTACTTTATTATCCATGAATAACTCCCTGTATTATGTTTGTTAATGCAAAACATTCTTTATTTTTCTAATCTGCATCCATACTACATGCAGTAATCTGAGTATTCCCACCGGGCAATTTACAAGTATCCAAAATGTTGTTTTTAAATCGTGATATGTTTCTACACACGGCCATATATATGCTTTTCTCCAGTTTGCCTGATTTTTGCATGTACAACGGAATCGGATTACAAATTGTCTTACTGTATTTTTAGTGGATTTATAATAAATATCTGATAATATTTTTTCAGAAAAGCCACCATTCTTTCCACCTTCTAATATCAATTTGTGATAGTTATAAAACCATACCTCATACAAATCATATCCAACAGTTTCATTACTGGAGGCTGCAAGATAATTATAGGTATCAATAATATATATCCCCTGCTCCCGCATGGTTGCCAGTGCAATATAGCTCTGTATAAAATATGTTCCAATATATTGTTCTTTATTTTCTACTCTTCTTACCAATTCCGTTCTAAATACAAGAGAGGACATAAACGTAATAAAAATTCCTGTTTCTTCAAGGAATTGTTCTCTGGAAGAATAAATCTTTAACCCTGTTTCCTTCCAGCGTGGTTCATTATACACAAAAGGCGCCTCACTTACTAACCCAGAAGTATTTAAATGCAAAAATACCGGTTTTTTTTCCAATGTATTCAAAAGATGTTCCACTGCCATCGGAAGTAAAAAATCATCATCTCCCAGTAAAAGGACATACTCACCCACAGCCTTATCAAAACAATTCAGGAAATTTTTATCTGGTCCTACATTCTCTGCATTTCTGTAATAATGGATATTCTCTGCCTTCTTCACAAGTTCAGTCATGTACTCGCCAGTTCCATCCGTAGAAGCATTGTCTGAAACAATAATCTCAATTTGTTCTATTTTTTTCTGTTCCATCAATCGTTTTAAACATATTTTTAATTTTTCCAGACGATTATAAGTAGGTATTGCTATTGTTAATGCATAATTTTTCTGCTCTGCCATCTGTCTAATTCCTTTAAAAAATCCCGTACACTCTCTGGGTTCATCACTTTTCTATACCAAATATCTTCATGGAGCTCTATAAATTTCCTGTCAACTTTAGCATAATCAATTTTTACCAGTTCCTTTATCACATCATCCGTGAACCGATATTTTATAACCCTGGCAGGCACACCGCCGACAACTGCATATGGCGGAACATCTTCCGTCACAACTGCGCCGGCCGCTATCACTGCTCCCTGGCCAATCTCTACTCCTGAAAGAACGAGGGCTGAATCTCCAATCCAGACATCATCATTTACAATAATATTTCCTTTCGCCTGAGTCTCCCCTTCTTTTTTTAGCACTTTCGCCTGAAATGGATATGTAGAAACACAATCGAGCCTGTGCTCTCCCCCCAGAACAAAACGAACGTTTTGAGCAACAGAACAAAATTGACCAATTATCAGTTTCGTATTCTCACATCCAAATGTTTCAACACATATTGGTCCATATGTATATCTTCCAACGTGTATTTGTTCTATATCACATAAATTAGTCAAGTATGTCATATTATGTCGATTTCTTTTTTTCCACTTTATTTTAAGTTTAAGTAACACTATTACTCTTTTTATCAAAAATTTTTTCCTTTCATTTATCCATTCACTTTAGGAACAATTTTTCATATTGTCCGGAAATATACTCCCAACTATACCAGTCACATACTCTTTTTCTTGCTCTTTCTGTATATTTATTTATCTCAGACTGATCTAAATGATCCGCTCTTTCTATCAAGCCAGCAAGATTCCCCTCTTCTTTTGACCAATACATTGCGCCGTCCTCTGCTACCTCCCGGTTAAATCCTACATTCAATAGCAAATTAAGTTGTGTGCTCGCCAGAGCTTCCAGAAGACTTGGATTAGTTCCTCCCACTTCATGACCATGAAAATATCCATATGCATTTTCCCGAATTTTCATTAACATTTCTGAGTCATATACTGTACCCGCAAATTTGATTCTGGAATCCTTGGAATAACCGGTTTTCAATTCAAGTTCTTTTAAAAATTTATCATTCACATTCGTGATAAGAACAAAATCTCTTTCGGATTTGCATTTTATAAATTCTTTTATCATTACTTCATAATTATTTTCCGGAACGAACCTTCCAACTACCAGATAATACTGCTTAGGGTGAATTTTTCTCTCTGCATACCATTTTTTTAATTTTTCATCTGAATCTGCCATCTGACTCTTTCTTATTTCCGTTCCATATGCAATAAACGTGGTTTTAGGATAATATTTCTCATATTCCTTTTTTATATATTGCTCTATATTTTTACTGTCGCAAATTAATAAATCTGCATTTTTTACCATCATTTGTTCTGATATTTTCCAATATTTTCGTACACAAGCATTCCACTTCTGCCGCATCCATTCATGCCCATCCGGATTGACATATACCTTTCCTCCAAGCTTATGTATTTTTCTTACATAGTGCCTTATAAATGGTCCAATACGACACGCTAATATATAAATAACAGGCTGTTTTACCTGCTTTTTCTCTATATATCTGCAACACTCTTTTAACGCAGCTACATCATAATAAATAGCTTGTGCTGGTCCAATATCAGGTACTTTTATCATAAAACATCTTGCATTATGATATATATACTCTTTATTCTCCTCTCCCTTACATGCTACATGATACTTTATCTTATCATTATTACGATGATATTCTGTTAATTTATCTACAAAAGTTTCGTACCCACCATATGCCGCCGGTATCCCTTTTGACCCTATTATAAATACATTCTGCATCTTTTACATACTTCCCTTTCCGGATACCACAACCTGAACTGTCCGAAATAATATTTTAATATCATTCGCCATGCTCCAATGACAAATGTATTCTGTATCGAGTTTGACTACTTCTTCGAAATCTGTAATTTCACTTCTTCCTGAGACCTGCCAAAGTCCTGTAATACCAGGCTTTACCGACAATCTTGCTTTATGATGCAATTTATACTTCTCATATTCATCTACTGTAGGTGGTCTTGTCCCCACTAATGACATATCTCCCCTTAAAACATTAAAAAACTGTGGGAACTCGTCTAAGCTTAGTTTGCGAATCCAGTTTCCAATTCCCGGTATATATTCTCCTGTTTTCTGATCAATTTTGCTGCCAATAATCCTTGGGTCGTTCTCCATTTTGAACATCATACCATCCGCTATCTGATTTTGCTCCAAAAGATTTTTTTTTCGTTCTTCAGCATCCAGATACATCGTCCGGAATTTATACATATTAAATTTTCTGCCATTTTGTCCCACTCTCTCCTGTTTAAAAAAAATCGGTCCTGGAGATTTTATAAAAATAATAGGTCCCAAAAAAAGTATAAGTATAAGCGTAATGGCGGTTCCCACCAGCCCCCCAGCTATATCGAGCGTCCTTTTCATAAAATATTCTTTGTTGCTCACAATTCGAATACTGGATGTAAGTACTAAATATCCACATACCATTTCAGCAGTCTGATTTTCACTTTGTGTCAAGCCATCCTGCATAATCGTGTAATGAACCACAATCCCCATCTCAGAAAACTCACGTGTATACTTTGCAGGAAATGACATATCATTTGGCAAAACAATAAGCACTTCATCTACCCAGTTCTTGCATACCCATTCTGCCATATTTTCTTCCAAAACGATCTGGATATTTTGGTATTGCTTCTCTTGTTTTATACAATCCATAAAAACAATACCTGATAACTTATAAGTTTGATAGTTATTCTCTCTGATTCTCTTTAATGCTTCTTCTGCCATTTTTGATGTTGTAATCAATAACAGAGAGCAATTTCCTTCCTCTGTCTGATATTTTTTTACATGAAGTTTCCATAATGTTCTGGTCATCCACCCTATGCCTAATTGATAAATTCCCAAAAGAAACAATACTGTTCTTGAAAAATCATCTCCGTCTTTTACAACAATCAGGTAAAAGCTTATAAATAATTCAAGTATGCATACCTGCTTTACGACAGACACAAACTCAACATAATACCCCCGCTTTAGGATATCCTTATACCCTTCCAAGAAGAATGCATATATGAATTCAAAAAGCACAAGAACAAGCATCATATTCTGATAAATAACTTTATGTGGATTTCCCCCAAAACCATGTCTGCTAAAATATGCTAATGCAAAGCAGACCTGCAGGCAAAGCAGATCCAGAATAATAAAATCCAAATGCTTTAACCAGCCTTTATTCTTTCGCCGATACATATTATCTCCCTATGTTTTACATATTTTCAAAATTCAACCAGATTATTCTAACATAATACTCTGTGAAAAACAATTTTAACGCCTGCTCACTCACCTAAGAATTTGCAAGCTTTTATTTATTATGCTACAATAACCCGTGTCTGCCTTCAAGGCTTCGTAACAAATTTTAAATTATAATTAATAAATAGGGTAAAACATTTATGAATAAAAATTTTTTTAGACAATACAATAAATTAATACTTGGTTCAATAATTTTATTTTTTACTGCATTACTTTTTAATCATTGGACTCCCTACGCAGCCGATGATTACAGCTATATGTTCAACTTATCCGATGGCTCACGTATGACTTCCATTGGGCAGATTTTTTCGTCCCTGGCTGTACACTATACAAAGTATGGCAACGGACGCCTTGTTTCCCACTTTTTTGTTATGCTTTTTCTGATTGGTTCCAAGTGGATTTTCAATCTCGTGAATGCATTTCTTTTTGTGTTGCTTATATTAAGCATTTATCATTTGACCTCTCATAAAAAAGCTTGCAGCCTTTTACTTTTTTTTGCAATTCCAACTTTATTATGGCTTTATATGCCTGCCTATGGTCAGATTTTTTTATGGTTGGATGGTTCCATTAATTATATGTGGGGTTATCTGTTTGCTCTGTTGTTTCTGTCAGTCTATATTACTTTATTACGAGGAAAATCTCTGTTAAACCAAACCTGGAAGTTGATCCTGTTCTGTGTATTTACATTCCTTTTTGGAAATTACTCAGAGAATGTATCTTTTTCCGTTATCTTTACCGGTTTTCTTCTTCTGTGCATTACAATGTACGGACAGAAAAGTTTCCGAAAATTATTCATTTATGTTCTTCCGATTGTATGCGGTGCTCTTGGATATCTGATCTTACTGTTAAGTCCTTCCGGAAGTGCCAAGTTCTCCGAAAATCTATCGCTTTCGCTGCTTTTTAAAAATGCGATTAAGATATTTACAGAATATTATAATGCCTGTCGGATCCCTTTGATTCTGTTTTTTGTACTTCTTGGCATTGCTATTTATCACAAATTGAATAAGACAGAGATTCTCATTGCGCTCTCCTTCTTTTTCATCAGTGTCATATCTTCCGGCATGCTTATGATTGCAAGCTATCTGCCAGAGCGAAGCCTTGCCAATGGAATTGTGTTTCTTCTGATTGGAATTGTCCAATTGCTGCAATTATTGCGCGGACATGTACGCTTAGAATGTATCTCCCTGTGTGTGTGCATTTATCTTCTGGTCAGCAGTCTGATGTCGTACTGGGAAGGTTCCTACGATATTTACCGGGTGCATAAGGAACAGGCAGTTCGTGATGCTGCAATAGAGAACTCTGTAAATTCCGGCAGCATGACGATTGGTGTACCAATTATTACTTCCACAACAAAGTATAGCTGTAAATATGGCTTGTTAGATCTGAATGGGAAAGATGCTGATGAACCATTTCCAAATGTGTATATTGCAAAATACTACGGTTTAGATAAAATTTATGTAATTTATCCTGATTTGGATAATGAATAAGTATTTTCTGTAAAACAAAAAAGAAGAAGATCACTGACAATTTTCTCAATGATTTTCTTCTTTTTTGCATATTATATTTATCCATTATTACTTATTTTATGATCTCTCTCAATCAAAATCACGCGGAATCTGTCTCCTTTCCGATATCCAAATACACGCTGTTTTTCACTATATCGAAATTTCATGATTGTCTGAGAATATCCTGCAAAATAATTTTTCTTACCTGCGCCACGATACTTTTTGTATTCCAACCCATCATCCCGGTCTATTGTATCCCACGATTCGTGCTGAACAAATTTATCCAGTGTTCCTAGCAACTGCTTATATTCGCTTTCTTTAAGCTGATCCGGGCCTGACTTTTTCTCCAACAAACTACAGTCTATTCTTGTCCCCTCATATCTGATTTTCAGATAATCACATCTTCCTATATTCAGGTCTATGTAATGATTTTGTGCAAGATATCGTGGTGAATATATAGATAACACCTCATATTTTTGACTGCCTTTTTGTATATCTAACACACAATCTGTATATTTTTCAGACTTGAACGATAATAGTGAACATCCATGCTCTGCCGCCTCTGCCAGTGCAGTTGCAGTGACACTTTCTTGCTGCCAGACATACTCTTCTTCCAGATTATGTACCACATCTTCATCCCAATGCGGCTTTGTATAAATTTCTTCTGTTAATTGTATCTGAAAGCGCAGTAACTCATCTGAATTTGTCTGATACTTAAGGTCTCGTATTTTCTTGTCACCCGTGATATAACATTCATGAAAATCGGTTGTCTTATAAATCCTATTTTCTTTCTTTTTATGAATGATATCAAAACACCTGATATTATTTTTCAAAGATTTTAAAAATGTCTCTACATCCTCAAACTGACCATGCAGTGATTTTTCATTCAATATAAAATCCATTTACCACCCCAGTATTACACCTAAATCTTTCTTTGTCTGATCAAAAAAACCATCCCTCTGATCCTGCGCCACACCATCCATATCAATTGGAATTAATACCGGTACAGATGTTCCATTCTCTTTCCGTTCAAAAAAATAAATCGAAACTTTATCCGCCTCTATTATATCTGTGTGAATATATTTTCTCACTGCATTATATATATGATCGCTATGTGTCTCAACTATAATCTGAACGCCCTTTTCTGCCAGAAATGATAAAAACAGCATAAATTCTGACTGTCCAGATGGGTGAAGATGAATCTCAGGGTTCTCAATGATCAGAACATCTCCACTCTCGCAGGACAATGCTCCGATGATAACCTCTGCCATATAACTCACACCGGTTCCTACATTCTTCGGTCTGATTTCGTTGCCGAGTTCTCTTGTTCCAAATGATACCCGGATCAGATTCGTCCGCTCAATTTCTTCTGCTTTTAATGTATAACCCAAGATTCTTTCCAACCAGTAGTCAACTTGTCCCCCAAATGTAAGCTTAGATTTTGGCTCAAATACCAATGGACTGTCTTCCCACTTATCTGCATCATGCAATGCAAGATACTGATATGCATACTCACATCTCACACCTATCCTATCCGGATTATCTAACGCTATTTCATAGGTATCACGTACACCAATACGATCTGCTGACAGATATTTAAAAGACATTTCATCCGAAAGTTTTCCTTCACTTATCACATCATTCTTATCATCTGTCATATGTCTGATAATTTTTTGGTTTACCGTAATCTCGATTTCTTTACTGCCTACATATTTATTTTTTAACTCACTGATTTTTCCGATATCTATATATTCTCCGCGAAAAGGATTCTTTCCCTTCTGTATCATTGCAAGCAATGCCTGAATAACGGTCGACTTTCCCATGGAATTTTTTCCTGCAAGCAGTGTCAGATTTTTAAAGTGAAACTCTGCCTCTTCAAAACATTTTAACCCTTTAATTGTCAGCTCATTTATCATTTATTTATCTCCTCAGATAATTAATCCATCGACTTATATTAGCATAGGTTACCGATGTGTCATGCAGCATGCTGTACAAATATGATCTCTCGTCATATAATTCCCTCAAATTTCCACGTATGTCATTCATACAAATTGCAATTGCCATAAATATTGACTTATATTTCTCATCAAATCTTCTATTTACAATCCTCACTGTTTTTTCATAATCAATCTCTTCACACCTACTGCATGTATGCAAAACGCATTCTACAAAGTCGTCAATATATCCATCTCTCAGATTATCCATTTCATAGATTGCATTTTCCAACAGATATTGTTCATTCGTAATATATCTGTCTTCATCCACATTTACTTTATTTGTATATGCCATCCAAATAACAAGCATATAAAAAATATTTATTTCATTTAATGATCTAACCAATCCCGTTCTTTGAAATTTACAAAGTACTTCTCTGATTCTTTCGATCAACTCTATCCTTGAGTCTTTATAGATAATCTTGCGTATTGCATATTCCCTGTTTTCCGTCCAGTTTTCGATAAATTTTCCTGTCAGCATATGCATGTATTTCGGCGATCGGTATTCAATAATCTGAACAGGAACCACTGTGCGCATGATCATACTGGCTAATCTTGGATTTTCATGATCAATCTCATAGAAACTCATTCGGCGATCTGCATCATCCTGGTCAATTTCGATTCCCATATTATTTTTCAAAAACTGTAACAGACTATATATGGTATCTTTGGATTCCAGAACAAGATAGTCTCCATTTTGCTGTTCCGAAACATAGATTGGCGGCATTGGTATTCCAAGTTCAATTGCTTCTACTGCATTCCTCACAATGTTTCTGATCCTATTTCTGTTACGCCTGACTGGAGCAAATAAAAGCCTGTCATCTTCATCCATCCACCAAATTTCCTGTATTGAATATTTTCTTTCATAAATATCAATTGCATCTCGCTCACTATAAAACATTTTTCCCTCTTTCATTCAGAAAAATATCACATATCATTTACTTCATAAATTCCAAGTCACTAAAATCTTACCACAATATAATCATCATATTCCCTGATATACCCTTCTAACGGATATTCATTCAATTGTTCTTCCTGTTCCAACGCTTTCTCATAGAGTTCGGTTCCACCCCAGATCAATTGATATCCGCGCTCTTCGAACAGTCTTATCATTTCTCGGTTATATCCTTCATAGATATAGAATCCCGGAATCGCCCAGTCGATCAGTGACCAGGAAAGTGTCTGCACATAGACATACCGTTCTCCAGTTTCCTCCTCCATCCAGTCGTTCAGGTCTTTGATCACCGAATATCCCGGTGTGTCGGAACCCATGGAACACTTTTCCAGAATTGCAGGATTCAGTTCATAACTACCGATAAATACAACCGGTTTTTCTGCAATATTATACCCACCTTTCTGAAGATCATATGCTACCTGATCTACCACTGCCAGCTCACTCTGATTCTTCTCATATTCAAAAGCAAACCAATGATTCAGATCAAACGCCGAATTATATACAACAGAAATTACCAGAACCATTCCAATTACATTGATCAGCTGGTATCTGCATTTCAGAATCACATAAGTCAGATAGAATAGTACCATTGCAACTAACAATGCTATCATCAGATTGGACCGATATGGAAGTGCATCCCCCTGCGGCAGTGACAACACGAAAATAGATCCATAGCAAATAATGCCCAGAAGCAAAATATATAAATTCTTTTTGTAAATGGAAACCACAATAATAATAACTATAAACAAAATACTTGCGACCACGAATAAACCAATCGGATAATAAGCTGACCCTACAAATACATAATCCCTCAAAATCTGCCGGATAATCGTAAGGATTCTGCCTGGATATTTTAAGATTCGCAACATACTTCCAGCACTCCGATAGCTGTATGACTCAATTCCAAATATTGCCATACAGACTTTTGTAATCAAAGACCTCTCCACGATCGCATATACAAGAATTCTTCCAACAAGAAATAGACTCATGAAAAATTGTTTAAATTTTCGGATCTGCATATGATTTGTACCAAAGCAGTCTATAATCATAATCAAAAGTGCCCCGGTAAGAAAAACATTTGCCGCTGCCTCATAAAATCCGACCGCTACCGATACCAAAAGGCTCATTCCCAGTTTATGCAGAATCCGCTGTTTTTGTTCCAGATCATGTGTATACAAATAGTAGAGATCAAAAACCGCCATCCCAACAAGTGTATAAATAATTGGTACTCCATTCTGCAAATAATAAATAAACACCTCTGCAATCAGAGAATAATCTAAAAACATAGCTGAAAATACTGCATAGCAGGCAATCGGCAGCTTATCTCCAAGAATATACCTTAATACTGCAGACCATACAATTGCTGCAAACATCAGAATCAATACTGCAGCAAACTCCATAATAAACGGCTCAAACTCTGTCACATGAAACAGTTTATTAATCACATAGAAAGGCCATCGCCCAATGGAAACCCCCAGTCCGTCATCAAAGTATAGACCAATGCACACATCATCAATTCCCAATGATGAGTGCGTAATCTCATAGCCATATCCTGCAACTGCAGCAATTATAAGCGATACCATGTATATTTTATTTCTAAGAAAATAATCTATCTGTTTTCTTAATTCGTAAATCACTTAAATCTCCTTCTTAAGCCACTGGTAATAGTTTTCAATTCCCTGTACAATAGGTACCAACGGCACCTCATGGATACTCATAATCCGTTCATTATTGAGAATAATTTTCTTGGCATCCACACTTCGCGCTGGAAGATACACTACCTCCGGTGCAAGATGCATTTCTTCCAACATTCGAATAATATCTCTCTGAGAAGTTCCTGTATTCGAGCTGATATTAAAAGTATCATAATTTCCCTGATAGTTGAATAATGAAATCAACATCCTGCATACATCGTCAATATAAATATAATCCCTGACGTTATTTCCATCTCCCCAAATCTCGATTTTCTCTCCACGGATGGTTTTCTTAATAGCGGCATCAATAAATCCGACACCTTTATTAAAATCTTGTCCCGGTCCATATGGATTCGATATCCGGGCAATCAAAATCTTTGTATGTGCCTGATAATTAAATGTTCGGATTGTATTTTCAATACAAAGCTTTACATTACCATAATGATTAATCGGTCTTGGAAGTGCATCTTCCACTATAGGCTGTATCTCCTGATTTCCATACACTGTTCCACCGGAAGACAGAAAAATCATCCGTATCTTCTGGTCAGTGATCATCTTACAAAGCTTTGTTGTCTGGATAAAGTCCCTCTCATATCCCTGAAGATACTTTTCATTGGAATTTCCAGGATTTACAGTGCTGAGAGCATGTACTACATAATCCATACCTTCTAATGCATGTTCCAGTGTGTAATCATCAAAGAAATCCCCACATATATAATTTACGCCTGCTATTTCATGCACAGGTTTTGACATATCGAAGCAGTATACTTCCATATCATTTTTTATCAGATGCCTTGAAAGATTCGATCCGATAAATCCTGCTCCACCTATGACTAATACTTTTTTCTTCATTTTTCTTTCATCTCACTTCAAAATTTGACCACTTAACAACAACCACTCCATCAATAATTTTTATGGAACCATCGCATGGATAACAAGGCATCTTCTGAAAATTTTCACTTGCAATAATCGCCTCCCGATTCTCAGGTTCCTGATAAGTATAGCCACAATGTAATTCCAAAAATTCTTTACCTGCATAATATGAAATAAAATCATGCATATTATTACTATATCCCTGCAGCTGAATATCATCAAACCTCCACAAAATTGGAATCGAGTCATCCATGCTTCCTGCCGCTCCATAAAACAATACTGGCAAGTTACTATTATATTTCTCTGTGCTTTTAATCTGTGAAATCACTTCTGTATAATACGCTGTTGCTGTCTCTTGTTGATAATTTGCTTTCAAATACGCTATATTATCTAACCGGATATAATAGATTGATAACAATATTGCAACTGTACAATAGAAAACCGAAATACCTTTCCAGAATTTTCCTTTCAGATTTTCTTTTTCCAGAAGCACGATTGGATAAATCAATCCAAATACATATGGATAAATCATCAAAGTATGGATTACCGTCTTATCAGAAACTGCCATAACATAGATGATACTAATAGACAATGGTATCAAGCAACACAATACAAAGAAATATATTCTATTCCACAGTTCCATCCCCCTCTTGCATAAACGTCTAAGCACTAACACTCCAACCATAAGGTAAACTGCCAGATAAAGAATGCGAACCGCTTTTTGATTTGAAATGCCACAAAACTCCCCTAATATAGGTTGTAAAAAACCAATATATGCGTTCTTCACAGAACCAATCAATGATTTGACCGTAACATCCGCCATATCATTAATTCCCTGATAATCTAATAATGTAACATGAAAATTGCGAATACAGATTGTATTACCTAAAAAATAACAAAGTATTCCTCCTAAAAGGGTTAACAAATATTTAAAAGCCTCTTTGATATTCTCTATAAAATTCCTTGTTTCTGCATCACTTACTAGTATCAAAACAAAAAGTGTCGTTGCCACCCCAAAATAAGTCTGATAGATTCCCATTGAGAATCCCATCATTATTATTGCCGGCAAAAATCCGTAAGAATATTTCACAGTCATATAAACAGCACTTATCATTAATAATACAGCAAACATATAGTAAGGAGCTGTAAACATATAAGCAAATAATGAAGTCATCGCCGGAAATGAAATGAGTAGTACCCCCACTAAAACAGCATATCCCGTATGTTTTATCTGAAATAATTCTGACAAAATCATTGCACATACTGCAACAAGTAAAATACTGAGTAATCCATTCCACCAGGAACTACTATAGTTAAAAAAGTCAATTTTCGTAAGAAACTTCTGGATTAATCCAAGCGCCCATCTGCCGGATCCAAATGTCGTACCTACTCCAAAATAATTGACACTGTCATCATGATAACTGATTTTATTTGTCAATATATATCCATGTGTCACCAAACCACATATAAGGACTGCTGCTCCAGCGAACCATTTTTCCCTTGATTTTCCTATACAAGACATGCTTATTTATCCTTTTTATTGAATACAAATATTTTGCTAAACACATAATTCAGTATTACCACAATTACGCTTACCAATATCTTAGCAGCGAAGCCTTCCACTCCAAATAAGCTCTGCTTCACTCCAATATAATATAATAGTGGAAGTCCGCCTATCTCAATCACTCCTGTAGTTATACGTGCTCCAAAAAACTTTACAACTTCTTTCCACACTTCTGCCACATTCCATGACTTACTCTCAAACACAAATAGTTTATTGGTTATATAAGCAAACACAACAGCTGTAAACCATGCGATTGCGTTACTTATCGTCATGTTGACAGCAGATGTCTTCATTAGCAGGCTATATACCACCCAGTTCACCAATGTTGTAGCCACTCCAAAAATAAGGTACATAATAACTTCTTTATATTTTAATAGTAATCTTTTAATTTTCTTCATGATCATCCTTCTTATAGTCTAATAATTTCTTCTCAATATAGATAGGTCTATGCTTGCCCTGAATATACATTCTTGCTAAGTATTCTCCAATAATTCCAAGAATTGTAAGCTGGATTCCACCAAGTAGAAGAATCAATACAACAATAGTCGGATATCCAGGCACAGGATTTCCAAAACACAGTTTTTGAATTACTACTACAAACAAATAAATAATCGCACATAAAGAAGTAAATAATCCTATTCCGGTTGCGATTTTAAGAGGAAAAGTTGTATAAGAAATAAACCCTTCAATCGCATATTTGAAAAGCTTGCTGACTGACCATTTTGTCTCCCCTGCATTACGTTCCTCCGCTATGTATGGAATGTAACATGTATTGAATCCGACCCATGAAAAAATACCTTTTGAAAATCTATGGTATTCCGGCAAACTTAAAATTGCATCCACAACAGTTCTGCGAAAAGTACGAAAATCAGATGCCCCCGGATAAAATTCAATCTCACTTGTCTTATTAATGATTTTGTAGAACATATTCTTGAGACCGCCAACCATTTTCCCTTCGTGTCGCTCTTCCTGATATGCCGCTACACAATCGTATTCTTCATTCTCAAGTAATATTTTTACCATTTTTACAACAATTTCCGGTCTTTGCTGTAAGTCGGCGTCAATAACGGTCACCAAATCACCAGATGCTTTCTGGAATCCTGCATAGATAGCAGCTTCTTTCCCAAAGTTTCTTGAAAACATTTCTATCACAATATTGGTCTCGTGAAGGTTATATACTTTCTCTAGTTCCTCCTGTGTTTTGTCTCTGCTTCCATCATTGACAAAAATAATTTCATACTCGTAATCTTCTGCATCGAATACCCGCTTTGCTTCTGTATAAAAAGCACGAATATTCCCCTCTTCGTTATAACATGGTACTACTAATGATAATTTCATTTTTTATCCCTCATTTACTCTCGTACGTATCTTATTAGATTATCACATTCCCTGTGGAATTGCCACACTATTCTCCCCTCACCTGCACCAACAATGCATTTTCTGCTACATTATTTGTAATATAACACTGAAATACCTTCTCTGTCAGCATATCTTTTCTACTCTCGTCTGCATTCTCCGCATATACTGCCTGTATATAACTGTTGCCTTCTTCCATTACCGAGACTCTATAATCCATTTGAAGCGCATATACTGCCTGTATATAACTGTTGCCTTCTTCTATCCAGTCAAGAAGCCTGTCACTTTTTTCTCCCCGGATCAACGGACGATTTAAAAAGAGTAAGATTGGCTTTTTCTTCCGCTCCTCACTCTCAATCTTCTTCATAATCTGTTCTGTAATGCCCTGACTTTGATTGTCTATCTTACAAACAATGTAATCTCCATATTCTTTACTATAGAATTCTTCTGATCCATCGCATAGAATCCGGTTCTCTCCAATGTCATTATTAAATTCATCTAATCTTCCATCCCCATAAAAGAGAAACTGCTGTTCCTGTGTAAGTCCTTTGATCATAACATCTTCCACATTGCAAATTCCAGCATCTGTCTTCCAGTCCGAATCATATATGTGATACAAATCTTCTTTTAATTGTTCCTGATTCACATAATATAATATATAATTATCTGTCTGTCCAACTTCTACACATCCACCACCATTTAAAGCTGCTTTAGCTCCGGTATACTCTTTTCTCACGACGATATAGTCAATCTTTGCATTTACTAAGATTCCAAGCATCAGATTCCCGCTGGCATTCGAATCATTTTCTGTAATGATATGATAAAGATATTCTCTCTCTCCTTCTGTTGCCAGACAAATATTCGCATCATATTCCCTGATTCCATACATCAATTCATCCTCTGCATATACGATGACCCGCTCCCCTCCTGTCACCTCTTCAATCAGATCTGCCACCTGAATTTTATCTTCAGAAATCTGATAGATGTTCTCTGGCAGAGTCACCCAGTCAGATATTTTTCCTCCAGAATACAGGAATATCAGACAAACCATAACTGCAACACAGATAACTTTCTCCATTTTTGATTTCATTTTTTCGATGAGCCTCAATCCCCCCCATGCGGCGATCAATGAGACCGGGAATATCCATAAAAAGCGATAATACGTATCTCCCTCTCCCAATCGTTCGATAATGCGGTAGGTTAACTGATTTAAAATCAAAAACATAAGAACTGCACAACTGAATGTATAATATCGATATTCTTTTTTTCGTTCCAACAAATAGACAGTCATCAATACCAGCATCAGACCGATTGCTGTGCTATTCCCATAATACCAGGAGATGACATTCCATATTGTTTCTGCATTAGTCATAATTTTTATCCCGTTTTATTCTTCTTATCAGTTTCTCAAATACAACTGGTATTAATAATACTCCACATGCTGCTCCTGTTACCATAATAGCAGATGACGAAATTGCAATACATGCCCACAATGTCAAGATCAGATAGATACAATTCCATTTATCTCTCTGCCTGATATATAGTATACACAGATAGATTGTAAAAAGCAGCAGCATATTTCCCGCATATGCTTTTCCCTCATAAGCTCTGTGTAGCAAAAAAGCCGCACTCGTATAAATCGTATTATCAAAAAGGAAATTGCATGCCAGGGCAATACAGGTAAATGTTCCTGCCTTCCAGAATGCATCCTTCTCTTCCTGAAAAAGATTTCGTCCGATCAGATATACTGCCCCTGCTGTAAGGATCATATTCAAGCTTGCACGTGTTATTCTTGTGATCACAAGTGGATGAATATGATATATTTTACAGGCAACTGCTGTATTAATATCAAAAGTAACCAATGCTCTTCTCAGATACAGAGAATGCACCTGTTCACCTGTATAAGCATTAAATTTATATAAACGTCCTGATGTCAGTGTTGTATTGATCAGCCCAATATAATAGGTAGAATCATCATTCATCTCCCCATTAATGGACACATAATAACACATTGCAAAAAGAAAACATCCCATGAGAAGGAACCATACTTTATGTCTAAAAAACGCTTTGATGATCATTTCAATATCTTCTGCGATCCGTTCCCTGCAAAAAATTGCAGTACCAATACAACATGTGATTACAATCACACCCCATAAAACTGCAAGTCTGGCAAGTGTCTGATCTGCCTTGATCATCGGAAGCGCACAGATTTGAAACAAAACCTGATATACCAGAAATCCACTGATTTCCTTAAAAACAACGCCATGTTTTTTTCTGCAAAACAATTCAAACATTGTCCCAAATAAATAATATATGATTATCTGCAGCAATAGGATTCCAATTGCTTTTATCACTGCTGTCATTTCATTCCATCTCCAAATTTAATATTGCTTTTTCTTTTCACTCAACTTTTCACTAACAAAACGAAAATAAGCTTTCCAAAATACCAGAAAAGATTCTTTTTCCTTTAACTCTGGATATCGCTTCATTAAGAAATACTTATCCGGCCACAACCGGACTCTTCCAAAACTTACAAACTTGAACCATTTCTGTTCCATTCTGCATCCGTAAAAATTTCCAATTTTCCGGTAATTCTCCGGTGTTTCATTCCACAACGGCAATGGCAATCTATAATCCTCTATCTCCCGGATTGTCTCATATATCTCAATCTCTGTCAGTCCAGCCGCCGATCCCTCCACCTCTTCCAGCACGAGTTCCACTCTTTCCGTCAGCTCCATTTCCGGTACTTTTATGACAGTACGGCTGCCGTCATGATTCAACTCCCCTGTATGTATTACACACCCATTTCCAAAGGTTATTTTTATTCTATGAATTATGCAGTCCTCATCTGGATTTTCAAATAAATGAATCTCTCTGATTCTTGCCTTTTTTTCTAATGTTACTACAATCTTCTTTTCAGCATCAGTTTTCTCAGGTATCCAAATGCCTGCATCATAAACCCACATTCCATGGATAATATCGGAACAGTCAACACACTTGAAATCATTCAGATAAGCCGCATTACCAGAGCTTGTTTCAATCTTTGCACGATAACTGAGACTCTCTGTTGGCCTTCTCCAATACACCATATCCAGATTGATGAACTGTATTGCCTTTAAATCTACACTCTGGGAACGGTACTTTTTTGCAGCCTTATATAAAATATTTTTCTTAAGTAAAGCTGTTTTACATTGATCCGGTACAGAAAAACGAATCCTCTCTTCCCATTTATCCAATGAATGGATATAATCCGTTCCATCTGCCTCATTCACAAGTTCCGTCACATTATTTTCACTGTAATAATCTGGATGTCCTTCCCATTTTCCATTATAAGCCTGTGCTTTTAACACAAGCGGATGATAAGATGTATCTTCTCTTAGCAGTTCTCCCAGAACTTCATCCACCATGAGCGACAATGCCAGATGATCCATATGATTATCCCAATCTGTTGTCACTAGAATAGACGGATAGAATTTCTGAATGACTGCCTTTATATCATTTTTATAATTTGCACGAGTATATGCATGGTGTACACCATATTCAGTCATTGCGAATTCTGGATGTTTATCTGTTCCGTAGGTACGGATGTTTCCATTATAAGAAGCAACGATTTCTTCCGGTACACTATTATACAAGTGTCTGGTCTGTGTTTGATCCCCATATCCTAAAAAGATAATATTTTCCGGCGCAACACCAAGTTCCCCCAATGCCTCCTCAGCCTCGCGGATTCTTATAATCCCTTCATGTCTGTAATAATCTCCGTTCGTGACAAACACAACTTTTATATTCATTTTCTGCTGTACCGCTCCATAAATCATTGCTCCCGCAATAGCAAGCTCATCATCCTCATGTGGCACAATTACCAGTAAATCTGTTTCTGTCATATCATCTCTCCACAGAATCTGTCTTTCTTTTACTTTCCATAAACACGTATCGCTGCATCATAACTTCTCTTTGCATAGTTCCGTTTCAGATCGTTTTTATTTGGAATAATTTTTCTGAATGTCTGTCTTAAAATCTTTTTATATTTATTCTCCTGTTTTGGTGTTTCTTTCTGTTTTATTTTCATATGATCTGCACCCATTTCCTTCATAATCATCTGCCACCCGGTCACATGCACGGTAAAAAGTTCCGGTCTTGCCTTATACGCCATAAGTACCAGTTGCTGGTCATCATCCACACAATCCAACATTAACAGTGCTTCCATTGCATTTCTTACCAATTTCCAGAAGGTCGGTACTAATTCCCTGGATAACCCATACATACATCCCATCACACAGTCATTTTGAAACTGAAGCGTCTCCATGCCAATCCTTGCATCCGGGTCATACAGACATGAAATATGGATTTTTCCATTAAAATCATAATTCCACAGAAAATCATAGTCCTTCTCATCACTGTAAGTAATTCCACCATGATCAAATCCAAAATCCATCCAGACCACATCTTCTGTCAGAAGTCCCTTTTCATAGGCATCATTCATAAAATAGTATTTCATCATCCACAGGTAATCATATTTTGGATTATTCGATGATGCTTCCGGCAGATATCGAAAATCCAGAAAGTCCTGATTTCCGGATGCTTTCTCCATTCTTGCAAGCAAATCCCCTTCTAATTCAAAGAGATTGTCCGTTGCCACGATAACTGTCTTATCTAATAAACCATACTCTGCACGAATTGCCTTGATTGTCTCTGCACTCTTTGAATCCGTATACACAATTAATTTATTCTGTATTCTTGCCCAACGTCTGAACTCATCAAAATACTTTGACGCTGTCCTTCTCAACTCTTCATTCTTATCCTGCCCTCTGCCAATATCAAAGAAGTCTGTTACCAGTGTTATTTCGCCCATTTCTGTTCCTTCCAAATTTAATTTATTCCTTAAGCCCCTATAACAATCATACCAAGAATTGGTATCTGATGCTCCCTGCATCGGATCACTTCCTGATACATATTATTGTATCTGGACTTTCTCATTTCTTCAATAAATACAACCTGTCCTATCTTCGCCAGTTCTTCAAGTGCCTCTGCATAATAACAGATTTCTCTGCCTGAAACTACCGTCAACCCTCTCTTTTCACACTCTGCCTTAATTTTTTCCAGTATTTCTGTCGAAGTTCCGGACAAATCACTTCCTGTAAGGTATACTTTCTGATTTTCTTTACAAGCAATTTTCATATTGGCACAGATTAATTCAACTTCCTGCTCCAGAGACATTTTACCGGATTTTCCATATCTCGCTCCAACGTACCACTTGTCAATTTTACCGCGTTTTCCATCTACACTGCTTCGGATTGTTCCAAGCACATCATTATGATAGAGTGCCTTAATTTCCGCTTCAGAACGCAAATTTCCGGAAAGCAGATATTTTAACAATATAAAAATAATTGCCAGTGCTATTCCAATTATTCCACCAATTATAAACTTTGATACACTAATGTGTACACTAATCTGCTCCGGCACATCTGATCCATTTGTTTCTTCTTCATTGCCTGTCTGTTCTGCACTATCCTCATTTTGCTCTGGCTGATTCTCTGTAAGTTCCACATAAAGCTCCAACTGATTACCATTCATCTTACTTTTAATTGTATCCAAGTGTTCGCCAAGATTCTTGATTGCCAATGCCGTATCATCCTGCAGCTGTGCAAGTTCCTGATCTACAATAATATTTGAACTTTCATTCACAAGTTCTAATTCATGTGCAGTAAAGTTTTCATCCATCCTCTGTGCATATGCACTAAGTCCCTTCTTCACATTCTCTGCAAGTTCTTTACAATCCGCTTCCCTGCTTCCACGAATACGTACTGTAAAGCCAGTCTCATAAGTTTCCTTCGCATATATTGTTTCATCTTTCCGGCTGTCACAGTCAATCATTTCCGATGCCAGTTCACCATACATAAGATAATCCTGATAAATTGCTGCAAGTTCTGCAGCATTTCCTTCATCACTCTGCACACGATACTGTAACAAAATTAAATTCTCTGCATACGGATTAACAGCCATTAATGGGGAGTTATCTGCATAATCGCTTTTCTCATCCAGCTGCTTTTTAATTGCGACTGCACCATAGACTTGATCCAAATCCTGTGCCCCAAGAGCTTCTTTCATTTCATGCACTGTTTTGGAGTATTCTTCTACAACTTCATCCGCTGTTGTATCTGCATTCCTGCTGTCTTTTATATACTGATAACCGCATAATAAAACGGCTCCTATTATCAGACAGATTGCAATAACTCTCCAATTTCTTACAATTTCCCATAAAAAATCTGTAATTTCCAGATCAACCTCTTTTCGCCTTGTCATATTTTGTTCATTCATTAATATTCCTCACCTTCTGCTCATATACCATGTGCCAAACCAACCCACAATACACGCATATTATAGCATATTTTGCCGGCAATACAAATTAGTGCCGGTACATACTGGAGATTATTTTCACTCCCAGATTATTGGAAAGGATTTTCGCAAGAATCCGTTCTTTACTATTGAAACCTGTCTTTACAGCTTCCTGTGGCAGTTTTCCTTCATATTCTTCCCCTTTTATATGAATATCTACTTTTTTTGCAATATCTGCGATATAATCATCCGACTGTTTCCTAAGATTTTCATTTTTTCTTACAGTCTGCTGCATTCCTGTATTACTCCGGCGATACCAGAATCCAATTATCGGCACATGAACCGGATGTTTTCCCGCTCTTAACAATTTCAGATAGAGTGCCCAGTCCTCATCGTAATGCTTCCATTTTTCCGGGAAGCATCCAACCTCCTCTAAATCACTCTTGCGAAACAGTGCTGCATTCACCAGTGTATTATTAAACGTCATTCGACCTGCCGAAAAGGGCTTACACCAGATATATCTCTGACTGCCAAATCCAACAAGATCTGTATAACTCCAAGCTGCATCTGGATACTCGTTCAATGCTTTATATAAAATTTCCAGATAAAACGGTTCTATTAAATCATCAGCATCCAAAAATGCTATGATGTCTGCCCTGCTGTTTTTTATCCCGTTGTTTTTTGCCACGGACTGTCCTTGATTTTTCTGATGAATTACACGGATACGGGCATCCTTTTTCCCATATTCCTCTAACAGCTCAACTGCAGATGGTCTTGAACTTCCATCGTCTACAATTATCCATTCAAACGCCTCCATACTCTGATTGACCACACAATAATATGTCTGTATGAAATTCTGCTCTGCATTGTAAAATGGTGTCACAATAGAAATATTTGGTTTTTCCACAGATTCTGTAATATTTGATTTCACCTGTGTTTTTCCCGGTTCTTCATCAAAAGAAAATTCTTCTATGACTCTCATTGTTCAATCCCTTTCTTAAGATATTCAACAGACTGCCTTCTGTAATTACAAAGTTTATCCCCCACATGAGTATAATCAATCCCATCTGCGTAGTTCATTGCATCTTCAGCCGTTATATGCCTTTCTTCCAAATTCAGAAATGTAAGCAGATTGCTGATACGTCCATTCTCTTTGTATACACTATAAAACTTTTTTTGAAAGAGAATGGAGAAAACCGTTCCGTGAAAAGAATTGGTAAATATCATTTCTGCATCACGAATATACGTCAGAAACTCTCTCGGTCCCGCATCAAAAATCATATTCTCACTTTTCATTTTCGGTGTTTTTTTATAATGTAACTCAATCAGTCGATATCCGAGCACTGCTGCCGCTTTTTCTGCGCATTTGCCCAACAACTCATCCTCTACCACAAAATAGGCAAATATGTATTTTTCCTTTACCAACGGCTCTTCATATAATAAATCCTCATAATCTGCCCTCTCTAAAAGAAGTGTCGGATCCACAACCGTAGTAACTTCTTTTCCTGTCAATTTCTCAACTACCCGTGCAAGTTTCTCTTCCCTTACGGATATATGTGCAAGACTCTTTAATGCCTGTTCAAAATAAGCCTGCTCCGCCTCAGGTATACTTCCGTTTGGCACACTCGCTGCATAGGAGATTTTCTTACATCCCGGTGCAAATTGTCCAAAATATGCCGGGTCAAAACCATGTGTCAGTTCCCTTGCCCATATCTGATCACTTCCCAGAATATAAACATCGCACTGCTCCTTTGCTAAGTCATCCAGTGTCAGTTTCTTTTCCTGTCCGTCTAGCAGTTTCTCTCCTATAAATTTTTCAAATGCCGTCCACTGATTCTCCCATTCCCTCAATCCATAGAGGTTCTCACCCACTTCGTGAAATACCTTGCCCCATCTTGATGGCAGAATATCTCTCTTCCAAAAATCAACATGAATGCCTTTTCGGTATAATCTCGCAATATAAGGATTCTGATAATTTAAAATCTTTGCCTTATATCCCATACGGTTCAATTTTGTTTTCAATGCATACGCCTGTAATACTGCCCCATAATTATGCGCGTTATGAAATGTCAGAATTCCAATTTTTTTCTTTTCATCCATTATTTTCTTACCCTCGCCATAATTTTATTTTTCATAATACTTCTTTCCGTATGATTCAATAATACAAAAAAGTTAACAATACATCCAGCAAATCCTGCGATCACACATACTACAAAAAATGTTATCCAGTTAATTGGCAATACATATAGCCTTTTAATTCCAAAAAATACGATCATCATAATAAATGTCGTTCCAATATACCTGAAAATAATTGGATAGAATGTATTCCATTTTATTTTCAAACATTTGCATGCATATAGCGGAACAAAAATCAGGTTACCAAGAATTCCTGTTACCTTGCTGACACCTGCCACTGCATAAATTCCAAGTGATGTTGTATTCAAGAAAATAAATACAAGAAATACATTGGTAAAACTTATGATCAGCCAGAAGATAGAATTTACCTTCAGACGGTTCGTTATAAGAAATACATTGTTTAAGGATGTCGTCACTCCTGATACCATCAGACTCATCATAATGACTACAAGTAATGAATAAATCAGATTCACATCCTGATTTGGCACCCAAAGTTGTACAAAATATGTTCCAAAAACAACAAGTACACAGAAAATAATATTGACAAAAAATGAGGAAAATTTCATGGAAAGTTTCAGTTCCTTTACCACCGCCTCTGTATCATCCTTCGCATAGTACATTGTAAGATTTGGACTAAATAAATTAATGAGTGTATTCGTCAATGTCGAAATATACGTTGGGATCTGCTGTGCAATAGACAATTCCCCCATCAGGTATGCACTGATCCAGATATTCGTAATTACCAAATCCAATCCATCCGAAAGGACCTGCGATAATCTGGAAATGGAATTCCAGATTCCGGCACTGATAAGTTCTTTTACCTTGACCCAATGGACATAACACTTTTTCAATCGTATATCAGGTACAAGCAATCTGGTATAATACATGTTCATTACCAGTCCTACAAACGTACAAATACAGGTTACGATTCCAATATAGGCTACATTTGGAGGCAGCATACCAAATAACAGACACATTAAAAACACTCGCAATAATGCTGTCACAATATTGGCAATACTGCTTAAATATAATCTATTGGTAATAAAAGTTGCTACATTATATACCGTACTAATCAAAGTAATAATAAAATTAAACAGAATGAAGAAAAATAAAAGCTTTACAGAAGCTTGCAACTCAACCGGAATATCCAATAACTTCTCAGCATTTAAAATTGCCGGTACTGCAACTGCAAGAATTACTGGTATGATTGCTATATTAGCCATTAATACAGACGAGAAATACTCATTCGCTTCTTTCTTTTTCCCCTGATGATATTCGATTGTGATAAATCTTCCCGCTACTGAGTTCAGCGCTACCGTGAGAATTGTAATATAGTTAATTACATTATTTCCAAGACTTACAAACCCATATGCTTCTTCCCCTACCGTATCGGTCAGAAATGGTGTAAAGAAAAATGCGATGCCAAGTCCTACAACAAATGTCACAAAGCTTGCGATTGTATTTATGATAAGTGCCTTATCTTTTCCTAGTTCCTTCATGTTCAAAAACCTCTATATAATCTTCGTAAAATTTCTTTTTCGGAAATTCTTTCGCCTGCTCCAAAGATAACTCACTCATCTCTTTCCGCTTTTCTTTATCATCTGCCAACTGTATGATTGCAGCTTCCAGATTCGGAATAATATTATCTCTATCTATCCATACAGCCACATTTGAGGGGGCATACTCTATCATTCCACCGGATTTCGTAATAATAAGGGGCAGTCCGGAAAGCATTCCCTCAATAGCAATCAGACCCGCTGCCTCTTCCCACAGAGATGGAATAACCTGGATATCTGCCGACTGATAGTACCGATATAATTTCTGATTCTCAATATATCCGGTAAACTTCACACGCTCTCCGGCTTTCTCCACCAGTTTCTGTACTTCCTGCACATAAGGTGTCACCACATTACCGCCAAACCCAGCACTTCCTATCATGAGAAGTTTTATATCCGGCCGCTTTAAATTAATAACTGCCTGAAGTAACTCTCTCACACCTTTTACCTCTATAATTCTTCCACAGAAAAGCAGGATAGTATCGTCCCTCTTAAATCCAAATTCTCCCCGGATTCTTTCCCGCTCTTCCGGCGTGATCCTTTTCTTAAATTTATCCTCATTCACACAATTATATACTGTGTAAGCTTTTACATCTTTATCCTCAGTTGTCCGCATCCACTCTCTTGTTGCAAACTGACTGATTCCAATCACACTTCCGTAAATATGATCAATATATGGCTCGCACAAAAGGTGATGGTGAATATGAAGATATACATTCTCTTTTCCGAATTCCTGTGCAAAACGTTTGAATTCATGATATAATCCACCTTCTGCAACAATTGCATCCGGTCTGTATTCTTTCAGATAACGAAATACTCTGCGATAATAAGCAATATCAATCCATGTCTTGTTCTTAATAATCCGATTACTGTAACGTATCACACGATTGATCAGACGATCTGCCAATGTTGTCTTTGGAAGATATATAATTTTCGAATACTTATACTTCTCTGCAATCGCCCTCGCCTGCTCATTGTCCGCACAAAATACCATAAACTGTACCCGGTGTTCTATTTCGTTTTGTTCTACAAGTATGGTCAACAGTTCTTCAATTGCCCCACCCTTGACAGCTGGTACCGGACCTGCTTCCGGCAATACTAATGCTATTTTTTTCACTCATTTATCCTCTCATACGTCGTGATAATGTCCACAAATAGAAATCTGGTATATATACTTTCAGCCATCCTGAAATCTTCCGATGCCTGTCTTTTGTCTGCAAAAGTGCATTCTTATGTTCTCTTGCAAATTTTTTGCAATATTTGAATTCAGCTTTGTACTGTTTTTTCTTCTCTGGAGACAATGCAGCATATTTTTCAAATACCCTGCTTACACTGCACCCTATCAGATTAATATCTGCAAATTCCGGTGAGATTTTCGTTAATTTCTCATAACACAATTCTTCCACTCTCATAGCTTCCAGATATTTATCCTGAAATTCCTGCTTCATCGCACTTCCAGCATAAATCATATAATGATAAAATGGATATTGAATCAATGAAGCTCTCTCAAATTTTTCGGAACAAACCACATTCGTGTTAAACAATAAGTCCTCTGCCACTTTATATTCTTCAAACTGAATATTTTCAATTAAATCTTTGCGATATAACTTACACACCGGTCCCCACACAGTAAGCAGTGCAAGACCACTCTCTGTTTTGTTTTTTCCATGAATAATTGTACGTTCAGTTATAGTGCAGTTATCCTTTTCTTCCAGTTGATTTTCTTCCCGAAGCAAGCAGCATGCTACATCTGCATGATCTACCTCAGCCAACCGATACAGACTTTCCAGCATATCTGCTTCAACCCAATCATCTGCATCCAGAAACATCACATATTTTCCTATTGCCAATTGTATTCCTTTATTTCTTGTTCTTGCAACACCTTGATTTTCCTGCTCATAAACCTGAATTCTGTTATCCTGTCGTGCCCATTTATGACAAACTGCAAGACTGTCATCTGTAGAACCGTCATCTATCAACAAAATTTGAAGATTTGTATAAGTTTGTCCACAAATACTCTCCAGTGTATGGGGCAGATATTTTTCAACATTGTATACAGGCACAACAATTGTTATTAAATCATTCATATATTTTCCTCATCTATCCGATCTTCTACACTCTTTCTCTTTGTAAAATGAATATCACCACTGCCATATCCATGAAGTACTACTCCAATCCAGTGTAAGAAAATGGAAAAAGCAAAAGCCAGAATACAAGTTGTAATTCCAAAAATCATATTATTAATCGTACCACCATCAAATAACAATTTGGTATATGGAACAGATAAAATACAAAGTGCCAATACATTTCTTTTCTTTAAGAAATATGTAAGACTTCCTTCTGCAATTGCAAATGGAATCAACATATTTATCACCGCACCAACTACTCCGAAATTTGCATAGCCTTCTGCAATAAGTCCAGGCTGTGCATAAGATGCTGAAATATATTTTGCCGAAAGAAGCGGCAGACTCACATATTCGAATCCGAAATATCCCGCAAAACTCTTCACGTAAGTAATTCCATGGAAAAAACCGTGTACCTTCACATGTTGGATAATATTACCTCCAAGCTCCGTCCAGACACCAAATAGCCTATAAACCTGTCTTACACATGAATCATAAATACTTTTGAAATTTGTAATCTCACTTAATATATTATAGCTCCTGTCATAATAGAGATTTAACTTCACCAATTCAGATACCATTCCATATGCCATAACAATAAAAATCCCGAAAATCAATAACGGAACTATCTTTTTTCCTTTTTTATAATTATCATTCACTGCCGCAAAGAGAAAGAAGATTAATAACAGTGGCATGATATATTGAATAAAAAGGAATCGATTAGTTCTTACCTGATAAAGGCAATATAAACCTCCTAAAAGACCACCCACTGTATACAAATTAAGATTTCCGTGTGTACATAAGAATCTGGCTGCAAAGTAACAGAAAACCGGAACATATAGCACAAGTCCAGCTGTCCCCAATCTAAAATTAAAAAACAAAATAACAATTCCCATTAAGAAAACAGTGATATCATCCGTTCTCTTATACCTTATAAAATCACTCTGTTTCACTTCATCTGTCGTCTGTTTCGCACATAACAGATATAGGAGTATTACTGCCATAATAATAAAGTATACTCCTACATAAAGTAGGAAGAAATCCTGTGGTTCCTGTACTCCCTCTCTTTCCATCTCCCTTAATCTGCTATCTGTAAAATACCCCGGGCATAAAACTCCGTCAATAAACACGTTAATCAGTATAAACAAATACCCTACACTGAATATTTTTCGCTTTTTCTCATAAAAAACAGACACTGCTAAAAACACCACTAACGATATCAAAAGCAATGCACACCTCTCCCAGATATGTCCATCTCCAACCATAACTTTTTTATCCAACAGAAGATTCAGACAGATAAATATCGTGACTGCGACCATCCCGGCTCGTGTCACCTGAAACATTTTTTTTGTCATACATACCGCTTTCCTAAACTCTTATCATTCATTAATACCATCACACATTTCACTGCAAGTTTCATGTTCTCTTTCAAATTATAGAGATATGGCTTTGCAAAAATTTTCCAGAAATACTTTCGAATATCTTTTTTCAATAATCTTTTTTCCGGTTCTTCCATAACTTGCCCATTCATTGCAAGATAAAGCACATTCCATGCCAGACAGCTCTGTATCACAGGTGCCAGAAGTTCTCTGTCTTCTTTTGTCTGAAAATAATCTATCCGCTCATGCCACATTTCAAAATAATCCATGCAATCCTGTTTTTTATAAGTAACTCCCATAATGGAATCTGCACGTTGTAGATAGTAGTATATATTCTCCGGAATACACACCACACATTCCTGATTCTCAAAAACAGATACAAACACATACTCATCTTCATAATGTCTTCCACATGGGAAACGCAGTTCTTTAAAAATTTTAGCATCATACAAAGCCCCCCATGCTGTAACTAGTACCCATTCACCCTGAAGCTCTTTTTTTATAATCTCTCTTCCCGTATAAAGCTCCTGCTTCTTATCCTGTGTCACACATATTTGCTCTGTAACTTTATTACTCTCATCTATTATTTGAATTCCGCAAACTGCAATTGATGCCCGATTCTGCTGTAATGCATCATACAGTTTACAGATATAATCCTCATCAATAAAATCATCTGAATCAACGAACGCCACATACTCTCCCTGCGCAATATCCAATCCGGCATTTCTTGCATCAGACAATCCACCATTTTTCTTATGTATCACTTTGATTCGATTGTCTTTGTTCTGATATTGGTCACAGATTGCCGGACACTCATCCGGAGACCCGTCATCTACCAAAATAATTTCCAAATTTCCATAACTCTGACGGAGTAACGAATCAACACAGATTGTAAGGTATTTTTCTACTTTATAGATTGGCACAATCACACTGATTAATGGTTTCATTTCATCTCCTCATACATTTCTTCTAATCGTCCTGCCTCCACACGGATATCAAATCCATGCTCTGCAAGCTCCTTCTCAAAACTTCGTCTTATCTTTCCGCTTTCTTTATAGCGTCCTGCCGCTCTTACCGCTGTCTTCGCCCATTCTGCCTTACTTTCCTCCAGCGACAGGAATGGACTGCCCATCACATCCACTTCTCTGGTGATCGTATCAGAAAACACACATGGCAGACCGCATGCCTGTGCTTCTACACCAGTCATTGGCAGCCCTTCGAATAAAGATGGCATGACCATGACATCCATTGCCTGATATAACTCTCCTGTGTTATCCACCATTCCAAATATTTTTACTGAATTTATCAACCCAAGTTGTTTTATTTTCTCCTCAATCTGTGGTCGAAGTTCGCCATCTCCCACCAGCCATAATACACTGTCTTTGTGGATTTTTCGTATCTCCGAAAAAATATCTACCAGATACATCTGGTTTTTCTGCTGACTGAAACGGCCTACATTTCCAATAACCAGTTTATCTTCTGCCTGATACTGTGTTCTGATCTTGCTTCTTGTCGCCTCGTTATAAGCATATTCTTCACAGCAAATCGCATTTTTCAACACAGTATAATCTTTTTTGCCAAAAAGAAACGCTCCTGCTGCCTGAGAGCATCCGATCCGATTGGTAATGTACTTCTGGGATATACTCCAAAGCATTCTATTCCGCACTGCTTTTCCTTTACTTTCCGCATATACAGTTGCATGGCTATGTACAATACGATGACTGATTCCATACTTTGCTGCAACCGGCAGGCATAAAAAAGCAATATAGGGTGCATGGAGATGAACAATATCATATTCACTGTGATGTTCCGAAAAAAACTGTTCAAAATATTTCCTTGTCTGTCTCATCTGTCTGCCGGACAATGCCGGATAAGTATAGACTCTTGAGCCAAGTTTTTTCACTTCTTTATCAAATGTCTCTTCCTGCTCTCCGAAGATCAGATAATCCATCTGGACACGTTCCATATTCATATGTCTCTGATAATTGAGCATCACTGTCCCGACACCGCCCACCGGGCGTTTTCCAATGATCTCCAGCACATGGGCTTCACGCATGATTTTTTTCCTCCATTTATGCCTTACCCTTTAAGCATTTATAGCATAATTTTCTTTACACAAAAGAATTTTTCTATGAATTTTTTCTTAGTTATTCAGATTTGCGCAAAAATCTCTTATAAGAGTACTCCTTCATCCACCCCGGCATCATGAGTACAACAAAAGTTCCAACCTGCGCCTTTATATATTCAAACGTATTTGTAATTCCCAACTCGTGCTGCTGTTTTCTAAGTTTTTGAAAATCCTTGTAATAAGCCCATCCACTTCTTCGCTTTACTAATCCCATGCTTGTTCTCGCCCGGACAAGTATATCTTCCATGTTCCTGAACTGATATCCCTGTGACAACATCCTGCTCCATAGCGAATAGTCCTCCAGAAATGGAAAATGTTTATAATTTCCCGCTTTTAAAATAGAATCTTTCCTATACATAACTGTCATGTGATTTAATGGATTACGCACTTTCACATACTCTAAAATTTCTTCCTGAGTCTTTGGCATATTCTTGACGCGGTCTATGGTTCCTTCATCATTAAATTCCCGGATAGCACCACCTACCACATCCACTTCAGGATGTGCTTCCATATATGCCTCCTCTTTCTCTAATCGATCCGGCATCGCAATATCATCTGTATCCATTCTTGCGATCAGATCATATTGGCATAATTCCACTCCTTTTGCCAGTGCACGACCAAGCTGAACATTCTGTTCCATGGCATGCACATGGAGATAATCACATTTTTTCTGATACTCCGCCACTACCTGATATAATTCCTGTGTCAGAGGTCCATCTTCGATCAGAAGAATTTCATCTGCGGTCCTCGTCTGAACTAATATACTTTCTAAGGACGCTCTTAAATATTCTGGATTTTCTTTTTTATAAACAGACATCAATACGGATATTTTACTCATATTCTATCTCCTTAGATTTTTTTATACTCTCCAGAAAATCCACCACTTCATACTCTCCCACTTCTTCAGGAAAGGATAGTTTCCGGTCATAGGTCAGGCTGCCAAAAACCTTTGAGAATATGTTAACTCTTCCGGCAAGCTTACCGATGATCCACTCGAATCCCGGAACGAGCCATATACTTCTTCCATAGCTTTCGGCGATCCGTGCTACCATATCTGATGTATTCACATATTGGCTGTTTTGTGGGCAATAGATACCATCTGCATCTCCTCTGATAATCCGATATAAGAACTCGCACAAATTCTCGATGTATATCATGCTTCTCTCATTGCTCACTCTCGGAAAAACAGGTATCTTGCCCGCCAGCTTCTCCAATGAAGCATAATTTCCGGTACAAGCTTTCCCATAAATCATTGGAGGTCTGATAACTGCTACTTTGAATGTATCACTTCTTTGCTCATATAAGTACCGTTCTGCGGCAAGCTTGCTTTTTCCATAAAAAGTAATCGGTGTACATTCTGTTTCTTCTGTAATCTGTCCCATTGTCATTCCATAAACACTCATCGTACTTAAAAAAACGAACTGACGAACCCGCTCAGCCTTTGCCTTATCCGCAAGTTCTTCTGTCAATTTTGTATTAACTGCATAATAGAGTGCCTCCATTTCCGGCTGTTCTTTCTGATGTACAATTGCAGCCACATGGAGGATCGTATCATATTTTGAAAAATCCATTTTCTTCCATTCTGAATTTCTCACAGAAACAAATGTAACATGCCATCGGTCTTCCAATGGCATGTTTCCATTTTTTTTCTCTATATACTGTTTGAATGAAGTGCCAACATAACTGTTGGTTCCGGTTATCAAAATCTGTTTTCCCATTATTTTCCCTCAAATAACCCAGCATGTCTTTTTATCCGCAGCTACTAGCTATTTATGCATTTCTCCGGTTCCACCTTCCACAACACCTTTGTGTGACAAAACTGCTGTGATCGTTCCAAAAAAGCACTTCAGATCCATTATGAATCCAAATTTTTTCACATACTCACCATCCAGTTTTGCCTTTACATCTATCTCCAACTCATCACGTCCGTTGATCTGCGCCCATCCGGTCAGTCCCGGCATTACATCATTCGCACCATACTTATCACGTTCTTCAATCAAATCATACTGATTCCACAAAGCTGGCCTTGGTCCAACAATACTCATCTTTCCCATAAGGATATTGATGATCTGCGGCAATTCATCCAGACTGCTTTTTCTTAAAAATTTCCCTACTCTTGTAATATACTGTTCCGGATCAGCCAGCATATGAGTTGGCATATCCTTTGGCGTATCAATTCTCATAGTTCTGAATTTGTAGATCATAAAGTGTGTCTTATGGATTCCAACCCTTTTCTGTTTAAAAAGGATTGGTCCTCTACTATCAATTTTAATCGCAATGCATAAAATCAAAAACAACCAGGATAACAGAATTAATGCCAGAGCAGATAATAAAATGTCAATTACCCTTTTCACTCCCATATAAATTTTCTGTGGAATTGTAAACTGTTTCATCTTTTTGATTCCTTTCATGTATCTGCAATTTATGCAAGCATCAGACAATAAATAGATATACCTGTGCCTATCAGCATTAAAAACGCTATAAGACTCTGATAATTCTCTAATTTCATGCTGCATCTCACTTTTTGGTTTATAAAAATGAGACTCAGTGGAAAGATCAGCGGCAAATAATATCTTGGTGATACTCCGTTAATTACCATCGACCCTACCGGTGTAAAATCCAGGTATAATGCCGTCCAGACCAGACATGCTGTTCCAAATATTAATACTGCATTCCATATTTTCATCATCAATATTTTTCTTTTCATCTGTGCATCATATGTTTTTTCTGTCATTCCAAAATCGGTCACAAATGTAAACAACATCGTAAGCAGTACTACAAAATATCCTATTCCATCATAGATTCCACGGTATGCAAAATTTGCAAGCACTTTGGAACCAATAAAATAAGATGCAAACGTTGTTCCAAGTGATTTCAACAAAACTCCTGTATACGTCAACGGATATCCCAAAATCATAGATAACTGACTTGTCTGGCTCGTATCTCCTCCACGGTAATCTCCTACCTCTGCTCCGCTTGTAACATTACCTATTAACGGCAGTATAAAGGACGCAAACATTAATATTAATAAGACAAAGATTCCTGCTTTAAACAGATTCTTTTGTCTCCTGCTATAAAACTTGTCCTTCGGCATAAGCCAATATAATGCCAAAAATGGAATATAGACCGCCTTTGAAAAGCATCCCACAACCATAGCAAGAATAGATACCATCGTCCGTTTTGTTTGAATTTTTTCTTCACTCAGGTACTCTGTTACAAACAATGCTATGCCCAACATTAAAAGTGCTATCACAAATGCATCATATGTAAATGACGAAAAAAGAAATACCGTTGTCGGCAGCAACCCAACACACATCAATGTACGTTTTCCATACTTGCTGAAACGAATCGCACACGTAACGACAGCTGTACAAAACAGTAAATTAAAAAACTTTCCTAAAAATACTGTTGCTACATAAGACAATCCCAGTGTTCTTCCTAATCCAAGTCCTAATATCTGTGGAAGATAAGCCCTTTGTCCATATCTGAGAAATCTACCTTTTTGTGATGATAATACAACGGTATCATTTGCCTGATTAAGCCATTCTCCTATCCATTGTTCTTCCTCTAACGTGTCCCCTGTTGGTACACGCATTTCTACATTCGACATCACAGCATCACTGTACTCCATATAATTCCATACCCAGGAGTCTGTATATGCTATATTATAATGAATCTGTTCATCCCATGAATCAAATGAATGATGTGCTGATAAGATAATCACCGTTCCTAATGCAACTGATACCATTGCGTACATCCATTCGGGTCTTTTTCCAAAAAAAGTACAATGAGAAACAAATAAGTAACTTAGCAACAATACTGAAAATACAAGCAGAAACTTTGCCCAGGAAAATACCGTGTGATTTACAAATATTATTGAATTTAACTTATCCGCATCTTTGTTTTCCACTGTCAATTTCAGGCTGTCAACTTTCTGATCTACCCAAACTGCAGATTTTCCAAGCAAAAATGATGCAGTATCTTCCAGTTCCATCACTTCTTTTTGTCCATATCCATCATAGAATGTCACTTCCATTCTGGAACTGATGTCCGTTTTGCTTTGATAAATCAAATAGATAGAGCTCACATATCTTCCATCAAATAAAAAATCATACGTTGTCTCTCCATCTTTATTCTCTGCCTTTTGTACTTCGCTCACCTGAAAAGTCTGCTCATATTTTTCGTTTTTAAACGAATTCCACTGTAATAATACCTGTTCTACAAATAACGATAGGAAAAATATTACAATAATTGCAATAAAATCTCTAAGATATATTTTTTTATTTTTTAGAATTTGTTTTATCTGTTCCATTTTCCTTTTTCCTATCAAGCTGCAAAATAAATCCCATTCCTGCAAGCACAAGAATTAAGATGACTTCCCATATTTTTTCCATATTAGATTCCCTGTTTTCTGGTTCTACCGATTCTGAATAGAGTATGTTGGCACCATCTTCTGCACCCATTCCCGTATATCATCCGGTTCTTCTACCACATGCTCTTTGATTTCTTCTAACTGTTTTAAAAACTTCTCTTCATCCATCTGTATTGGTTTGCCAATATGAATTAATTTATTGGCTGTTTCCTGCATGCCTTCTTCTTTCATGAGCATCTCTTCATACAATTTTTCGCCTGGTCTTAATCCTGTAAATACGATCTGGATGTCCTCGTCAGGTTTATGTCCTGAAAGAAGTATCAGGTTTCTTGCAAGATCTACAATCTTAACCGGTTCTCCCATATCCAGAACAAAGATTTCTCCCCCTTTTGCATAGGCTCCTGCCTGTAACACAAGAGATACTGCTTCCGGTATTGTCATAAAATAACGGATAATATCCGGGTGCGTAACAGTAACCGGTCCCCCTGCTTCAATCTGCTTCTTAAATAAAGGAATCACACTTCCGTTGCTTCCAAGTACATTACCAAATCGAACCGCTACATATTCTGTCTTAGAACGATTATTGTATGTCTGAATAATCATCTCACAGATTCTCTTGGTAGCGCCCATAATATTCGTTGGGTTTACTGCCTTATCTGTAGAAATCATGACAAAACGTTTTACATTGTATTTATCTGCGGCCTGAACCACTTTCCATGTTCCTAAAACATTATTTTTTACTGCTTCATTCGGGCTGTCTTCCATCAACGGTACATGTTTATGCGCTGCCGCATGATATACGATCTCCGGACGATATTTATCAAAAATCAGATCCATGCGCTTTGTATTTCTTACGGAAGCAATCAATACAACCAGATCGAGTTCAGGATAATTTCTCTTTAATTCCTGCTGAATATCGTATGTAGTATTTTCATAAATATCAACGATCACTAACTGTTTTGGATTGTGTGATGCAATCTGGCGGCATAACTCGCTGCCAATCGAACCACCTCCACCTGTAACCATAACTACCTTATCAGAAACATATCCCATAATGGAATCAAGATCAACCGTGATCGGATCACGTCCCAAAAGATCATTTACATCAACATCTTTTAATTTGCTGATACTGACATCCCCATTTACCAACTGATACATACCAGGTAAACGTTTTAATTCACAGCCGGTCTGTTTACAAATATCTAAAATTGCCTTTGTCTCTTTTGCACTCGCTGTCGGAATTGCAATAATGATCTCATCTACAAGATACTCATTTGCAATTTCTATGATATCATTTCTATCTCCAAGGACTTTGACACCATGCATATATTTTCCAATTTTGCTTTTATCATCATCCACAAAACCTACAATATGCATATTCACAAAACGACTGCCGGAAATTTCCTTGATAATTGAATTTCCTGCTTCTCCGGCACCTACTACAAGCACTCTCTTAAGATTCTTCTCATCCACTTTTTTTCCAAAAAAAGTTCTGACTGCCCGATAAGAATAGCGGCTGATAAACATAAACGCCAATAATAATGTTCCATAAATAAAATACCAGCTTCTAGGCAGCGGATACTCCTGATCTCTGTAATTCAGAAGAATCGTCACTGTATTGAGCAGCGTATCTACAATACATGCTGCTGCAAGATACAATAATTCGGTTACCCCTGCATATACCCAAAGGCTGCTATACAAACGAAATACATAAAATACAATAATCGCGATCACTAACGTTGCCGGCAATGAACTCCATACAACACCAATATAATACTTTGGTACAGCCGAAAGACTAAATTCAAATCTTACAATCAATGCCGTGATGCTTGTCAATATTACAATGCAAATATCCATCAGCACCATAAATATTCTCTTGATCCATAATGTTTTATCTAAGTTTTTCATAAGTCCGCCACTTTTCTCTATAAATTATTTTGCATATACTTCATAATGTTCTGTATTATAAATTTTACTAAATCCAATGCTATTAAAAAATTCAATATTGTCATACTCAGAATTAATAACCAGACAATTGCAGCCATAGGAATCTGTTTCCATCTGCAGCTGTTCCAGATTCTCCTGTGTAAAAGATAAACCTTCACCATAAATAACTGCAAATCTGGTATCATATTCACGAAGCTCGCCTGCCACCTGTTCCGGTGCAAGAACTCTTGGTTTTTCTACAAATTCCAACTGTTCAGCGATCTCCATGACTTCATTTGATATTTTATAACTATTCGTGATAAATTCCAAATGCTGCGACGTATAATTTAATCCCATCCCTGCCTGGAGCAGTAAAATATATATCACTATGACAATTATTTTTTCTTTCTTAGTGGGTATGTTTATCAGATAGTCTGTCATTACAACTCCAACAACAGCTACTATATTTAGTATTCCATAGACCATCCAATGATCTGTGTTCTGACCGCTCATATTTAGTATGCCATTTGCAATTCCCGGCGTCATCAGAAAAAGTATACCAAAAATCTCATATATTAACAAATTTCTTTGTCTTTTTTTATTTATAATCAAGAAATAAAATATTGCAACAAAAAGGAAAAAAACATTTGTTCCCATCCCATTGTAAGAAAAATATGCATTTTTAATGTCTTCCCACAACCCGGACATATTTATACCCCTTCCTTACAAACCAGACAAGAATCATCAGCAACATCATCAGGAACACATAAAACCAGCCTTTGTGATGTAACAATTGTGCCGCCGGATATAAAATAATAAATAATACTGCCTGCATCATAACCGGATGTTTTACACAATCGGATACTTTATTTTTTTCTCCTCCATACATGAAATTTAACATACGCATCACTTGTAAAAACGCATATGGAAGAATGCAGCATTCCAACATTACACTACCATTCCAACAGCTTCGGAATATGCCTGTCACCGGAGTTTCTACCGCTGTATATATTGGTACATAATAGATAATTTCTACAATTATTAAAAATACTGCCTGCATTTTTTCCTGCTTAAAAAAGAACTTTCCAATTTCCCAATAACAGCACATAAAAAATGGTAAAATGAATAATGGAAGTATTACCTTTATCAGCAATGCCGGATGTAATCCGGAAACCCATGCATTGACCGCATATAGCATCTCATAAGGTGAAAATATCTTTTCCATCTGCGTGGCAGGATACTGCTCGCCAGTATATGGTTGATATATATATGCAGAATTGGTATCAATTGATGTCATTACTGTTTGTACTGTCTGCTCCATCTGTGGTTTTACACAAACTACAGAAAACAATATTGCTATTATGGATACTACCATGGCAATTTTTACGGTCTTGTGTCCATTTTCTGATTTTCTTTTATGTTTAAAACATCCATATATTGCTTTTTTATTTGCTAATATGGATGCCACGCATATCGTAATCGTCGCAAGCATCCAAACCATACTAAGTTTTTCTAATGTACAGCCACGATATAAAAAAAGTACCGCAACACCCCAAAATATTCCAAGCATAGCAACAAATCCATTTGCATATGTGCTTGATATATTTCTCCTTTTTACACCTGCTGCTGCATCAATAAATGCACCTGCTAACAATGGTACTAAAAAAAACAAATAAATTACCAGCAATATTCCTGCTGCATTTTTCATTCATTTTCTCCTAACACTTTATCGACTTTGCGTTCTAATAAAGTTTTATATACTTTCGTCCCCTTAATATACTCCAGTTCGTTTTCTACTTTGTCCATATGACATTTTAACTCACTAAGTGCACTGAGTATCGGATTGTCCTGCAACCCTGCTTCCCTGATTCTAAATGCAATTTTGATCTCTCTGACATTATTTTCCCATTGATTTTCAAATATGATCTGCGGATCTTCCGATGCAAATATAAAATCATGATCTTTTGTTATGATGGCATTGTGCCGATAATGTTCAATTTCATATTCATTGTTATCTTTTGTCACAATTTGCACCTTGAGATTTTGCAAAACACATGAAACATTTAATGGATCCAATCGTATTTCTGATACATCCTGTGTGAATTCAATCGGAATATTCAATTTTACATTCTGTCCTATAATATGATTTGTAATTGCCTTGTCTTCAAGATAGTTTGTTCCATCATTTAAGAACACCTGTAAGAATAAGTTTTCCTCCGGAAGCAGTTTTTTCACATCGTATACTTCTTTTTTGTAAGCAATAAGGCTTGCGTTATAGCCATTTTTCCCACCATATACATATTGATTAAATGCTTCATTCATATTTTCAAATATAACAATTTCTTCTTCCGTAATATCAAAGCAATCATAAATTTCATTGATTGTCATGATATCTTTCATAGCACTGCCATTTCTGGTATAAAAAGCAGACACCGCACGGTATATTACAAATTTCACTGGAATTGGAAATGAAAATACCCATTCATAATCAATAATTTTATATTTGCTGTCAGTCTGATCTTTTATGATATTATCAAAGCTCATATCGATATTCATTTCTTTTCCACATTCCATCTCATCTGGGAAAGAAACTTCGCCAAACACCTGTACAAATTGTGCATCCGGCATAAATGTTCTTCTTTCTATATTAACATTGCTTCTTATGATTCCATCATACATTCGAAGCAAAGAAAGAAATCTTACTTCGTCTTTATCCTCAAGAGCCTCCAACATTGTATTGCAAAGACTCTCCCCGGTTAAAAATTCAAAAGCGATCTCGTTTTCTGAAATCAGTTTGGATGGACACAGGATACCTTCATCCTTATTTTTTTCATAATAATCAGACATCTTCCTGATATGTGCTACTCCGTCTTTTGCCAATGCTCTTTTTACAACCAGTCTCTGTTCCCCATCCTTCATTATGCAGGTTTCTATCTGAAACTGTTTTCTTCTCTCTTTTGTAATTTTTGAGTAAATTTTCTTCAAGATATCACCTCACACTATTTTGTAACTTCTATAAAGAACGAATTTGCAAAAAATTCAAATTTTTTTTCTTTTAAAAGATTTGCATAGACTCTGTTTTCGTTAAAAAGCATCATTCTTGTATTATCGAAAGTATCTAAACCTATATTAAGATCATCTTCTCGTGGAAGGTACTCATCAGAAAAAATCTGTACAGGGAATTTATAATCCGGAAACGGATAATAAAATTCTGCTTTCCCATATCCAGCATCTGTAATTATTTTCTTTAACGCCTCTTTACTAAAAGTTCTCACTTTACTATCTGTATCAATATAACCTTCCAAACCATCAAAAAATTTTCCAGTATGGTCTTCTCTGGAGCCTGCCCAATATTTCAATCCAAATTTATTTTCAATAGCAATCAGCAGTTTTCCATCTTCTTTCAAATATCCACTGATTTTTTTTAAAAAGGCTTCAAATGGATGTTCATCATCCGTGTAATAACCGGCATATTCCAATACTCCGATCAATGTAATATAATCATACTTTTCTTTCAAAACAACATCATTGAAATTTCCAACCATAATTGTAAGATTATCGTATTCTTTATTACGGTTTGCATTAATTAATGATCTGCGTTTAGAAAGATCTACACTTGTCACATGCTTTGCATTTCTGCAAAGTACTCCACTGATAGCTCCACATCCTGCCCCAATTTCAAGTACAGATGCATCTTTTTTAAAAGGATACCACTCCAATATATTTTGTCTGACAGGTGAAAAATGATATAACACTGGCCACCGGTCATCTTCTGCAAGTATCTTCTCTACGTCTGGTTCTTCCATAATAAGCTGTAACAGATCATTCTCGATGTCCCCGTCACTATATTGATCCTGTCCATTATAAAATGTATAATCTAACGTTACTTTTCCAATCTGCTCTGTCATAGAACCTCTTTTCTATAGTTATCTACAACTATTATTTTTTACCCAAGAATCTCCTTGATATCCTTTATAAAATCAAATACATGCTCATTTTTTACATATAATGGATTCGCTGTCACATGTTCTACCTGCGGTCTGTAAGCTTTACAGATTTCAGTCAGATGTGTTGCAATGTTCATTGGACTGATATTATCCAGTGATACCATGTTATCATTGAAATCCTTAAGATCTTTATTCGCATAAGTATTCGTGATCGTCTTTACATCAAATACCGACATCTCAAGTGGCGGATAACTTGGATGTGGTGAACACATCAGTGAAATTCCTGCGTAAGTTTCCTGCAAAGTCCGCGCATATTCTTCAATTGTAAGCTTTCCAACGGAGACAAGCTCTTTGCCGTTTCCAAGCGGAATTGAACGGTGCATCTCCCCTGCCGAAAGAATCTCCCATTCCTCAATATCCGGCTGCATCATCACCCATTTTTTCAGAGCCGCTACTACAAGGTTAAATGCATTACGCTCCGTACCTGGACGTCCATAAACAAGAATCTGTTTTTTCTTATCAACCTGTGCAGGCATTTGCTCTAACGCTTTTCTTAATCCATCATTTAAGACAGGATCAAATGCAAAGCTATGCGTAAAATGGTAATGATTTTCATCGAAGAATTCTTTCAACAACATACTGTTAAAAATTGCAATTGTTGGATAATCACTTTTGTAGGTAGAATCTGCAAGCAGGTACTTCGTAGACCAGGAGTAAAATCCTGGCTCATAATCCTGAATAAAATAGAGAAAAATATTTGGTTTGATTCCAAATGTATTTTCAAATCCAACATAAGCATCCTGACAACAATACGCTGTCCACCAGCCAGTAAATAAGAAATAGTCATTCTCTGACACTGGAATACTGCGGTTAAAACGATTGCTGTATGGAATAATCTGTTTTGCAACGAGAGAATCATCTTCTGCTTTTACAAATGTATACTCATCGGAATATTTTTTAATGGCTGCTTTGTCTGGCTCTGCGTCTACTAAAATAATACGTGCATCATAGCCTAATGCTTTCACTAAAGTATCGAAAAACTTCAGTGCAGTTGAGATTCCACCAAAGACATGCTCTGCATTGATAGACGGAACCAGAAGGTTCATTCTGCGGTTCGGATATTCTATCTTACGGAAAGTGTATGGTGTAATTTCATATACATTCGTATCCAATTGTGGAAGTCCGGTTTCTCTTTTTCTCTTCAGAAGCATTTTTTCCTCCTGCTCTTTGACAGTCTGCTGCACCGCGGCACAAATTTTGGGCTGACAACAATAATAATCAAGATTTCTATTATAATATGGATCTCCGTTTTTCCGGTAGGTCTTATACATCTGATCCGACAAATCAAAGTCAATCTGTGGGATTTTACTTGCATCCCTGCTCTTAGATTCATAATGATACAGACGAACATTTGGATCGTAGATATTCACGAGTCCATGCTGGTTTGCACGAAGTGCAAGTTCAATATCGCTTCCACATACAATGAATTTCTCATCAAATCCACCGATTTTCTCAATTGTCGCCTTCGAAACTGCAAGACAGGCTCCCGTTACCGCCGAAACATTTCTTGTTACCATCGGTGACACAAATGGCGATCCATAGTGCTGCGGTTTCATTCCCTTGAATACATGATCAGCCCAGCCACCCATTCCAATAACTACTCCTGCATGCTGGATCGTATTATCTTCATATAAAAGCAATCCACCGACAACACCAACATCTTTTCGTATAGCTTTCTCTACCAGTCTTGTAAGCCATTCCGGTTCAATAACTTCTACATCATTATTCAAACATACATAGACATCTCCGGTTGCGAACTTCATTCCATAATTATTAAGCCTTGACCAGTTAAACTCAAACGCCGCATCTTTCACGATGACATTGTCATGTTCTTCTTCCACCTTCTTCAGATAACTAAAAGTCTCTTCCTTCTCAGAATTGTTATTTAAAATAATAATCTCAAAATTTTTATAAGTTGTCTTCGCATAAATACTGTCAATTGCAGCCTTTAACAAATCTGCATGATCTTTAATCGGAATAATAATGGAAACCTTCGGTTCCTCATTCATGTGATATCTCACATCATAGACAAACAAATTCTCTGTCTCATTTGCAGTCGCTGCTCCTTTGCCATAAACACGGTCTAAATGTTCCTGAATCGCATTAAGTCCTGCTGTCTGTGCATATGGCTTTGACTCCGGGTTGGCTGCTGTGGAGCTCGGAAGATCTCTCCAATGATAAAGTATCTCAGGGACATGTCCAATCTTGTCCGTCATCTCTGTCATTCGAAGTAACAGATCATAATCCTGGCTTCCGTTGAACTCACCGCGAAATCCACCCACTTTTTCAAATAAGGACTTCTTGAATCCAATCAAATGTCCTAAATACATCTGGCTCAGGAAAAGATCTGGAGACCAGTCAGGTTTACATAATGGATCTCTCGTTTTTCCTTTCGCATCAATAATATCCATATCGCTGTATATGATATCAGAACCTTCTTTTTTTATCTTCTGATAAAATTCATGTAATGCAGACGGTGCAAGCTCATCATCATTATCCATAAGAAGGATATACTCTCCGGATGCAAGCGCTGCTGCCGCATTGGTTGCCCCTGAAATCCCCTGATTTTTTTCTAATAATTTAATTTTAATCCGGCTATTTTTCATTGCAGATAAGTGCTCTCTTACCCCCTGCTTTGTAGAACAGTCATCTGCAATGCAAATCTCCCAGTTTTTGTAATTCTGCTTTTCTATAGATTCAATCGCCTTATCAAGCCACTTAATTTCTACATTATATACAGGCATTACAATGGAAAAAAGAATCTCTCCACTATAATTTTTTAATTTTTCTTTCTTCACTCTGCCATATCCAGGTTCATAATTTACACTGGCAGATAAACGTTGTTTAAAAATCTCCGGTCCCTGATTTTTTAAAACTTTTAATCCTTTTTTTATTTTCTGAGGATTTCTTACTCCCTCTTTTATAATTGCTGCAAGCTTCTGTGTTCTTCCCATAATGCTCCTTTTTATATACAGCGATTCCTGTCATCGCTGATTTTACTCGCTGTTCGCCTTCCCATAGCCTACTCTTCATTACAACTTACTATAGAGTTCAAATCAAAATATCCAACAGTAACTTTTTTAGATAAAACCTGTATACAACATATATCATATAATCTGTGATGAACTTCTAATTCGTCACCATTATATCCTGTACATCCTAACTGTAGCAGATACTGTCCTTTTTGAAATGGCAATTTTTGTCTGAATGATACTGTAAGTATGGTCCCTGCCTCTATCAGCCCAGGCTCTAACCCTTCAATAAGTGAATTGGTTCCGGTAAGATCTGTTCCCTTTAAATCCCGGATTGTAAATGCAAAAATTGGATTTAACACATCCTCATGAAACTGTACCTTTAATTTCAAAACACACTCTTCAAATTTAGAAACAGTATTCGTAATCTTTCCTGTTGCATCGAAAATTCCAAAGTCAATAATCTCTGCCTTTTTATCTCCATATTCCTGCTTATCCGGATTTAAAATCATGGATTCTTTCCATGCAACTCCTTCTATTGCTGCATGACCGTTTTCTTTTTTCGGAATATCTTCCATCTTTGATTCTGCCATTACCTTTTTGTACAGATCAATCATATCCTTTGGTTTACCCTCTGCAAGCTTTACGCCTTTATTCAAAAGGACAACTCTGTCACAGTATTTTCCAATGCTCCCCAGATCATGGCTAACAAAAAGAATGGTCTTTCCCATTTTCTTAAATTCTTCAAATTTGTGATAACATTTCGTCTGAAAAAATACATCTCCAACCGAAAGTGCTTCATCGACAATAAGGATTTCCGGCTCAATATTGATTGCAACTGCAAATGCAAGACGTACAAACATACCGCTGGAATATGTTTTGACCGGCTGATTTACAAAATCACCAATATCCGCAAAATCTAAAATATCCTGCAGCTTTTCATCTATCTCTTCTTTGGTAAAACCGATCATGGTTCCATTCAGATAAATATTTTCAATTCCGGTATATTCCATATTAAATCCGGCGCCAAGTTCCAGCAACGCAGAAATACGCCCATTTACTTTGACTTCCCCATCGGTTGGATTCAAAACTCCAGTGATGATCTTTAAAATTGTAGATTTTCCTGAACCATTTGTTCCAATAATGCCAACTGTCTCTCCCTGACCAACCTGAAAAGATACATCATTCAATGCGTAATGCTCTTTTCCAAGTGGTTTTTTTGAAAATCCTAATGCATCTTTCAAGCGATCCCGGTTTCTGTCATATAATTTATATATTTTTTTTACATGTTCTACTGAAATTGCGATGTTATCCATGCAGTTACCTTTCTATAACACATCTGCAAAATGTGGCTTTAATTTTTTGAATATTTTTGTCCCGATTATGAATAATACAATTGTAAGAATCCAATAATAAATTGTCATGCCTGGTTGTTCCCAAAATCCAGCCTTATTGATCAAAGAATCCCTATATCCTGCCACAATATAATACATTGGATTTAACTTTAAAATTGTAATCAGAATCGGATTCAATTCCATCCCATCAATATTCCACATAATTGGTGTCATCCAGACACCTATCTGCAAAATAATGTTAATGATCTGTCCAAGATCTTTGAAAAATACTACTATTGCAGATGTTGCATATATCAGTCCTAATAAAAGGATCATCATCGCAAAGGTATAATATAACATTTGCAATGTATACAAATCCGGATAATACCCATAACACGCATATAAAATAATTGTAAATGCAATAAAAAACAAATGCACAAACAAAGCTGATATCAATTTAATAATTGGTAAGATATCAATCTGGAATACTACCTTTTTTACCAGATAGCTATACTCCATCAGCGCATTTGTTCCACTGCTCAGTACCTCCTGAAAGAAAAACCATGGTACAAGTCCTGCTATCAGCCACAAAACAAAAGGTGCTGTAATTCCCGATCTGAGATTAATGCCACTTGCATGCATTCCCTTTTCAAATACAAACCAATATACCAATACTGTTACAATCGGCTGGACAAAAGCCCAGATAATTCCCAGATAGGATCCTGCAAATCTGGTTTTAAAATCATTCTTTGACAAGTCCCATATTAATTTTCGATTACTTATTATTTCTTTCAGCATATTGGCTTGTTTTATTTCCGTTGGCATGCTTTTCCTCTAACTTTCATTCTCTTAAGCTATAACTTATTTACGGTTTTTGACATATTCTGAGATTCCACTCCATACTTTATCCTTATCAGATAATGTAAGATCCGCCTCAGTCATTCCTTCCGGCATCGGCCATTCCACACCGATCTCCGGGTCTTTCCACAACAGTCCGCCCTCATCATTTGGATGATAAAAATCTGTTACCTTATAACAGAATTCTGCATAATCGGACAATACGATAAATCCATGGGCAAATCCCTTTGGAATAAAGAACTGTTTCTTATTCTCTGCAGATAAAGTTACACCAAACCATTTGCCAAATGTCTCTGAACCCTCGCGCAGATCGACTGCAACGTCAAACACCTCTCCGTTTACCACACGCACCAGCTTGTCCTGTGGATAATTAATCTGAAAATGTAATCCTCTTAATACGCCTTTTTTGGATGCAGACTGATTATCCTGTACAAATTCACAGTCAATTCCTGCCTCTTTGAAATCATTGTAATTATAAGTCTCCATGAAATATCCACGGGCATCCCCAAATACGGTCGGCTCGATCACTTTTAATCCTGCAATTCCATTGCAATTGTCTGTTACTTTTATTTTTCCCATTTTTTATACTTCCTTTTCGAATCTTTTTTATCCATAGATGAAAATAAAGACTTTATAATCCCTCTGCAATTTCCATCAGATATTTTCCATAATCTGTCTTCAATAATGGCTGTGCAAGTTTCACAAGCTGCTCTTTGTCAATGAACCCCCGCTTGTAAGCAATTTCCTCGATACAGGAGATATATAATCCCTGACGTTTCTGGAATGCTGACACGAAATCTGCCGCTGCAAGAAGCATGTCATGATTTCCGGTGTCTAACCAGGCAAATCCTCTTCCCAATGTTTCAACATTTAAAGTTCCACGGTTCAGATATTCATTATTTACGCTTGTGATCTCTATCTCACCCCTTGCGGATGGTTTTACATTCTTTGCAATCTCAACTACATCATTGTCATAGAAATAGAGTCCCGGTACTGCATAGTTTGACTTCGGATTTTCCGGTTTTTCCTCGATGGACAATGCTTTTCCATTCTCATCAAATTCTACAACCCCATATTCTCTCGGGTCTCTTACATAATAGCCAAAAATGGTTGCGCCGGCTTCATTTTCTGTACGCTCAGCTGCGCTCCGAAGAACTTTTGAGAAACTCTGTCCGTAAAAAATATTGTCTCCTAATACCAATGCCACTGCATCTTTTCCAATAAATTTTTCGCCGATAATAAATGCATCAGCAAGTCCTCTTGGCTGTTCCTGTACCGCATACTCAAATCTCATCCCAAGCTGTGATCCATCCCCTAATAACTCCTCAAACACCGGCAGATCCCTTGGTGTAGAAATAATCAGTACTTCTCTGATTCCAGCAAGCATTAAAGTTGATAAAGGATAGTAAATCATTGGTTTATCATAAACCGGCATGATCTGCTTTGAAATTGCTTTTGTCAATGGGTATAAACGTGTTCCGGATCCTCCGGCTAAAATAATTCCTTTCATTTTTCATCCTCCTAAAAAATTCATTTTATCACTTTTTGGTAAAACGCAAACAAGCAGTATCATCCGACCTACGGACGGTACTGCTATTTGTGCTATTATTATTTTCCCTGATACATATCTTCATAATATTTCTGATAATCACCACTGGTAACATTGTTCATCCAGTCTTCATGTTCTAAATACCAGGCGATGGTCTTCTTAATTCCATCCTTGAACATCGTCTCCGGTTCCCAGCCTATCTCAGCTTTTATCTTGTCAGGTGCGATCGCATATCTGCGATCGTGTCCCTTGCGATCCTCTACATATGTGATCAAATCTTTGCTTACATTTGCTTTTCTTGGATCAGTATCAGGAAGAATTTCCTGTAGAGTCTCAATGATAATATTGATAATCTCAATATTACGCTTTTCATTATGTCCGCCAATATTGTAAGACTCACCAAGCTTTCCATGTTCCTGGACCATGTCAATTCCCTTTGCATGATCATCTACATATAACCAGTCACGAATATTCAATCCATCTCCGTACACCGGTAATTTCTTTCCGTGCAAAGCATTGTTAATAATTAATGGAATCAACTTCTCCGGGAACTGATATGGTCCATAATTATTGGATGTATTCGTCACATTAGCCGGAAAATGATACGTATCAATATAAGCCTTCACTAACATATCAGAAGACGCTTTACTAGCGGAATATGGACTGTGTGGCTGATATGGAGTTGTCTCATAAAAATAGCTTTTTCCATCATCAGGAAGTGAACCATATACTTCATCTGTCGATACATGAAGGAACTTTTTACCAGTTTTAAAACTGCCATCCGGCAGCTCCCATGCTTTTTTTGCACAATTAAGCATAACTGCTGTTCCGAGAACATTTGTCTTGACAAAAACTTCCGGATTTTTAATACTTCTGTCAACATGACTTTCTGCCGCGAAATGCACAACACGGTCAATATCATTTTCTTCAAAGATCTTCATGATAGCATCCTTGTCCGTGATGTCCGCTTTAATGAAAGTGTAATTATCTCTATTTTCAATATCTTTTAAATTCTCCAGATTACCTGCATATGTCAATGCATCTACATTGATAATTCTGATTTCATTATCATATTTGCGAAACATATAATGAATGTAGTTCGATCCAATAAATCCAGCTCCTCCAGTTACCAAATAAGTTCTCATTCCGAGATCCTCCTATCATCACAATTATTTGTCATTTTACCATATTTTATATACTAAGACAAGTTTTACACATCTTAGGATTTTATTAACTATTTCAGCTCTGCCATATAAACATCCAATGCGTCTTTCCAGTCAGCCATCTGATAACCATCCGCTAATCTCATCATATAATTATCCAGAATAGAATATGCCGGACGGTCAGCCGCTGCCGGATTCATCTGTTTATACTGCTTACTTGTTACATGATTTACCTTTGTGCTTTTTCCTGCTCTTTTGAAAATTTCCTCTGTAAAGTCCGCCCAGTTTGTATCTCCCTCGCAGGTAGCATGATACAGACCATAATTTTCCGTTCCCTCAAAATGATGGATTGCCTTTGCAAGCTCTACTGCACTTGTTGGCGATCCAAGCTGATCGCAGACAACACTCACTTCATCATGAGTCTCCGAAAGGTTCAGCATAGTTTTTACAAAGTTTTTTCCATCTCCATATAACCAGGCTGTACGAAAAATAAAGAAATGGTTTGAAAACTGTTGAACAAACTTCTCTCCCTCGAGCTTTGTTTTACCATAAGCACTCACCGGATTCGGTGCATCAAATTCAGTATATGGTTTTGTACCATTTCCTTCAAAAACATAATCTGTTGAAACATGAATCATCTTTGCGCCAACTGCCTCTGCTGCAATGCTTAAGTTTCTTGGACCCAAAGCATTGATACGATAGGCTGCATCCCACTGCTTCTCACATGCATCAACATTTGTATGGGCCGCACAGTTAATGATCACTTCTGGCTGTTCTGCACGTACAAGTGATAATACCTGCTCAATTTTTGTAATGTCAAGTGCTGTCACACCTTCCCCTTCCACTACATCTGTATTAATAAATGTCACATCACTTCCTGCGTATTCCTTATTGATCGCACGACCAAGCTGTCCATTACATCCTGTTACCAAAATCTTTTTACTCATTCTCTTCATTCCCTCTTTCTTTTTATAAAATTTTCCATCTTTTATCACACTTCAGTTTTCTTCTTCCTGTCCTTTACGACACAGGATGTTATTATTAAAAATACTATAAATACTACTCCAAACGAAAGGGTACAACTCAGTGCCGCTCCCAGCATTCCAAGACTCTTTACGAAACCCGATCCCAGAAATACTGCAAATATAAGTCCGGCTCCATATCCCAGCAATAAAAAAATCTGTTTTCCCGTAACTGTTACCACATAATAGAGACAATATACATAGGCATTCAGTCCTCCACATATCATAATGATCACCAATTCCATTCGATATGCCCTCAGATCAACTCCATACACAAGAGATAATATTGGTATTCCCAAAAGATAAGCACCCACACATGCTGCAATCGTAAGTGCACCAATTAAAATCATCATTTTTTTCACAATGTCTGTAAACTCTTTTATATTTTCCCCCTCCCAATCTCTGGCAAGATCTGTAAGAAGTGGCCGGAATACAAAAAGGCTTAATAAATTAATCACAAATGCAGGCATAAATAAAATATTATAGCTGTTCTGAACCGTCTCATCATAATATGTGTTAATCGCATATTTGGGTGCATTGTTCAGATAATTCATAATAAAAGATGACACAAACAATGGCCAGCATGCATTATAAATACCTAAAATCCCTTTCCATTCCAGATGCACCGGCGTTGGTTCAAAGTATTTTTTCATATGTAAATCATAAAACAGCATAATAACCAGTGACGTTAATGTAAGTGTCATAGCCGCATATAACAGGTTGTCTGTTAACCATAATATAATTGTGAATGTAATCGTTGAAATTCCGCTCCGCATTAACATCTCTTTTCCAGAAATATCAATGCGTTCTCTCTGTTGGAATAGTCCACTATATACATCTGCCACAGCCTCTACCATTCGATACCCCAGAATCCAAAACACGGTAAGTGCTTCTACTCCAGTATAACCATTCACAACAATATAGCCTATCATGCAGATCAGCATAATAATACAATTTAACATTCTGCTGGTAAAATATTGATTAAATGTAAATTTATTTTTTATATCCGTCGACTGAACTGGTCTGATTTCAAATCCACCGACAGAAAACAAAAGCTGCGCTGTAGAATACGCCAATGCAAAAAATCCACCCCTGCTCTCTCCGCTAATCCGGTTAACGATAATCAACAGAAGCATAGAGGAAAGTGAATTGCAAAGACTTCCAGCCATATTCCACACAAATTTCTTCTTTGCTGTTGTTTCCTTCATTTATTTCTGTTCCCTTTTTTCTTTCTCATCAATTGCAATCTTCTGTACTAATTCTTTTACTTTATTGTCCAGTTTAGAAATGTCCATAGTGAGTTGAAAACATTTGACAAGTAATATAAATATAATCAAAAGAAATATGAAATTAGTTGTGGAATATACGCCTACCAACTCTGACATCCAATCTGCAATCTGTGGAAAAATACTAAACAAAACGAGCATTATCGCAAACAATGTCCAAAAAATAGAATACTCTATCTGTAATTTTTCCTGTTTTACTTTTTTGCACATATAAAGCAATGTAAAAACAGATACGATAATCAATGTAATTCGAAATGCTATCGACATTCTTTTCTCCTTTATCCTGTCTATTTTGTAAAATCCACTTTCTTTTTATTGCGAAAGTTCTGTATTAATAATATAGAAATCAACATTCTGGCCATATATTTTGCAGCATTGACGGCATTAAGATAACTTTGTCCGGCAATTCTTTCATCCATCTTTGCCTGTATTTCTGCCACTTTTGCTCCCATTTTAATCAAATACGATACGGTATCCGGTTCCGGTCCAAAATTTATGTTGTTTGCCAATACTTCTATTAATTTTTTATTATACATACGCATTCCAGATGTCGGATCCATGATTTTTGCACCTGAAGTAAGTCTGATCGCAGTGGTGATCAATCTGCTTCCAATCATCCTTGCTGTAGCCGGTTTCTTTTCTTCAACAAATCTGGATGCGATCACAATATCATTTCCTTCTTCTATTTTCCGGATCATTGCTGCAATATATTCCGGTCTGTGCTGTCCATCTGCATCAAACTGTACTGCGCAATCATATCCCTTTTGATATGCATATTTCATACCAGTCTGAAATCCACCTGCAAGTCCTAAATTTACCGGAAGATCTATAATATTGTAATGATTTGAATGGCATATCTCAGATGTTTTATCCATTGATCCATCATTAATCACCACATAATCATACTCTGGATAATTTTCTGTCAAATGCTTCACCACACGTTCTATATTGTCTTGTTCGTTGTATGCCGGAATGATGATCAATACTTTCATTCTTTCTCCCCATTCATGTCTTTTGCAATCTGCATAACCTTTTCAGCAGTGGCATCCCACGTGAAATATTTTACTAATCTATCATAACTTTTACATTCTGCCTGTGTTCGGTATGCATCATCTTCTATTACTTTTTCCAAATTTTTCTGAATTGATTCAACTGTATTATCTCTCATGATAATTCCATACTGTTCATCTATGAGCAACTCTTTCGCTCCACCTCGATAAGTTGTTATCACAAAACACTTACATGCCACAGCCTCCAATACGGAAGTTGGAAAGCCTTCCGAATCTGATGGCAGGCAAAATATATCTGACGCATCCAAAATTTTAACAATATGTTCAAAGTCAATTTGTCCCGTCAATATGGTATATTGATCTGACATTTCTAACAATTCCTGATATAACGGGCCATCCCCTGCAATCATTAAATAAACTGGTATCTGTCCGTTTTTTATCCTGCTTATATTTATCTTCTTTACTGCTGATACAAGCTGTTTAATCCCTTTTTCCGGAATTAATCTGCCAGTAAAAGAAATCACTTTTGCTCCACTCGGAATTCCATATTCCTTCCGATAATCAATGTCGGGCTCTTTTAGAATTCTCTGAAATTCTTCGATTTCTACTGCATTATATAGTGTTCCCTTTGATTTTATATGGAAATGCCCGCTCCACTCACAACAGGCTTCTGAAACACCATAATAATCATTACAATATTTTTTCAACAAAAATGTAAGGAAATGTTCATACCATCCCCCCACTGTGTCAAACAACTTATTATTTACACTCAGGTGAGATGTTCCATGCTCTATTACAATGGATGGAATTCCCTTACTTTTTGCAAATTTTGCTCCGTATAATGAATGCAAATAGAATCTCGTATTAATAATCACAAGATCATACTGATTCATCCTGATCAACTTTTCTACTTTTTTAAACTCTTTATTTTTTTTAAACACCGGATATCTTCCACCTAACAAATCGTAACATGGCAGACGATAGATCTGTATTCCTTCTTGTATTTCATCTCCTGATAAATTACCCGTATTTGATGTTACTATAGTAACTTTGTTTCCCGCAGCAATCAATTTTCTGCTCAAATACAAAGTATAACGTTCTACACCACCAACATGCGGATAATACTGTGCAGAAAAAATGCAATAATGTTTTGACATTTTTTTCACCTGTTCAATTGCTCTAATGTATTTTTTCATTATGAATAATAAACTTTTTTAATATATAACATTAAAATTCTTGATGTCAATCCAAATCCTAATATACGATATACCCTATGAACCAGACGAACTGCCGGGTTTATATCATAAGTTAACAGATATGCATATTTTTTCATTATCTCACGATCATTTTTAATTTGCTCATTCTGTTCTATCAAATATGCCTGTCCCATCCAGACTGCAAACGGATACGCTAAATACGCATAAAAAACTTTCCGATATTCTTGATCCAAATATTTTTCTGCATATTGTGTATATTCTATTATAATATTTTTCAGATCATTCACCATATAATATTTCATCTTCTGACTTGTCTGAGCTGTTTCATGGCCTTTGCGATACACATAAAATGGTTTATCATACCATTCAAACCGTTCTGCGCAAATCAGCATTCTGGCAATCCAGTCTGTATCTTCATTGCGGATTCCCTTTTTAAAATACAGATCATGTTCCCGTATCAAAGAGGTTTTTACAAGTTTTGTCCAAACTGTAACGCTAAGCATTCCAGCTTTTATCAGATTTTCCACTGCCTCTTTTCTTTTCTTTCCCGATACAAGTGTGCGGTCAAAAGAAGACGGGTTTACAGTTTTATTTTTATCCTGCCAATACACCATGTTTGCGTGCATCACAACATCCGGTTCTGTCTCACTTATCACTTTTATGATATCACACAACGCATCTGGATCACTCCAATAATCATCATTGTCCATAAATGTGATGTAATCACCACTGGCTTTCTCCAATCCGACGTTTCTTGCATCTGATGTTCCACCGTTTTGTTTGTGAATCGTAACAATTCTATCATCTTTTTGGGCATATTCATCACATATCATCGGACTATCATCCGTAGATCCATCATCTACTAACAAAATTTCGAAATTGTGATACGTCTGCGCCAATATGCTTTCCACACATTGTTTCAAATATAAAGTTGAGTTGTATACCGGTATAATAATACTTATTTTCATATCTTACTTAATATCTTTTTCTTTTAATTTTTGAAAAAATATCCCTTACTCTCCCAATCCATCCTCAATCGCTTCCACGATCGCTTTTAAAGCCTCTTCCTCGTCTTCGCCCTCGCATATGAGTTCAATCTCATCTCCGGACTTGATACATGCGCCTAACACGCTTAAGACACTTTTTGCGTTTGCGATATTATCGCGGTAGCGGAACGTGATATGTGATTTAAACTGCATTGCATCCTTACATAAAATTCCCGCAGGTCTCAAATGCAGTCCTGTCGGATTTTTTATTACTACTTTCTGACTAACCATGCTGTATTACCCTCCAAATTCCAGTCCCCTGATTTTTTATCCGTATGCCGGTCTGAATCACCATGTTATAATCAGACCAGCATTTTGGTATTCTATAACATAATTTTTGTGATCAATTCCGCCAGTTTCCTTGCTTCTTCATCGATCACTTTCTGATCTTTCCCCTCGATCATGACACGCACCAGCGGCTCTGTTCCGGATGGGCGGATGAGAACCCTTCCCTCGCCCTTGAATTTTTTCTCAACATCTGCCACGGCATCTGCAATTTCCTGATATTCCATGAATTTTTCTTTTTTATGGTTTGGAACTTTTGCGTTGACAAGAGCCTGTGGGAGTACTTCCATAATCTCCGCAAGTTCTGACAATGGCTTTCCGGTATTGACCATAACTTCTAATAAATGCAGGGCACTTAATAATCCGTCACCGGTTGTATTATCGTCTAAGAAGATCACGTGGCCGGACTGTTCTCCTCCGATGTTATAGCCATTTTTTCTCATATTCTCAAGAACATAACGGTCACCGACTTTTGTCTTTTCCACATGGATGCCCTCTTTCTGTCCCATAAGGGTAAATCCAAGGTTTGTCATAACCGTAACTACAATGGTATCTTTCTTCAAAGTTCCTTTGGACTTCATGTAGTTGCCACAGATTGCCATGATCTGATCACCGTCCACAACATTTCCATGCTCATCCACTGCAAGCATACGGTCTGCGTCACCGTCAAATGCAAGACCAACTGCTGCCTTTTCATATACAACACGCGCTTTCAGCTCATCCATATGAGTGGAGCCACAATTGGAATTGATGTTGGTTCCATCCGGATCAGTATGGATTGCGATAAGATCTGCTCCAAGATCTGTCAGTGCTTTGACAGATGTATAATGGGATGCGCCTTCTGCGCAGTCTACAACAATTTTCATACCTTTAAGATCCACCGGAACACATTTTTCCATGAATTTCACGTATTCATCTCTCAGGTCAAAGCGGTAATCAATCTTTCCTACGCCGGAACCGATCGGAAGTACCACGTCTTTCATGTTATTTTTGATCAGAGCCTCAATCTCATCTTCCATCTCATCCGGAAGCTTGTAGCCCTCTCCATTGAAGAACTTGATCCCATTAAATTCCATTGGATTGTGTGATGCGGAGATGACTACTCCGGCATCTACTTTGTGTTTTCTGGTGAGATATGCGATCGCAGGTGTCGGCATCACTCCGACAAATATTGCATTTGCGCCAACCGAACAGATACCTGCCATTAATGCGCTCGCTAACATTCCTCCTGAAATTCTCGTATCACATCCTACAATAATGGTTGCCTGATGCTCCTGCTCTTTTGTGAGCACGTAAGCTCCTGCCTGACCTAACTTTGTTGCCAGTTCAATTGTCAGTTCCGAGCCCGCCACACCACGGACACCGTCTGTTCCAAACATTCTTGCCATGTTACTATTCCTCTCTTTGTTCCTGATTTTATAGATATCTGTGAAACTGGTTATCAGCTTCTTTCAATCATCCAATATTTTTTCAGATTTTTATGATTTTCAATTCGTTATTTCTGCTCCACTTGTTTCAAAATCTGCTACCTGTCAGTTACCTTCTTAGACGTTGACGTATTTTCCAGTTCTCCATCTGTATTGTCAGATTCAGCAGAAGCAGATGTATCAGATGCACTTTCAATAGTAACTGCTGCATAAGTATCCGCATAGCTGACCGTATCCTCATCCAGTTCAAATGTAATCAGTACATTATGTGCACCCAGCTTCAGATCAGTCAGATCGATACTGCCGGAAATCGTCTTTTCGTCCAGTGCATCGATCACACTGCTCCTTCCGGACACAGTGAGGGCAATGTTGTCTTCCTCATACTGCACTTTTTCATCTGCGTCAAGTCCGATCACCTGAAGATTTGTCACCGGAATCTGCAGAGTCTTTGTCTTCACTGCCTCCACAACAACCGTAACATCGATCTTTGAGTCCGAACTGATCACCAAAGCAGTACCTGAAGGAAGATATGTGGAAATATCCACAGTCTTTTCAATATCCGAAGATGCGTCTGTAAGGTCTAACACTTCTTCCGGGATCGTGATCTTATTAATGGTATTTAAAATAGCCGCCTCGCCTTTAATACGTACTTTCTGTGGCGTATAGGTGATATCCCCTGCCTGATATCCATCTGCCGGAGTTCCGGTTGTCAGGAATTCCAGTTCCACATCTTTCGTATTCAGGATCTGTGCACTGATATTGACTGTGCTCACACTCAGCGTAAGCTTTGTCGTATCTACAACCTCCCCCTGTGCATCATAAAATACAGGTGTTACACGGTCTGTGATATCCGTTGACATGCCATCTACATTAATAGTCGCCACAACGGTATCGATCTGATTTACCACAGAAGCCGGACCGGATACTTTCATAACATTCGCATCTGTGATCTCAACATCACCAAGTGCGCATCCCGACGCAACCGTACCGGTTGTGTTTGTCTTGATTGGGAACTGCTTTGAAGCAGAATCCTCCAGTTCAAGATCCAGATACAGATCTTTGCTGGTAATATTAATACTGCTGCTATTACGGTTACAGGTCACGACAACCGGCACACGGTAAGTCCCTGTTTTCTCATCATATTCAATTTTCTGCGCATCCGCCGTTGCTGTAAAGTTCGCATTGGTAAGTGTATTATGCACAGAGCGTTTTGCATACACGCTGAACGTGATCGTATTCTTTCCATCCAGATAATCAGCCCATTTTCCCATGGAGGTGATATAAGATTTATTTTCCAGTGAGACACTGGTTGTATAAGGTTTTGAGTTGCTCGGATCATCAATATTCACGACTACGATCCATAAAACGACAGCAAACAAAACAGCAAGGATCTTAAGGCCAAAGTTATTCATTACTTTCTTTCCGAATTTTTGTAACATCTTTCAGCCTCCTTCTCCATGATTTCACTTTCGAAGTGTCCTGCTCACGTTTCTGAATGTAAGCCAGTTTATTTTTTAAGAATTCTGCATCTACATTCCGGTAAAGTTCACCGTCTAATGCAATAGATACTTTTCCGGTCTCCTCAGACACTACAATCGTAAGGGAATCGCTCACCTCACTGATACCGACTGCCGCACGGTGTCTTGTTCCAAGATCTTTGCTCAGGCTTAAGGAGTCTGTCAGCGGAAGATAGCAGGTGGCAGAAACAACTCTGTCTCCCCTCACAATGACTGCTCCATCATGCAGCGGTGTGTTTTTTTCAAAAATATTGATCAGAAGCTGGCTGGTCAGGATACCATCTACGGCAATCCCTGTCCTCTCATACTCCGTCAGAACGATTTCATCTTCCACTACGATGAGCGCTCCTGTTTTTACTTTTCCCATCTCATAGCAGGCTTTCACCAGCTCTGTGATAGTCTTGTCGGAAAACTTTCCATTCTCCACTTTGTTGAAATCAAAATTAAAAAGATTTACCAAAATATTCTTCCGTCCGAGATTTTCCAGTGCCTTGCGCATCTCCGGCTGGAAGATCACGACCACAGCGATCATTGCCACGTTAAACAGTTTGTCGGCGATCCAGACGATCGTATTCATTTCAAACAAAACTGCAAGCAAAACAAAGGCAAGGATCACAAGGATTCCACGGAGAAGCATCCACGCTCTCGTATCTTTGATCCAAACCAGCATATAATAGATCAGAACTGAAATGATAATGATCTCTATAATATCTGTGAGGGACATCTGAAGTGTCAGGTAAGACACCGCTTTTTCCCAAAACGTCCGCAATATTACGCCTAAATTCTGCACCGGATTCACTTCCTTTTAATCTAATAAATTTTCGTCTATGTCCATCTCTTCTGCAAATTTCTTCTTGTTCAAACGTTCCTTTTCACTTTTTCCGTTAAAACGTTTGATCTGTTTATCTTTCTCCGTCACCAGAGATTTTGGAACTGCTTTTACATAATAATAGTAATCATCATCCTCGAACTGGAGGCGTTCCGTTCTGGAGTAATCCAGATTAAAAAACAGAAACTGGATGATCATGGCGATCACACCGGAGATCACGCTTCCAATGATCACACCGACAATTTTGTCTGAAATCCCAAGTAAAATGTATCCTGCTGTCAGTCCGATCGCTTCAAATAAAATACCGGATGCCCATGCAACCGTCCATGAATGCTCAATGTCAAGCTTTCTCACCACATAGACAATGAGTGTCGTAATGATAAAAATGCCAAGAACAAGGTACATCTCTTTATTTCCAATCAGCTGGTTCAATGCCACTACTACTTTTGATACCGAAGAATCCGTCTCTTCCGCTGCATCGCTCAATGCGCTTGCATTCTCGCTCACTCCATGGATAAAGAAATAGATCACCGTACCGCAGGCAACAGACACTACAGAATACGCCTCACTCAGCAGACCGGAGCCAACCGGTACCGCATAAGGAATATGCAGCTTAAAGCAGACCGGTGTCAGAACCGCATTGATACCACTCTTTGGGGAAAAACGGAAATAAATAAAATAGATGATTGCAAACATGAGAAGTCCTACCAGACATACCTCAATGGATAATGCGTACAGATCCGCCAAAACGACCAACGCAGCAATTGCGATCAGTCCATTGACCGGAAGCATGGAACACACAAGTGCAAGAATGACTGCAACCGGAGTCTTGCTGACCAGTTTCATATATCCAATACTGTTGTTGATCACAAGGAATGTAAACAATGCAAGTACAAACCGGATCGCCGGTTTCACATATATTTCATTTTTTCCGTAAAAACGGATCAGTTTCTCTTTCAATTCTAATAAGGTTGTCATTTTAGCCTCCCGCCGTTTGTTTTACTCCTGATTTTCCTGCCCCCCCGGCAGCGTTCAGTGATTATTCCCAGTCTTTATTCTCAGACATTTTCAGCTTGTCTTCCCTCTCGTATAACTGATTCAGCTTCTTCAGATTGCCATAATACTTCTTTACCTCACGGCGTCCCTTTGTATATCTTCTATTATAAACAAAATACGTGATCGCCATGTAAGCAATCATAAACACAATATACTTTACCAGCACGGATGTCAGCAGTTCCTGAATATCCATTGCATTCAGATTCTCCATTAACTGGTTCATGGAATAAATGCCCCATGTCACAAGGATCAGCGCAAAGCCAATCGTTCCTGACACAAAGCTTCCAAGCATACGCAGCGAAACATAATCTTTTCTTGCATACTGTGTCATCGGCTTACATTCTTTTCCCTGATCGGTGTCAAATATCGCCATTTTTATCATATGATGTAAACGTTCTTCGTTAACCATGCAGATTTCCTTCCTGTCTGTCACACAATGTATCTACTATAAAATAAACCCATCTCATTTTCTGAAAAAGTACATTCTTCACGCAATTATGCATTCTTATTCATCATTATAACACAGTAGGCGGTATTTTCAAACAAAAAAAAGCAGATGCGACCTTTCTACGTTTCTATCTATATAAATAACGTAGCTATGCGCCCTGCTTTTTTATAAATTCTGTCCTTATTTTCAGATATGTGACATTCTGTTCCCGGTTCTATCTCAGGAATCTCATCTTATCCCCTTCATCACGCTCTCCGCCCGATCTCTGCTGCATTGGACGTGGTCTGTTCAAAGCACTCCGCAGATTATTTGCCATAGCAGCTTTACACTTGTCACAGAAGCGTCCGCTTGTGATCGGTCTGCCACAGTGTTCACACAACACACCATCTAAAGAAGCTTCCGAGAGGATCAGTCTCTCCTCTTTCACCCACTGTTTGATCTGTTTCACAGAAACATCCATATCCTCTGCCACCTGACTGATGGATGCCTGTGGATGTTCACCGATATAATCTTTCACGCTGCTAAATTTCTTCTCAAGCTTTGCCCTGCATTCAGGGCAAAGCTGTGCGCCACTCATATAATTAAAGAGTTTTCCACAGCCCTTACAATTTCTTACATCCATAGCATATTCCTCCTAAAATCCCTCGCCGATACTGATACATAGGAAATAAATCTCATCCACCCCTGCCTGCAAAAGTACCTCTGCCACTGCATCGATCGTGCTTCCCGTCGTATAGATATCATCTACAATTAATATTTTCCTATATTTTACTATATTTGGTACTAACTGGAAAGCTTTTTTTAGATTTATCTTCCGTTCGACATCATTTAATTCTTTTTGCGGCGTGGTATTCCGGATTCGTTTTACCATGCGCTTTTCCACCGGAAGATTCATTTTTTCTCCCAGAGTCCGCGCAAATACGGCTGCCTGATTATACCCTCTCCCCTTTTCCTTCAAACGGTACATGGGAACGGGTACAATTGCTTCGATCTGTTTTCTCCGGATCCAGTCTCCATAGATGCGCACTGCTTCTTTCGCATAAAAATCTGCATATTCGCGTTTATTACTATATTTAAAACGGTACATGGACTGGCGGATTTCTCCCTGATAAACAAAAACCGCTTTTCCCTGGGAAAAATAGTGTTTTTTCCTCATGCAGTCTGTGCAGTATTCCCTCCTCTGGTCTTCTAATGGCTTGCCACATTTTTTGCAGGACGGTTCCCCGATACAGATCACTTTCTTCCGGCAGTCTTCACAGGTATCTTTCCCAACATATATCACCTCATCACAGACAGGGCATCTTGGAGGAAATACAATGTTGGATAACCCCTCTTTTATTTTCATAAAATCCTTTCTAAAAATCTCTCCGGTTTCCATCCTAACACTTTTCTGCCCTGCATACTATAAAGGTTTTCTTAAGATTTTAAATCTTTTTCTTATGATCCTCACCGAAAAAATGAGTGTCCTTTACACATTTTTTCTCAAATTCCGGTTGACGAATCCTGTATGAGTGATTATAATTCAATCATTAAAAGTATTAATGCTTTAAAGCATTAAAGGCTATGATCAATGATAAGGAGAATGAATATGAAAAAGATGAACAAAATACTCTCTGTCATGATGGCAGCTGCAATGACAGTTTCCATGACAGCATGCGGCGGCGATACAGCCTCCGACAATACCTCTGCATCTGCTGACAATTCAGCAGCAACAACAGAATCCGCTGCAGCAGGCAGTACCGATGGTCAGAAATATACGATCGGTATTTTACAGCAGTTAGAGCACCCTGCTCTTGACGCTGCTTCCCAGGGCTTTGAGGATGCACTGACAGAGCTGCTCGGTGCAGATAATGTAACATTTGACCTTCAGAACGCACAGGGCGAGCAGGCAAACTGTGCTACCATTGCAAATAATTTTGTTGCCGGCAACTATGACCTGATCCTTGCAAACGCAACCACTGCTTTACAGTGTTCTGCCGCTGCTACAAGCACGATCCCGATCCTTGGAACTTCTGTCACAGATTATGCAACTGCCCTTGAGATCGACGACTGGACAGGTTCTACCGGAAGAAATATCTCCGGAACTTCCGATCTTGCTCCTTTAGATGAACAGGAAGCCATGATCAAAGAATTATTCCCGGATGTAAAAACAGTCGGTATCCTTTACTGTTCCGCAGAGCCAAACTCCAAGTATCAGGCTACCCAGATCGAGGCTGCTTTAGATGCTGACGGCATTGCGTACAAAGAATATACTGCTTCTGATTCCAATGATATCACCTCTGTGGTACAGACAGCAGTTTCAGAAGTAGATGTTATTTATATTCCAACAGACAACACAATGGCAAACAACACGGAAACCATCAATAACATCGCTCTTCCGGCAGGTATTCCGATCATTGCCGGTGAGGAAGGCATCTGTTCCGGATGTGGTGTTGCAACGCTTTCTATCAGCTACTATGATATCGGATACACAGCAGGCCAGATGGCTTATGATATCCTTGTAAACGGTGCTGATATCACAACGATGGAGATCAAGACTGCACCACAGGTAACAAAAGAGTACAATGCAGATATTTGTTCCCAGCTTGGAATCACACCTCCTGATGATTATGTTGCAATTGAAACAGAATAATCTTTCATCAATGCAACAAGTTAAAGCTTTAAATCGTTTTAGTATTATGTTATAATATGCCTGCGGTATTTCGTCTCAACAAATACCGCAGGTATTTTATGCTGTGGGTATTTTGTTCTGCAAGCAATTGATTTCATGAATATTGTTTTATATTTGTAGATGATTTTTGCACCAAATAGTTCCGCACAGGCATTTTATAAAAAAATAAGGAGAGATTTCTTATGACGATGATGTTAACAACTTATTTAGCTTCCCTGAGCCCGCTGGCATTGCTCCGTTCCCTGCCGGGCGCATGCGCACAGGGACTCATCTGGGGACTCCTTGCACTTGGAGTCTACATTACTTACAAATTGTTGGATTTTGCCGATCTGACCGTTGACGGTTCCATGGCGACCGGAGGTGCAGTCGCCGTTATGCTGATCCGCGCAGGCATGAACCCATGGCTTGCTCTTATCTTTGCTTTTCTTGCAGGAATGGCCGCCGGATTTATCACCGGAATGTTACATACCGCACTTGGGATCCCGGGAATCCTTGCAAGTATCCTGACGCAGATTTCACTTTACTCTATCAACTTAAATATTCTCGGAAGCTCCAATCAGGCAGTCAGCGTTGACAAATACAGCCTTGTTGTGTCACTCCGTTATATTTCGGACTCAACTGCAAGCAAAATCCGTATGTTTACGACCTGTATCCTCTTCTGCGTTGTACTCGTTGCCATTCTCTACTGGTATTTCGGAACAGAGCAGGGACATGCAATCCGTGCAACCGGCTGTAACCGGCAGATGGCAAGAGCGCAGGGAATCAACACTGATTTTCATACCGTACTTGCACTGATGATCTCTAACGGTCTTGTAGGACTTTCCGGTGGACTTTACGCCCAGTATCAGGGAGCAGCGGATGTCAATATGGGACGTGGTGCGATCGTTATCGGACTTGCTGCTGTTATCATTGGCGATGTCCTCTTTGGAAAAATGTGTGCCGGCAAAAAAATTGCATTTGCTTACACACTGCTCTCCGTCATTGCCGGAGCTATCCTGTACTACCTTGTTTTAAGTGTTGTTTTATGGTTGAAATTCCCATCCGACGACCTGAAATTATTCTCTGCAATTGTAGTAGCTATCTTCCTTTCAATCCCGTATCTGAAAGCGAAACATAGCAGGAAAGGAGTGGCAAAATAATGGCTGAAATGTTAAAAATCGATCATATCTGCAAAACATTTAACGCTGGTACGATCAATGAAAAAGTTGCTTTAAACGGAGTTGATCTGACATTAGAAGATGGCGATTTTGTCACTGTTATCGGTGGTAACGGTGCTGGAAAATCCACAACTTTAAACGCTGTCGCAGGTGTCTGGCCAGTGGATTCCGGTAAAATATTTATTGGTGGTGATGATGTCACAAAATTATCCGAATACAAGCGTGCCAAATATTTAGGCCGTGTCTTTCAGGATCCTATGACCGGAACTGCAACCACCATGTCCATCGAGGAAAATATGGCAATTGCAGCCCGCCGTGGCAGAAAACGTGGGTTAAGCTGGGGAATCACGAAGGCAGAACGCGACACCTACCGGGAAATGTTAAAAACATTGGATTTAGGTCTTGAAGATCGTCTCACCAGCAAAGTCGGACTGCTTTCCGGCGGACAGCGTCAGGCAATCACACTGTTGATGGCTTCCATCCAGAAACCAAAACTTTTACTGTTAGATGAACACACCGCTGCCCTTGATCCGAAAACGGCCGCAAAAGTACTTGAGATTTCCGACAAGATCATCTCCGACAATCATCTGACCGCTATGATGGTAACGCACAATATGAAGGATGCTATTGTGCACGGAAATCGCCTGATCATGATGCACGAAGGAAAAGTTATCTTAAATATTTCCGGCGAGGAAAAGAAGAAACTGACGGTTGAAGATCTGCTGCACCAGTTTGAAAAAGTCAGCGGGCAGGAATTTGCAAACGACAAGGCCTTGTTATCATAACCGGAGGTTAATTGGCGTAGTGTCGCAGATTCTGTAGTGCTTTTATAGGTTGTGAGTGGGCAGATATAAGCGTCCTCTCACAAGTCGTGATTTTATAGGTTTATGAAAAGAAAAACGGTACAGACGAAATATGATGTTCCTGTTCGCCGGGCATTCCGCTGGGCTTCTGAACAACAATCATGTTCAGCTGAAGCTTCCATGATTGTTAGAATCCCAGCTCCATGGCTCACAAAGGAAATCATATTTGTCTGTACCGTTTTTCTTTTATTTACGTTATGGATGACTTGTGAGAGGACGCTTATACATGCCCATTTACGCTGTGAATTACACCACAGAATCTGCAATTTACGTTATGGAACTCACGGTTATGGAGTGTCTATAAAAGAGGTAGGATAAGCTGCTTTGACTTCATGAATATTGTTTCTACAATAATCACAATCACATAAATCTTCATTTCTTATTTGATTGTAATATGATTCGGTTTTCTCAATATCCAAAGTGTTCACCTCCTCAAATTGGGATTTTGCGCGTAGCAATGAGCCATGCGCAGATGAACCGAATTGGCTGACGGGAGCTTGCTCACAGGCAGACATATTCGAGTTCAGATGCATACGGCGAACGCCGCAACAACGAACAAGTGCCAGCTTGTGAGTCTGTCGGCATGGCGAACAAACCTGCTAACTGAAATTTATCTTTTCTTATATGTCACCACAATTCCAACCACCGAAGTCCAAAAAACAATCGGTGCGAGTCTTACAAACAAGAATTCAAACCCATGCAGTATTGTTCCTGCCACTGCCAACTCAGGATCATTGTAATTCCAATTCAAATAAAAACTATTCGTAGATGCAAGTGCGATAAATATTACCACTATAACCGCACACAATGAAATAAGAATCCATCGAATCGTTTTTACCTTTGTTATACTTCTTTTTGCAAGCTGCAAATTAATAACTTCTAATTTTTCAGAAAGAATCTTTAAATCATCGGTAGTCGGTTCTGCTACAGGTTCTCCAAGTAATTCACTTACAGTAGTATCCAGTTCATTCGCCAAAATAATCAGCATACTGGAATCTGGAACTGACAAACCATTCTCCCATTTTGATACTGTCTGTCTTACTACGCTCAGTTTAATTGCCAGTTCTTCTTGCGACAGCCCTTTTGACTTTCTAATTCTTTTGATATTTTCATTTAGCATAATCTCTGCCTCCTTGTTTTTGATAGCTCAATTCTATATTCAATAGAGCCGTTGCCACAAGCAATACATATTAACATCCGCTTATTTATGGGCTTTTCGCAGACAAATTCAAAGTTTACTTTCCCTATTTCTATTATTTAGTAAAATTCAATAATTCTTGAACCTTTTCTCGATATTCTTGGTTGTGATCTAACCATATTTCTGTATGTTCACTATCAGTTACCGTCCAAATCATTTTAATTTCTTCATTTTGTATTGAATCATATATTTCTTGTCCCATAAACTGTGGGGTTAATGTATCCGCTTCACTGTTTATTACCAAAACCGGAATTTCAATATCTGCAATTTTGTCACATACATTTGCATCATCATAACTAAATCCCAATTCCATTTTGTTGATAATGTTGCCACAGAATGTCATGTAAGATATAGGCAATCCAATATCCATCTTTCTCATTTCTTCTTCTACCATCCATTTCATATCACTAACCGGACAATCTAGAATCAGAAAATCCACTTTGTTTTCAACATCCTTATCTCCCATTGCTAATCCTGCAGTTGCTCCACCAAACGATGTACCCCATATTCCTATCACTTGCTCCGGTGCATGGCTATAGACATAATCAATGTAATCAATCAAATCATATTTTTCCCAGTATCCAAATGTAGTATATTGAGCTGTATTTTCGTTGCTACTTCTCTGGTCATAAGTCAATACATTATATCCTTTCTGCAAAAACATTTCTGCTAAAGGATAATTGGTATAACGATTTCCACCAAGACCATGCACTAAAATAACTGTTGGATTATTCTTATCTCCTTCTTCACCAAGAGCATATATGTAATCTGCCGGTATCATATGTTCATCAAAAGTTGAAGTGATTTCAACTTTTTCTATAGTATATGTACTGCAGAAAACATCATAATCCATATTATATCTTTCCCAAAAACTATCTTTCACTTTTGAAGTATCTTCACAAGTAACCAATTGAGTAGACCCCATGAAAACTTGCGTCCCTATAAAATAGGACATTCCCACAAACAAAAGTAAAATAACTATAACTATTATCAACAATATTTTTGTCCATTTCTTCATCGTTTTCTCCTAAAAATTCTGATTGACAAAATCATTAATATCATATTCTACCATAATCACATATGCAATTCTATTTTATTCCGTTAAAATTCATTAAAAAAACCTAATTCATTTATTTCAAGGATGCAGATTGAGTTTTGACCTTATCTTATAGGCACTCCTCCCATAACCGTGAGTTCCATAACGTAAATTGCAGATTCTGTGGTGCAATCCATAACGTTGATTGGGCAAATATAAGCGTCCTCTCACAAGTCATCCATAACGTAAATGAAAGAAAAACGGTATAAACAAATATTATTTTCTTTGTGAGCTATGGAGATAGGATTCTAACAATCTTGGGAAGCACTGCTTCTCAAGATTGTTGCTCAGAAGCCTATCGGAATGTCCAGCGAACAGAAACATAATATTTCGTTTATACCGTTTTTCTTTTTCATTAACATATAAAATTCTGACTTGTGAAAGGACGCTTATATCTGCCCCTCACAACCTATAAAAGCACCACAGAATCTGCGACACTACGTCCGTTAAACTCCGGTTTACAACACGCTTTCACGGATACGGTCGCACAGTCCACTATAGCGTTTCTGCTGTGACGTATTCTGGATCATCTGATTGAAGGTTGTATCATTTCCAACGAGTGTGACGCATTTTCTTGCCCTCGTCACAGCCGTATATAACAGATTCCGGTTCATGAGCATTGATGGTCCACTGAGCAAAGGGATCACAACAGCCGGGTATTCACTTCCCTGTGATTTGTGAATGGTAATAGCGTAAGCTAGTTCCAGCTCATCCAGAAGCTTGTAAGAGTACTCTACTTTTCTTCCCTCATCAAATTCCACGGTCATCGTCTCTGCAAAATCATTGATCTCCGTGATGATTCCCATATCACCGTTGAAGATTCCCATTCCTTTATCCACAGTGAGACCAAATTTTGTGCAGATTTCCCACTCCAACTGATAGTTGTTCTTGGTCTGCATGACTTTATCCCCCTCGCGGAATACCATATCGCCATGCTCTTTTTCCCGCTTTGATTGATCCGGCGGATTGAGATACTGCTGGAGGATCCCATTCAGTCGTTCCACCCCCAGAAGACCTTTCCGCATAGGTGTAAGCACCTGAATATCATACGGTGTTGCATCCACGAATTTCGGCATTTTCTGCTTTACTAACTGAAGTACCACATTGATGATGATATCTGCCTCATATCGCTTCAGAAAAAAGAAATCCATGCTTTTATTATCCAGGGAAACCTCTTCCCCACGATTGATCTTATGTGCATTCACAATGATGTCACTTGTCGACGCCTGACGAAAAATTTTTGTCAGCATAACCACATTGAATGCTTCCGACTGGATGATGTCCTTTAACACGCTTCCCGGTCCGACACTTGGAAGCTGGTTGATATCTCCTACAAGGATCAGTCTGGTTCCCGGTGCGATTGCTTTTAAAAGAGAATTCATCAGTGTTATGTCAACCATCGACATCTCATCAATAATCACAAGGTCCGTTTCCAATGGATTCGTTTCATTACGTTCAAATCCGGCACTTCCTTCCATGCCACCATTTAATTCCAGCATGCGGTGAATCGTCCGCGCTTCAAATCCGGTTGTCTCACTCATTCTTTTTGCGGCACGTCCTGTTGGCGCTGCCAGAAAAATGTCCGTGCCTTCCATCTCAAAATATCGGATGATCGTATTGATCGTAGTTGTCTTACCTGTACCAGGACCACCCGTGATGACCAAAAGACCGTTTCGTACCGCCTCTTTTACCGCCTGCACCTGATGTTCATCCAACTGCATTCCTGTCTGTTTCTCAATGTTATTGATTCGCTGCTCTATCTCTACATCTGCCACATCATAGGCAATATCCAGTTCTCGGAGCATTGTTGCCGTATTTGCTTCCATATAATAAAAAGAAGCTGAATAAATCTGCGTCTGCTCTCCCGACTGCTTCATAATGATTTTCCGGTCAATTGACAGATCCATATAATTTTTTTCGATGATATCTTTGTCGATTCCCAACAATTCACTTGTTTTTGCTGTCAGTTCCTCCTGTGGCAAAAAGGTATGCCCCTCACCAGACGCCTGAAGCAGTGTATACAATATCCCACTCCGCACACGGAAATCAGAATCCGTCCGGATTCCTGCCTTTGCTGCAATATCGTCCGCTGTCCGGAAACCCACTCCCTCGATATCATCTGCAAGCCGGTACGGATTCTCTTTTAAGATTCCATACACTTCCTGTCCATATTTATTATAAATTTTTACCGCAAGATTCATAGTAATTCCAAACTGCTGTAAAAAGATCATCGCCTGCCGCAGGTCTCGCTTTTCATTTACCTGACTTGCAATCTCCATTGCCTTCCGCTCGCTGATTCCTTTTACTTCCGCAAGCCGCTCCGGTTCTTCCTCAATGATCCGGAATGTATCTTCCCTAAACCTCCGCACAATACGGGCTGCCATTGCAAGCCCGATTCCCTTGATCGCACCCGATCCAAGGTAGCGTTCGATCGCCTCCTGATCTTCCGGCGCCTTCTCTTCAAAGCTCACCACTTTAAATTGTGTGCCATACGTCGGATGATCGGTATAATCGCCAGTCGCCTCAATATTTTCCCCTTCTGCGATCGTCGAAAAAATGCCGACACAGGTGATCTCATCCTCGCCGCTCACCAGATTGAGTACTGTATAACCATTGTCCGTATTGCGGTATATGATATGCTCCACATATCCTGCTAATTTCTCCATAACTTTCTAATCCATTTCTTTCTATCTGAAACCAAATGATTCGTAAAGTAAAAAGCTGCCGCATTAAGAAATAATCTCTTAAAGCGACAGCCTGTGATTCTTAATTTCTGTCATTCATACCAGACACTGTCTGAGTCCTGCTATGAATGGTATCGTTCTATGTACTCTGATCAATCAATATTATAATTACGTTTCATCTGCTCATACAATGACTGTGTAAAGTTACCACCAACCTGATCAATGAGTTCGTCTGCAATCTTTTCCACTGCAAAATCCATCGTATAATCTGTCATTGTGGATAATGATGCATCTTTCTCCTCATCATCCGGGAGTAAATTCTTTTTTACCTCTTTTATGACTTCTTCTACGAAATAAGATTCAAAATCTTTGCAAACCTGCATCAGTTCATCCGCAGATGTGTCGGAAGATACACCGTTTAATGATTTTTTCAATGCATTGGCATTGTAATTGGTTGTTGCATCTGTATTGGTCGTATTCAGCATGGATGCCATGCTGTCAATTGACATACTCATATTTTTTCAGCCTCCTGTAGAATGTAAAAAAACTAACGTTTCAGGTTATTTGCCTGCTCTAACATATCATCGGATGTTGTGATCGCTTTTGAGTTTAACTGATATGCACGCTGTGCCACGATCAGATTTACCATCTCATCTGCTACCTGTACATTTGAGCCTTCCAGATAACTCTGATGGATTTTACTTCTTGTGAGGTTCGCATTGGTTGCTTCATTAAGTGCTGCCCCGGATGCATTTGTCGCTCTCAAAAGATTAGATCCTGCTTTTTCCAAGCCTGCAGGATTGCTAAACTGGCTGAGGCCAATTGTCCGGTTCATACTTACATAAGCACCCGCATTGTTATAATAGCCAACCTGACCATCCGTTGTCACTACCGCCTTCTCAGAATTGACATTATTCGGAAGAACAATGGTGTTTCCATTGGAATCCAGAACCGGATATCCATCGGTATTGGTAAGGGTTGTTCCTGTCGGACCAATACTCCAGTTAAAATTACCATTTCTGGTATAGTAAGTTGTCCCATCTGCCCCTCTCACCTGAAAGAATCCATTTCCTTCGATTGCAAAAGCAGATTTGCTCTCATCCTCAAGCAGCGCACCCTGCGTATAGCTTGTGGTGTTGGACGCAACTCTTGTTCCAAGTCCCACCTGCGCTCCGATTGGTTTTTCCTCACCATTTGCACTTGTCGTTCTGGTCTGAATGGTCTGATATAATAGTGATTTAAACTCTGTCTTCTGGGATTTAAATGCTGTTGTATTGACATTCGCAATGTTATTTGAAATATTATCTACGTTGGTCTGCTGCGCTCTCATTCCGGAAGCTGCAGTATAAAGTGCTCTCATCATAGTCTGATCTCCTCCAACTATACCTTATATTATACTTTTCCCACCTGATTTACGGTCTTGTCCAATGTCTCGTCTACTGTATTGATCACTTTCTGTCCTGCCTGATAAGCTCTTGAGATAGTGATCATCTTTACCATCTCATCCACAACATTCACATTAGAGCCTTCAATACATCCCTGCTGCACCTTTGCATCAGAAGCTGTGATCTGTCCTCCATCCACAAGATCATACAGATTCTCACCATACTTGGAAATATAATTATAATCATCAAAATCAACAACGCCTATTCTTGTAACAAGCTGGTCATTCTGATAAATATTCCCTAACTCATCAATGGTAATCTTCGCATTCGGATTTAACCGGATTCTTGCATTCGGATCGGTATTCTGTGCACCCGCCTGATTCAACACATAATCGCCATCCTTTGTTACCAGATAGCCCTCTGTATTCACGGTAAAAGCTCCATCTCTTGTATACTTCACAGAAGTTTCCCCTGCTTTATTCGTAAAAGCAATTGCAAAAAATCCATTTCCAGCCAATGCCACATCTGTCTCATTGTCCGTCACTTTGATACTTCCCTGATCATAATTGGTATAAGTCTCACCAAGGTGCACACCCATACTGATCACACCAAGTTTTTTATTCAGGCCATAAGAAGAGGTATCCTTTATCTTAATTGCCAGTTCATCCGCAAATGTCTGCGATGTTGTTCCTTCTTTTTTATAGCCATTTGTGTCTGCATTTGCCAGATTATTCGTGAGAACATCTAATCTCTTCTGTTCATTCACCATACCTGTATATGCTGTATATAAGCCTTTGATCATATATTACACCTCGCATCAATCGTTGTGTCTCCACCTGTCAATCACGTTTTATCCAATATTATATTTCGGTCGATATGACAGAAAGATTAGCTTAATCGTCATCACGTTTTCCAGATAAAAATTCTACATATTTTCCTGTACCAATCGCAACACATGTCATTGGATCATCTGCTGTCATAGTATTGATTCCGGTCCTGTCCTCGATCAGTTCTTCCAGACCGCGAAGCAATGCACCGCCGCCGGTAAGTACGATACCGCGGTCTGCAACATCGGCAGCAAGCTCCGGTGGAGTTTTCTCCAATACAGAGTGTACTGCCTCGACAATCTGCAAAGTAGGCTCGCGCAGCGCTTCCTCTGTCTCCTCTGAAGAGACCGTTACTGTCTTTGGAAGACCTGTTACCAGATTACGTCCACGCACATCCATCGTCTCATTCTGTGCTAATGGGAAACATGTTCCAATCTTAATCTTGATATCCTCTGCGGTCCGCTCACCGATCAGGAGATTGTGTTTCTTTCTCATATAGCGGACGATTGCCTCGTCAAAATCATCCCCGGCGATCTTGACTGAAGTACTCACAACTGAGCCGCCCAGAGAAATGACAGCGATATCTGCTGTACCGCCACCGATATCTACGATCATATTACCACAAGGTCTTGCAATATCAATTCCGGCTCCGATAGCTGCTGCGATCGGCTCCTCAATAATAGAAACCTCTCTTGCTCCTGCCTGATAGGTCGCATCCTCAACGGCTTTCTTCTCAACCTCTGTCACACCACTTGGCACGCAGACACTGATTCTTGGCTTGCGGAATGTTTTCTTGCCAAGAGCCTTCTGAATGAAATATTTGATCATTTTCTCCGTAACTGTATAATCCGAGATAACGCCCTGGCGGAGTGGTCTTACAGCAACAATATTACCCGGTGTTCTGCCGAGCATTAATCTCGCCTCTTCCCCAATGGCTTTGATTTTATTTGTATCACGGTCAAAAGCGACAACAGACGGCTCTTTTAATACGACCCCTTTGCCCTTGATATATACTAATATACTTGCGGTACCCAGATCGATACCAATATCTGTACTCATCATAATTATGATATTCCCCTTTCTGGAATTGTTTGGAATGTATGTCAATATTTTCCTGTATGAGATATACGGAAATACATTAAAAATCACTTTTTTCTTCTGCACTATTAAAATAAGAAGTACGATACTACTCCTATTTTTACATATACAATCTTATTATATACAAAAAGTTATATTTTTCAAAGTTTTTTTTCCAGAAAATCCTATTTTTCAAGAAAAATAAGATTTTTTTAATAAATGATGCTTCATAAGATTTTTTTTATTTTTTCATCACAAAATGGTCACATTTTCTTTTTATATTATAATCGTACTAGCTAATATGACTTATTAAGTCGGCTAATATAATTTTTCATAACTCATGCTTCTTCGATATCTACGGATATCGGAGGAGCACTCCCCGAAATTTTAAGGTGTCTCATGCGAGACACCTTTTTTGTTATGACGACCGCAAATCTGCAGTGTATCACATCTCTGTCCATTGCAGCAGGATGTACGCGATGCGTACATCCTGTTCTTTACTTCTTAAGATATTTTTTTACATACTGTCCGGTATAGGATCCTTTCACTTTGGCAACTTCCTCCGGTGTTCCTTTGGCGATCACAGTTCCGCCGCCGTCTCCACCTTCCGGTCCCATATCGATGATATAATCAGCGGTCTTAATGACATCCAGATTGTGTTCAATGACGACTACGGTATTACCTCCATCTGAAAGTCTTCGCAGAATCTCGATCAATTTGTGCACATCTGCGAAATGAAGCCCTGTTGTCGGCTCATCCAAAATGTAAATGGTCTTACCTGTGCTGCGCTTGCTGAGTTCTGTTGCGAGTTTGATACGCTGTGCTTCACCACCGGACAGTTCCGTAGATGGCTGTCCGAGTTTTACATAGGAAAGTCCCACATCATATAAAGTCTGGATCTTGCGTTCAATGGACGGCACGTTCTTAAAAAACTCCAATGCTTCCTCCACCGTCATATCCAGCACATCATAAATGCTTTTTCCTTTATATTTTACTTCAAGCGTCTCTCTGTTATACCGCTTTCCTTCGCACACGTCACAAGGCACATAGACATCCGGCAGGAAATGCATCTCAATTTTGATAATTCCATCCCCTGTGCATGCCTCACATCGTCCGCCTTTCACATTGAAACTGAAACGTCCTTTTTTATATCCTTTTGCCTTTGCATCCGGCGTTCCCGCAAAAAGATCGCGGATCATATCGAAGACACCGGTATAAGTCGCCGGATTTGAACGCGGCGTTCTGCCGATCGGAGACTGGTCAATATCGATCACCTTGTCCAGCTGCTCCAGTCCAAGGATATCGTCATGTTCTCCCGGAATGCACCTTGCACGGTTTAAATCCCTCGCCAGATGTTTGTACAAAATCTCATTTGTCAGCGAACTCTTTCCAGAACCCGAAACACCGGTAATGCAGGTCATAACGCCCAACGGAATATCCACGTCGATATTTTTTAAATTATTTTCCCTTGCGCCCTTGATCGTAAGAAAGCCTGTCGGTTTTCTGCGCTCCTTTGGAACCGGGATCTGGATTCTTCCACTCAGATATGCCCCCGTGACAGAATCCGGGTTCTGCATGATCTCTTCTGCAGTACCGCACGCAACCACTTGTCCACCATGTGAGCCGGCTCCCGGTCCGATATCCACAATGTAGTCCGCCGCCCGCATCGTATCCTCGTCATGTTCCACAACGATCAGCGTGTTGCCAAGGTCTCTTAAATTCATCAATGCCCCTAGAAGCTTATCATTGTCTCTCTGGTGCAGTCCGATCGACGGTTCGTCCAGAATGTAGGCAACCCCCACAAGACCGGAACCAATCTGAGTTGCAAGACGGATACGCTGTGCCTCACCGCCGGACAGTGTTCCTGTCGCTCTCGACAATGACAGATAATCCAGTCCAACCTCATTTAAAAATCCCACTCTTGCACGGATTTCTTTTAAAATCTGGTCGCCGATCAGATGCTGCTGTTTTGTGAGTTCCATCTGATCTACAAACGTCTTAAGATTCTTCACCGACATGGAAGTCATCTCATAAATATTTTTGTCTGCAACCGTTACTGCGAGGGATTCCGGTTTCAGGCGCTGTCCATGGCAGGCTTCACACGGCGTGATACGCATAAACTGTTCATACTCTGCTTTCATCGTCTCAGAGGAAGTCTCACGGTATCTTCTCTGCACATTGCGGATCAGACCGTCAAATGCGACATCATACACGCCCTCACCGCGCTGTCCTTTATAGCGTACTTTCAGTTCTTTTCCGTGTGTTCCATTGATCAAAACATCTTTTATCTCATCCGGATATTCCCGGAACGGTGTATCCAGTGAAAAATGATATTCTTCCGTCAGCGCTTTTAAAATCGCATAGGTGAAGCTGCTCTTATCGGTGCAGGACTGCCAGCCCATCACCTGGATTGCCCCCTCCGAAATGCTCAACCTCTTATCCGGGATCATCAGATCAATGTCAAACTCCATTTTATATCCAAGCCCAAAGCAGGTCGGACACGCACCAAACGGATTGTTGAAAGAGAAACTTCTCGGCTCCACTTCATCGATACTGATACCGCAGTCCGGGCATGAAAAACTCTCAGAAAACTGAATTGGTTCTCCATCGATCACATCCACGATCATCAATCCATCTGCCAGCTGCAGCACATTCTCAATGGAATCTGTCAGTCGTTTTTCGATCCCCGGTTTTACCATAAGACGATCCACAACAATCTCGATGTTGTGCTTTTTATTCTTCTCTAACTTGATCTCCTCAGACAGTTCATAAAGATTTCCATCTACAACGACACGGACATAACCGCTTCGCTTTGCCTGCTCGAAAAACTTCTGATGCTCTCCTTTTCTTCCTCTGACCACCGGTGCTAAAAGCTGGATCTTAGTACGCTCCGGCAGCTCCATGATCTGATCGACCATCTGATCGACCGTCTGCTTTTTGATCTCTTTTCCACACTTTGGACAATGCGGTACCCCGATCCTTGCGTAAAGCAGCCGGAAATAGTCGTAGATCTCCGTGACCGTTCCGACCGTTGACCTCGGATTCCGGTTTGTAGATTTCTGATCGATGGAAATTGCCGGAGAAAGCCCTTCGATTTTCTCAACATTTGGTTTTTCCATCTGTCCTAAAAACTGTCTTGCATAGGAGGACAACGACTCCATATACCGTCTCTGTCCCTCCGCATAAATTGTGTCAAACGCAAGAGATGATTTACCGGAACCGGAAAGTCCGGTCAGCACAACAAATTCATCTCTCGGAATATCCACATCAATATTCTTCAAATTATGTTCATTCGCACCGCGTATCTTGATGTATTTGCGGTTCTCTGATGTTTTCATATATCTGCACCCTTCTATATTTTATTAAGCAATTGCCCTTCCACCTTATTATAAATCCTGAAGCATTGTTTTCAATTGCAGCATCTGGTCGCGGTATTCTGCTGCCGCCTCGAAGTTCAGATCTGCCGCTGCTCTCTGCATTTTCTTCTGAATATCTGCGATCAGCTTCGTCAGTTCCTCCTTGTTCATGGACTCCGGATCTTTCTTGAAGTTCAGTTCCTCCTGTGCCACTTTCTTAGATACACTGATCAGATCACGGACAGACTTCTGAATTGTTTTCGGCGTGATGTTATGTTCTTTATTATATTCCTGCTGGATCCTGCGTCGCCGTTCTGTCTCGTCGATCGCATTGCGCATGGAATCGGTAATCTTATCCGCATACATGATGACATGTCCCTCGCTGTTACGCGCCGCACGTCCAATGGTCTGGATCAGGGATGTCTCAGAACGTAAGAATCCCTCTTTGTCTGCATCCAGAATCGCCACAAGTGTGATCTCCGGAATATCCAGTCCTTCCCGGAGCAGGTTAATTCCAACCAGAACATCAAACACATCCAGACGCAGGTCACGGATAATCTCTGCACGTTCCAGAGTATCAATATCCGAATGCAGATATTTTACACGGATACCGAGTTCTTTCATATAGTCCGTCAGATCTTCTGCCATTCTTTTGGTCAGAGTTGTGATCAAAACCTTATGCTTCTTTGCCGTCTCTTTATTCACTTCTCCGATCAGATCATCAATCTGTCCCTCTACCGGCCGGACTACCACCTCAGGATCAAGCAGACCGGTTGGCCGGATAATCTGCTCTGCACGAAGTAACTCATGCTCATCTTCATACGTATTTGGTGTCGCGGAAACAAAAAGCATCTGGTCAATCTTGCTCTCAAACTCTTCAAAATTCAAAGGTCTGTTATCTTTTGCAGAAGGAAGTCTGAATCCGTAATCAACAAGCGTTGATTTTCTGGACTGGTCACCCGCATACATTCCTCCGATCTGTGGAATCGTAATATGTGACTCATCCACAATGATCAGGAAATCGTCCTTAAAATAGTCCATTAATGTATGTGGCGTTGCTCCCGCCGGAAGTCCTGCAAGATGTCTGGAATAATTTTCAATGCCGCTGCAGAATCCTGTTTCTTTCAACATCTCAATGTCAAAATTGGTTCTCTCTGCGATGCGCTGTGCCTCCAGCAGCTTGTCCTCCCCCTTGAAATACTTTACGCGCTCTTCCATTTCCGCTTCAATATTCACGCAGGCCTTCTGAATCTTTTCCATCGGAACAACATAGTGTGAAGCAGGAAAAACTGCAAAATGTTCCAGACTGCACTTGACTTCCCCTGTCAGCACATCGATCTCGGTGATCCGGTCAATCTCATCTCCGAAAAATTCCACCCGGATTGCCGTATCACTGTAGTTTGCCGGAAAAATCTCTACCGTGTCACCGCGCACACGGAATGTACCACGGTGAAAATCCATGTCATTTCTTGTGTACTGGATATCGACCAGTGCACGGATGACCTCATCTCTGTCCTTCTCCATTCCCGGACGCAGAGAAACCATCATTCCAAGGTAGTCCTCCGGGCTGCCCAGGCCATAGATACAGGAAACCGAGGCGATCACGATCACATCTTTACGCTCTACAAGTGCCGCCGTGGCAGACAAGCGCAATTTATCAATCTCCTCATTGATCGCAGAATCCTTGGCAATATAAGTGTCCGTCTGTGGTACATAAGCCTCCGGCTGATAATAATCGTAATAGGAGACAAAATATTCCACTGCATTCTCCGGGAAAAATTCCTTGAACTCACCGTAAAGCTGAGCCGCCAGTGTCTTATTGTGCGAAATGATCAAAGTCGGCTTATTCAGCTGTGCGATGACGTTCGCCATCGTGAAGGTCTTACCGGAGCCGGTCACACCGAGCAAAGTCTCGAACTGATTGCCTTCCTTGAAGCCTCTTACCAGTTCTTCGATCGCCTGGGGCTGGTCACCGGTTGGCTGGTATGGGGCATGTAGTTTGAATATTTGTTGTTCCTTTTGCACAAAAATCACCTCCGGGTGTTATCTTAATAAAGTATGGTATATTTTCTGAGGGAATATACGGACGAATGTCTCTTAAGAATATAACACAATTTTGAAAATTTGTATAGGCTTTATCCGAACATTAGTTCTGATAAAAATATAGAGCATTCAGACTCTTGTGAATCTAAATGCTCTGCACATTTTATTTCTATTCTGCAAATCTTCCACAGCACTGTTTGTATTTCTTTCCAGAACCGCATGGACACGGATCGTTTGGATAAATCTTTGCTGCTGCACGTTTCTTCGGTTCAGCAGGAGTTGAATCATCCTTGTTCGTTCCGGTTACTTTTGCAACCTGCTCACGCTCTACTTTCTGTTCAATCTTCACATGATATAACAGGCGGATCGTATCTTCCTGAATATTCGCTGTCATCTCATCGAACATATCAAATCCTGCCATCTTGTACTCAACAAGCGGATCTCTCTGTCCATATGCCTGAAGTCCGATGCCCTGACGAAGCTGATCCATATCATCAATGTGATCCATCCATTTTTGGTCAATCACTTTCAATAAGACAACTCGCTCTAACTCACGGAACTGTTCCGGTTCAGGGAACTCTGTCTCTTTTGCTTCATATAACTTCACAGCTTTCTCTTTCAAGAGATGTTTCAGTTCTTTATTATTCTTAATATCAGCAATCGTTTCTTCCGTTATAGGTTCCAGAGGAATGATAGGAAGCAGTAACTGATTCAGTTCATTTAAATTCCACTCATCTTTTGGAATCTCAGAAGAAATACAGGTGTCCACACAACTCTCTACGCGGTCTGTGATCATCTTGAAAATCGCATCTCTCATGCTCTCTCCATTTAACACGCGCAGACGCTCTTTGTAAATAATCTCTCTCTGATCATTCATAACCTGATCGTACTCCAACAGATTCTTTCGGATTCCGTAGTTATTAGCCTCAATCTTCTGCTGTGCTTTCTCGATGGCAGAGGTAAGCATCTTGTGCTGGATCTGTTCATTTTCCGGAACACCAAGTGCATTGAACACATCCATCAGTTTATCAGAGCCAAAGAGTCTCATCAGATCATCTTCAAGTGAAATGAAGAACTGTGATTCTCCCACATCTCCCTGACGTCCGGAACGACCGCGGAGCTGATTGTCAATACGTCTTGATTCATGACGTTCCGTACCAATGATCTTTAAACCGCCTGCTGCTCTTGCGTCGTCATCAAGCTTAATATCCGTACCACGGCCTGCCATGTTTGTCGCGATCGTAACTGCTCCATGCTGTCCGGCACCTGCTACGATCTCAGCCTCCAGTTCGTGGAACTTCGCATTTAATACAGTATGAGGGATTCCCTCTCTTTTTAACATGCCGCTGAGTAACTCAGAAGTATCAATGTTGATCGTACCAACCAGTACCGGCTGTCCTTTCTCATGTGCCTTCTTCACTTCCTCGACAACTGCACGATATTTTTCTTTCTTGGTCTTATATACGGCATCATGATGATCGATACGCTGGACCGGTTTATTGGTCGGGATTTCAATAACGTCCATACCGTAAATATCACGGAACTCCTTTTCCTCTGTGAGTGCTGTACCAGTCATACCGGCCTTTTTGTCAAATTTGTTAAAGAAGTTCTGGAATGTGATCGTTGCAAGCGTCTTGCTCTCACGTTTTACTTTTACATGCTCTTTCGCTTCGATCGCCTGATGAAGTCCGTCTGAATAACGGCGTCCCGGCATAATACGTCCGGTAAATTCATCAACGATCATAACCTCGTTATCTTTTACCACGTAGTCCTGATCGCGGAACATCAGATTATGTGCTCTCAGAGCAAGGATCACATTGTGCTGGATCTCAAGGTTCTCTGCATCTGCAAGGTTATCGATCTTGAAGAACTGCTCAACCTTTTTCACACCTTCCTGTGTCAGGTTGACAACTTTGTCCTTCTCGTTGACAACAAAGTCTCCTGTCTCTTCCTGTTCAATACCCATGATGGCATCCATCTTGGAGTACTCCGGCACATCCTCACCACGTTTTAACTGTGTTGCGAGAATATCGCACGCTTCATATAGCTTGGTGGATTTACCACTCTGACCGGAAATGATCAGCGGTGTTCTCGCCTCGTCGATCAATACTGAGTCGACCTCATCGATGATGGCATAATGCAATCCACGCTGAACAAGCTGCTCTTTGTAGATCACCATGTTATCTCTCAGATAATCGAAACCAAGTTCGTTATTTGTAACATAAGTAATATCGCAGTTATATGCTTCCCTGCGCTCATCGTTCGTCATGGAATTTAACACGACACCGACTTTCAGTCCAAGGAATTCATGAACCTGTCCCATCCACTCAGAATCTCGTTTCGCAAGGTAATCATTGACGGTTACGATGCAGACGCCTTTGCCTTCCAGTGCATTCAGGTATGCAGGCAGTGTAGAAACAAGTGTCTTACCTTCACCGGTCTTCATCTCTGCAATACGTCCCTGGTGAAGAATGATACCACCGATAATCTGTACGCGGTAATGCTCCATGCCGAGCACACGTTTTGCTGCTTCACGAACCGTTGCAAATGCTTCCGGCAAAAGGTCATCCAAAGTCTCGCCCTTTTCCAGACGCTCTTTATATTCTTTTGTTTTGTTTCTTAATTCTTCATCGGAAAGTTTCTGCATAGAGTCACGATAAGACTCTACTTTGTCAACAAGCGGATAGATTCTTTTCAGCTCTCTCTCGCTGTGTGTCCCGAAGATTTTTGTCAATGCTCCCATAAAAACTCCTATTCCTGTCCCGGCTCTGTTATTTGAAAAATTTCTGTCATTTATGCAGAAACCTCGCACGGTATCGCTATTGTAACACTTTTTAGGCTTCACCACAACAAAAATAGGCGTAAACGATTTGTGAATTTTTTATTAACTGAAAATTATCCTGTCGGATTTATGTATACATAATTTAATTGCCGTCCTCCGCAGCAAAACAGCAAGTGTTTTACTGCTAAGCCAACAGTAACCCTCCGCAAACAGATATCTTTATTTTTTTATATTATGTACATATTTTTAATTATAAGCTATAATTCTATTGCAAGATGATGAAGATACTCTTATCCCCTATTATTTATGAAAGGTGGTGTTCTAATGACTTTACCACAGGAAAGAATCTATACTACAGATGATATTTATAACCTCCCGGAAGGGGAACGCGCCGAACTGATCGATGGTCAAATCTATTACATGGCTCCACCCACACGCAGACATCAGCTTATAGCCGGCAATCTCTTTACCATCATTAACACCTATATAAAATCAAGAGGGGGTTCGTGTGAGCCATATATCGCTCCATTTGCCGTTTTTCTAAATGCAGATGACAAAAATTATGTTGAACCGGATATAAGCGTCATCTGCGACAAATCCAAACTCACAGATAAAGGCTGCAATGGTGCACCAGATTGGATTATAGAAATAGTATCATCTGGCAGCAGACGAATGGACTATTACACAAAACTATTCAAATACCGTACTGCTGGTGTTCGTGAATACTGGATTGTTGATCCAGACAAAAAACGGATTACTGTATACGATCTGGAACATGGGGATATTGACGAATACTCATTCTCAGATACGATTAACGTAGGAATCTATCCAGATTTATGTATCGACTTTAACAATATAAACAACTAACTCATGCCCCGGTATAACATCCGGGGTATTTTGATTTTCCAAAAAAAGAACTTGTCGAACACTTCCGGGATGATATATAATGTATGGAATCGTATCATCAAAAGAGGAGGTCTGCATATATTATGAAGTATGTATACAAAACAAAAGGTACATGTTCCACTCTGATTGAGTTGGAATTAGAGGGAAATATTGTTCACAATGTAAAATTCACCGGTGGATGTAATGGAAATCTTCAGGCAATTCCAAAGCTTGTGGAAGGTCTTACCGTTGAGCAGGTAGAACAGAAAATCGGTGGAATTTCCTGCAACGGACGCGGAACTTCCTGCGGAGACCAGCTTGCCAAAGCCTGTCGCGAAGCCTATGAAGCAGAGCAGAAATAAACCGGAGTTTCACTAGCATAGTGTCGCAGATTCTGTGGTGCTTTCTTAGGGCTTGAAGGGCAGATATAAGCGTCCTCTCACAAGTCGTGATTTTATAGGTTTATGAAAAGAAAAACGGTACAGACGAAATATGATGTTCCTGTTCGCCGGACATTCCGATAAGCCTCTAAAGAGTCTTATCTCCATGGCTCACGAAGGAAATCATATTTGTCTGCACCGTTTTTCTTTTTCATTACATATAAAATTCTGACTTGTGAGAGGACGCTTATACATGCCCGGTCAACGTTATGAATTGCACCACAGAATCTGTAATTTACGTTATGTAACTCACGGTTAGGGGATGAGTGCCTATAAAAGAGGTAGGATAAGCCGCTTCGACTTCATGAATATTGTTTCTACAATAATCACAATCACATAAATCTTCACTTCTTATTTGATTGTAATATGATTTGATTTTCTCTATATCCAAAGTGTTCACCTTCTCAATCTGGAAGTTATCGAACAGCAGATACTTATAGAGTCCATTCGAAATTATCTTTTCCAGCACCAACCTCAAAGAAATATTTTCCTATTCCTAGATCTATGCCAGAAAAATGTCCGTTACCGGCTGTAATAGTCACGTTGTTGCCTCTCCCTGTAACCATATACGGCTGTTTATTCAATGCCGTTGGCGCGCAGAGCAGTGCTTCCACGCCATCCTTAAACCACTGCGGTGTCTCACCATCATACTTGCTGATTTCATCGGAAGTCTTTGACTTGTGTGGAACTCCCTGCGTCTGACCATAGCCAATAGCAATAACGCCATTGACACAAACATTTGCGCTTTCCAGATGCTTAAGTGCACCCTTGCCGTTGAACATTCCGCCACACCACCATGTGTTTAACCCCAAGGTTTGTGCGTAAAGAATCAGGTCAGCTCCACAGTAACCCAGTTTCTCATCCAGATCAACGCAATCTTGTCCTGCAAGAACAATGTAATTGTACACGCTTTTAGTCAGCAACAGTTTCGCCATGCCTCCAATGCCGTCAGAGTTTCCAGTGACCAATTTCAAGTTTAAACCATATCTCGCATTGTGATCGGCAATTCTGGTATTCAACAGTGTAACCGTTTCAGCAAGAATGGGTTTACTCAGGTATTTGCGAACCATGTGTCTCTGCGGTATTGCATCTTTGATTGTCATAATTAAAGTTCCTCCGTAATTTCCGATTGACAAAATCATTAATATCATATTCTACCATAATCACATATACAATTCTATTTTATTCTGTTAAAATTCATTAAAAAACCTTAATTCATTTATTTCAAGAATGCAGATTGAGTTTTAATCCTATAGGCACTCATCCCATAACCGTGAGTTCCATAACGTAAATTGCAGATTCTGTGGTGCGCTTCATAGCGTAAATCGGGCATGTATAAACGTCCTCTCACAAGTCATCCGTAACGTAAATGAAAGAAAAACGGTACAGACAAATATGATTTCCTTCGTGAGCCATGGAGCTGGGATTCTAACAATCATGGAAGCTTCAACTGAACATGATTGTTGTTCAGAAGCCCAGCGAAATGCCCGGCGAACAGGAACATCATATTTCGTCTGTACCGTTTTTCTTTTCATAAACCTATAAAATCACGACTTGTGAGAGGACACTTATATCTGCCCTTCAAGCTCTATAAAAGCACCGCAGAATCTGCGACACTACGTCCGTTAAACTCCGGTTTAATCCGGATTCTGAATGACCGGCTGGATCTGTCTGCCGTTTAATGCATACTCAATGGTCTCCGGCAGCAATTCCATTTTTGCGACCAGGGAATTTGGCTTGCTCTTGCAGTTATCCTGACCAAACGGAACGAAATACACATTTTTGGTATTCATGAGCATGCCAATATTTTTAAAATTAGCTCCAAGTGCATCATTCGTGGAAATCGAGATCACAAGCGGCTTTCCATTTCTCATGTGTGCCTTGGCTGCCATAAGAACCGGTGTATCTGTGATCCCGTTGCAGAGTTTTGCCGCAGTATTTCCGGTACACGGTGCGATCACCATGATATCCAGAAAATTATTCGGTCCGATTGGCTCCGCTGCGCAGATAGTGCGTATTCCCTCATTCCCTGTGATATCACAGATCCCTTCCACATAATCTTTTGCGCTTCCAAACCTGGTATCACAGGTCTGTGCATTAAATGAAAAAATAGGGATCACATTTGCGCCAAGTTCTGTCAGCCTTTCTATTTCCTTTCTGGCTCTTGAAAACATACAGAAGGAACCTGTGATTCCAAGTCCGATATTACATTTTGAAAAATCCATTTTCCATACCTTCCTGCTTTATTTAAATCAAGAATCATTTCGTTACCTATATTTTCTGTCACACATTTTCTGTAAAAACGAATCTATCTGTCTATGTTTTTTACTTTGCGGCAAAACGTTCCATGGACCGTTCCAGAATATATGCACTTTCTTTTGGCGCATATTTTCCCGGAATGCCAAGCACTAAATCTGCCCGGATGCCAAACTCTTTTGCACATGCAAAATCTGTTCCGCCAGGTTTTGAGGCAATATCCAGAATATAGGCATCACGCGGAAGTTCCTTGATGATCACCCGCGTCACAACCGGTGCCGGCACAGTATTTACAAGCATTGCCGCTCCCATTGCCTCCTCCGGTCCGAATGCAAAATCAACTGCATAAAATCCATCTTCTTTTGCCTGCTTTCTTACCTCGCGGCGTCTGGCAAGCACTGTCACCCTCGCTCCCAGTCCCCGGAGTTTCTTTGCGATTGCCTTTCCACAGTTTCCGTATCCGGTCACCAGAATTTTGGCACCTTCTATATTATAAGGACTGTGGTTGGTAAGTTCTGCGATCGCACCCTCTGCCGTTGCCACCGCATTTTCCTGTGCCACCACTTCATCCTCCATAAAATCAAGGTAACGGATTCCTCTCCTGTCCAAAAGTTCCCGCTGTTCTTCTGTAAAACATCCACCAAGCACCAGCGTATCATTTGCCAGATTTTTATTTAAAATTTCATTCAGCCGCTCCTGCTCTGGAACTTTTGTTACCGGGATTGGAAGCACCAGCATTGCCGCCCCGGCAAGAAATTTTTTTAATTTTAAAAGCTGTTCTTCTACTGTCTGACTGTTTCTGATGTCCAGGCAGCGCACACTCATCCCTTTTTTTGTCAGGATTTCTGCCAGATATACCTGACGCATATCGCTTATAAGAAGTATTGTTTGACCGTTCATATCCTTCACACCTACGCTCCCTTCATTTTATTATATGAAAGAAATGTTTCCCGGTTCCTTCCCATCTGATGTTTTGCAAAGTTGTCCTGCATATGGATTTTTCATTCCTGCTTATATTTTTTATGCTTTTTATATTTTCTGAATATTTTGCAAAATTAATATATTTATTTTTATCTTTAAAAATTATTTTATATTTTTCTAATTTTATTATTGACATTTTCTCTTTTATCTGTTATAACTAAATTAACAAAAAACAAGAGAGAAAAAAATAAAGGAGGTACGGACCACCAGAAACATAACGATTTACCCAAAAGAATTTTAAAAGAATCGAGGTACAGTCCACCAAAACAGTAATTGCATTCGGTTTTACCTTCAAAAGATGAAATGAAAACATGACGATCCTAAGAAAGGAATCCTGAATTAGTATCAGATCAGAAACATTCTTATATGGTACAATTCCAAATGTCATAAGAAAACAGGTTCAGAGATTGAAGAGAAAAGCGAAGAAGTCCAAAAGAGTTGTTTGAGAGTTTCATAAAAGAAATGATAGGCAATAAGAAAAATTGTTTAGAAATTTCAAAATGAAGCGGCAAACAGAACGAACAGTAGAAAAAAGAATAGCGAGGTATAGTCCCATGGACGAAATAGTTTAAAAGGCGGCATTGAAAGAAAAAAAATTTCGATGTCGCCTTTTTCATGTTTATTTTTTATTCATCATCTGACAGCTGATGCCACGGATTCTCTACATCCGGATCTGTCGGATCCCAGCCTTTATTCGGACTGTCAGTATCAATATGTGCTGCCTCAGGTTTTCCCAGTGGTCCCGGATCATCATTATCATAGATTTCTACGGTTGTCCCGGACGGACAGTTATCTGCAATCCATTTTGCATCTTCCACCGTGAGCCGCACACATCCCATAGATGCCTGCTGTCCGAGTTTATTATATTTTTCTGTGCACAGAGCACTTTTAGATTTTTTGTAGTATGGAACCGAATGAAACAAAACGCCTCCTGTGATCCGGGTTGCATACTGACCATATACTTTTCCGTACAGTTCCCGCCATAGATATTTGGTTGATAAATGAAATGTGCCGCGCGGTGTTGCATTGTACAATCCTGTGGAACAGATCATTGCCTTATACGGAACCGTATATTCGCCGTTTTCGTCTGAAGTATATACGGTAATACAGTTTTGTCTGCGATTTACTTTTATGTAATATGGAAATTCCGCTTCATCTGAAGCAGACTGCTGCGAATCTTTTTCCTGCTGATTTTCGCCCTGCACTGTATCTTCCTGCCGAACATTCTCGTTCTTTCCTTCTCCTGGCACAATATCATCCTCACTCTGGCTTTCACCCTGTGTGATATCTTTCCCGGAATTTTCGCTCTGACTTTCGCCTTGCAGCATATCCTCTTCTAACATTACGTTTTCCGTGCTTTCATCCAGTTTCATCTCATCACTTCTGTATTCCTCAAAAATATAGCTGTCAGAATCACCTGTCACATACGCAAGCACCGGAAGATTCCATTCCATCCGAAGCGCCACAAACTCCAGCGTCGTCAATCCGCACATAAAAACAGTGGCTGCAATTGCGATAACGATTGCAGCCCTATTCTTCCATACTTTTTCAATTGTCTTACGAAAAGTAGTTTGTTTTTTCATTTATCCTATAACTGTGTGATAACAAAAATATCATAAATCGCCTTGATCGCATTCTCGAAATCTGCGTTGCTTACACCAATAATGATGTTTAACTCAGATGATCCCTGATCGATCATTTTTACATTGATGTTTGCATGTGCCAATGCAGAGAAAATTCTTCCTGCTGTTCCGCGTGTGGATTTCATACCACGGCCAACAACTGCAATGAGTGCAAGATCGCTCTCCAGCTCAATGCTGTCCGGCTGCGCATATCTGTGGATAGCCGAAATGACAGCCTGCTCTTTTCCCTCAAACTCCGGCTGGTGTACAAAGATTGTCATTGTATCAATTCCGGATGGCATATGTTCAAATGAAATTCCATTATCTTCAAATGCAGATAACACTTTTCTGCCAAATCCAATCTCGGAGTTCATCATATCTTTATCAATGTTTACAGAAACGAAACCTTTTTTACCTGCGATACCGGTGATCGTATATTTTGACTGATGGCAGGTGCTCTCCACGATCCAGGTTCCCTCATCTTCCGGTGCATTCGTATTACGGATATTGATCGGTATACCAGCTTTGCGCACAGGGAATACCGCATCCTCATGCAGTACGCCGGCTCCCATGTAGGAGAGCTCGCGGAGTTCACGGTAAGTGATCGTCTTGATCGGCTTTGGATTGTCGATGATCCTTGGATCTGCGATCAAAAATCCGGAGACATCGGTCCAGTTCTCATAACAGGTTGCCCGCACTGCCCTCGAAACGATAGATCCTGTGATATCAGAACCTCCACGCGAAAATGTTTTGATGGTTCCATCCTCTTTTGCGCCGTAAAATCCCGGAATGACCGCACGCTCTGTTTTTGCAAGACGCTCAGACAGTACTTTGTCTGTTTTCTCCGGCATAAAGTTGCCATCCTCATCAAAAAAGATCACTTCTGCAGCATCCACAAATTCATATCCAAGGTAGTTTGCCATAATGATACCATTCAGATACTCACCGCGGGACGCTGCATAATCAACACCTGCTTTATTTTTAAAATTCTCGGAGATTTTCTTAAATTCTTCCTCTAAAGAAAGTTTTAGATTCAAACCATTAATAATTGTGTCATAACGGTCTTTGATTTTCATTAACATCACACGGAAATCTTCATCCTTTTCCACAAGGTCATAACATGCATACAGCATATCCGTTACCTTTGTGTCCTTAGAATTTCTTTTTCCCGGTGCACTAGGCACTACATATCTTCTCTCTTTGTCTGCATGGATAATCTTACCAACCTTTGCAAACTGTTCTGCACTTGCAAGAGAGCTTCCACCGAATTTCACAACTTTAATCATTTTTTCAAACTCCTTCGATTCTGTTTCTCTATTATCACCGGCCGATCACAGCCAGCCGTCACTTTCCTGATTGCAGTTTTTCTTTTTCCCGGTCAGGACTAACGACTATATCTTATCATAAATGCAAATTTCGTCAAACTATTTTTCTTAAAATAAAGCGGTTTTTCGGCTTTTCTGCGTTCTCACTTAGAATTATGTCAACCACTTATAATTTATGATTATGGCACTTAAAATCAGAAGTAATAATATGATTGTTACGATTTACCGCGCAAGAAGTCCACTTGTAAGAAAATCGGCAAGCTCGATCATATTCTGCTGTGATCTTAAATAGATTTCGATATCTGTCACATAATCGCCGTCCAGATATGCTTCCATCTGCTGGCGCTCCATATCGAGATGATCGTAGAACATTTTTCTCAATTCTGTCTCGTTGTAGGCCGGTGTCTGTCTGCTCAAAAAGGATGCGATCTCCTCCGCATTGATATACCAGTTTTCCATAGCCGCTCCCGAAAAAGCCGGATCAGCCTTTAATCCGGCTGCAACTTCATCGGTCAGACGCAAATGCTCCATGAAAAGTTTGCGGAATCTCTGCATTGCAGAAGCCGGATAATACTGAGCAAAAATCGCAAGAATCTCCTCTGCATTTTTGTACACGGCGTCTTTCCACGCATTCTGGCTTGACAGGTTTTCAAAAAAACTGATGAGATAGAATTTTACAAGTGTAATATGATTGAGCCATGCCATGCGCATGCGCTGTCGCAGATCCACGCCCATGTTGTTCCCAGGCTGCGTTGTGGTTCCCGGGCGTGTCGCAGTTTCCGGCTGTGTCGTAGTTCCCGGCTGTGTCGTAGTTCCCGGGATAATGACAATTCCACCCACAGGAGTCTTAATTGGTATGCTCGTGTTTCCCTCCGATGGTGTGCTCTCGTTGTTATCCACATATCCCTCTCCCGGGCAGATCGTCAGGCGCATTCCCGTCTGAAGATTGTATGGGTTCACCCCGGAATTAAGCAGGATAAGTTCGGTTACGGTTGTATGAAACTGTTTTGCAAGTTTGTACAGAGAGTCTCCTTCCTGTACACGATAACTGATTCGATTCTGACAATACATATTTTCTTCCATAAAAATATTTTCAGATTATTTTATGAAATTCTGCGGGTTTGGTTACCGAATTGGAATCACTTAATCATCCCACTCCTTATCGAATTCGACAATCGATCCTGTGGCTGCATCAACTTCATAGCTGTACTCATAGCCTCCAGCTTTAAATTCAATCTCATAAATAGACATGCCATCATCCCAATCCAGTTTTCCCTCCATCTCAAAAGCATTGGCACTTGCAACACCGGCATGGGATAAAGCAATCTCCTTGGCCTTTTCCAGTGAAATTTCACTTGTATTCTGACTGCTGCCTGCTTGTATTGCTGTAGGTGTACTATCTCCTTCAATGTCGTAGTCATAGCTTATGATACTTCCGTCAGATGCAGCAATCTCATAATCATACTCCTTGATGGTATTGCCGGAAGAAACAACAAACTCAATCTCAAAAACAGCACGTCCATCTTCATAGTCACTTTTTGCTTTTACAAAAGTCGCATCTGTAGCTTTTACCCCTGCATGATCCAGTGCAATCTCCTTGGCCTTTTCCAGTGAAATATTGCTGACAGCCTGGTTTTCTTCCGTCTGACTGTGCTCCGACTGCTCCCCGTGCTCTTCAACCGATACATTTGAAACAGCAGCGCCATCGTATTCTTTTTCAAATTTTACGATTTCACCGGTCATTGCGTTAACCTCACAGTCAAATTCGTAACTGCCCGAAATAAATTCTACATCATAGACCATGACTCCCTTATGCGTGTCCAGTCCAACTGTATAAAATGTCAGGTCGCTCTCAGATACACCCGCCTTTGCCAGTGCGATCTCTTTGGCCTTTGTCTCCCCGATATATCCCTTTTCACTGGCCGTTCCAACAACCTCAACATGGGTTTCTGCCCCTTCCTTCCCCAGCAGAATATTCAGTTCATTGATGGACAATGGAGCAAGTTCATCAAATGTGTGTAAAGAGTTTTTGCCGAGAATCTCCTGAATCAGTTGTGCCTTTCCGAGCGTAATCCCATATTGTTCTGCCATCTGCTGGAGCTCATCACTCTTTACAACCGTCTGACTCAATACAGCCCCTCTGAATGAATCGGTCTGAAGCAGTTTATTGACTTCGTCCGCCAGCCGTTCCTGCAATGCCATGCCCCGAACCGGATCATTATTGTCCACACTGATCAAAACGGAATTGGCCAGCTCATTGAGATAGCCGTTTTGAAGCATCGAACCGATTATGGCATTCACTGCAACATCAAGACTGCTGCCTGAGAAATCCATGTCACCGACAATGGTTCTGCCATCCTCGTTCAGCGGAATCACATCCAATATACGTTCCTTCTGATTGATCTTAATCTCCACGCTCGGGTTTACGTCCAGCGAAACCGTAGCATCTACCGTATGATTGACCTGATAATTCCTGACTCCAAATCCACCTCCAAGGATCAGGCACAAACCGGCAGCCAAACCTGCCATTCGAACTGCCCATGTTTTTTTCTTGTTTTCTGTCGTCATCAATATCACTCGTCCTTTCTGCTCATTGCAGTCGGAAAGAACAGCATCCAACACATCCGGTGCTGCGTGAGTACATGCCTGCCGGATTTTCTCATTCAATTCGTCATTTGTCATTGCTGCCACCTCCTATTGCAAATATTGTTTCAGCCTTTTTAAGGCTCGTGCATATTTTGAAAGTACCGTCGACAGCGGAAGTTCCATAATCCTGGCAATTTCCCTGTGTTTAAATCCGACCGCCGCATGAAGCATCACTATCTGCCGTTCCTCATCGGACAATTGTTCCATGCAGGTGACGAGAATACTTCTGTCCTCCATTGTGAGCATATCAGTATTCGGGATAGCAAGTTCCCAGCCTTCCTGCGATGTACATTCCGCTTTCTTGCGCTCCCTCATCCGCTGCAAACACAGATTTTTTGTAATGGTTATAATCCATGCCATCGGTTTTCCCCGGGAAACATAGCTTTCTGCTCCATTCCATACGGCAACGTAACAGTCATGGAGAACATCCTCTGCATCGTGGTGGTTTTTCAAAACCGAAAGGGCAAAACTGTAAACAGATGTGTGCGTAACCTGATACAGCTGCTCCAGGCACTTCTTGTCACCGTTGGAAATGCCGTAAAGCAGACTGTCCAAATCTGCATAGTCTGTTGATTGCTTAATGTCCGACGTCAAGGCAAAAAGTATCATCATTTCACTCCTTTCACTCTATTAATGCACAAATAGATGTTTTTATTGCATCGAATAAATTTTTTTGTAAATTTTTCCATAATCCTTGCACATTTTCCCTGTTTTTGGAGAAATATATCTGACATAGTCACAGACAGACAGCAAATTTAATTTTATAACAAATTAGCATAAACCATAGCGGCAACAACGGTCAGAATACCGGAAACCGCAATGGAAAGGCTGCTCATTGCCCCCTCTATCTCGCCGAGTTCCATCGCTTTTGCAGTTCCTACAGCATGGGAGGCAGAACCAATTGCGATCCCTTTTGCGATAGGTTCTTCAATATGAAAAAGTTTTAATACCGCATCTGCTGTTATGTATCCAAAAATTCCTGTGATGATAATGACCGCAACAGTAATTGTCACATAGCCACCAAGTTCCTCAGAAACTCCCATTCCGATCGCTGTTGTGATAGATTTTGGAAGTAATGTAACATACTGCTGATGATCGAAACGGAAAAGCAAAGCCAGAACCAGAATACATGTCATGCTGGTAAATACCCCGGAAATAATTCCTGCTATGACAGCTTTCAGATTTTTCCTGAGTAACTCAAACTGCTCATACAGAGGAACTGCCAGACAGACAGTCGCCGGCGTCAACAGATAACTTATGTATTTTGCTCCTTCCTGATAATCTGCATAGTCTATATGAAACACCACCAGAAATACCATAACTGCAATTACAGAAATTAAAAGTGGATTAAATATTGCGATTTTTACTTTCTTTTTAAACCATAAACCAAACTCATAGGTCAACAGACTGACTACAACACCTAAGAAAACGGAATCTGTCAAAAATGATTTCATGTTCTTACTCCTCCTTTTTCTTTCCTTTACGGATCACAAACTGCGTGATGCTTCCGGAAACTCCCATGACGATCACCGTTGAGATCAGCGTAATGACAACCACCTGTATCCAGATTGGCTGCAGAGCTCCCCACGAATCAAGAAGTCCTACTCCGGCCGGCACAAACATCAATGGCATGATCTCGATCAGAAAATTACTTGTTTCTTTGATGTCTGACACCTTTAAAATTTTCAATTCCAATGCAAGGAAAAGAAGTACCATGCCATAAATACTCGCCGGTATGGATAGTGGTATGATAGATTTTAAAAGTTCACCCAAAAAAGAAACGAACAGAATAATTAAAAGCTGTCTTACATATTTCATGATTTTTCTCCTTTGTTTTTATTCCGGTTTTGTATCATACCACTGCTTATTTTGAATCTCAATACCTATTTTTTATGTTTCTTTTTTAGTCCATCACAGGCTGGGTTATCCAACACCTTCCCATCTGCTGAAAATCTTGAGCCATGACATGGACATTCCCATGTCTGTTCTTCTTTATTCCACTGAAGGACACATCCCATATGACTGCATCTTTTTCCGCCAACCCTTCCAATCCCCACAAGTGCATGACCCAGATTAGAAATTAACTGTGGTTTTAACATATTGCGTGATGGTGAAAAAACAGTAGAATATTCATTGTTTTTTTCCTGTATGAGGTCTGACAAGATCATTGCTGACAGCATGGAACCTGTCATCCCCCATTTTCCAAATCCGGTTGCCACAAATAGATCCGGTGTATTTTTACTGTATGGACCGATGTATGGTCTTTTATCCAGAGACATGCAGTCCTGTGTTGCCCAGAAATAGCGTTCCTTTGCTTCCGGGAAATATTCCTTTGCGATATCGCGCAGTAAATCCCAGTTGCTTTTTTCCTTTCCAGACCGGTGACCGCCTCCGCCTATCAGCAGATAGTCTTCGTAATTTCTCAAGGACAATCCGATATTATCTGCTTCAAGATACATACCCTTCAGATTTTTTCCATATGCACAGGCAAGTACATAAGAACGATTCTGATATAACTTTAAATAATAGGAACCTCTCGTATTAATAAACGGAAAATGTGTCGCAATGATAATTTTCTCTGCTGCGACTGAACCTTTTTCTGTCAATGCAAAATACTCTGTCATCTCACGCACTTCGGAATGTTCATAGATTCTCAGATTTTTGCTGATCCCGGCGGCAAATTTGAGTGGCTGGAACTGCGCCTGCCGCGGAAACCGTATTGCTCCCTCCACTTCAAACGGTAACTCCGTGTCCTCTGTATAATCAGCCTGAAATCCAAGACTGCCCAATGCCTGTATTTCACTCTCTAACTTCCGACGCTCCCTGACAGAATACAGATAAGAATCTGTCTCTTCCATGTCACAGTCCAGAAAACGCCCCAGACTTTTATAATTTTCCACTGCTCTTAAATTTGCTTTCAGAAACAGTTCTGCACGCTCCTGTCCCATGGACTGTAATGATTTTTCGTAAATCAATCCGTGCTGCGCCGTAATTTTTGCAGTTGTATGCCCGGTCACGCCCTGACAGATGCGGTCTTTTTCCAACAGACAGTAATCAACACCCGCCTGCTGTAAAAAATAGGCGCACAAAACACCCGCCATACCACCGCCAATGATCAAAACCTGTGTCCGGATGTCCTTTTCCAAAGTCGGAAACTCCGGCATTTCTATATTTTCCGTCCATAATGAACTCATAAATCCTCCTTGTTTTGCGAAGCAAAATGCGACTGCCCTTACACGGAGCAAAGCCCAGCAAGCTGTGCAGGATTTAGCCTCCTTGTTTTGCGAAGCAATTTTATGATTAGTATGAATGGATTGTTTCATAATTATTCAATGCGTTCCATTTAGTTTGATTATCAAAATACTATTGACATTCTATTTCATTTCGTCTATTGTTTATAATAGTTTGATTTTCAAAGCATTTTAACAAAATAAATTTTCTGGCTAAACTATTTCATTGTTCAGAACGGATTTCACAATGTTTGAAGTCAAAAATAATATTTTTGAAATGGAGATTATGATGAGTGTACGAATTATAATAGACTCTGCCTCTGATCTGACAAAGGAACAGGCAGATAAATTAGGACTTGATTTTTTACCTTTGAAAACAATTTTTGGTACGGAAGAATATCTGGATGGCATCACATTAAGCCACCAGCAATTTTATGAAAAACTGATCGAGAGTGACTGTATGCCGACCACAAGCCAGATTCCGCCACATGATTTCGAGCAACTTTATGCAGATGTGAAAGAAAAAAAAGACACAGCAGTTGTCATCACACTTTCCTCCAGGCTTTCCGGTACTTTTCAGAGTGCCAATATTGCATTGGATGGTTATGAAGATTGTATTACGATCGTTGACAGCGAAAATGTATGTCTTGGCGAACAGATTCTTGTGATGTATGCCTGCCGTCTCAGAGATGCCGGTGTTTCTGCCGCTGGAATTGCAGAAGCTCTGGATCAGAAAAAGAAAGATGTCCGCGTTCTGGCGTTATTAGATACCTTAGAATATTTAAAACGCGGCGGACGCATTTCCAAGACTGCCGCTCTTGCCGGAAATCTGCTCTCGATTAAACCGGTGATCACAATTGCCGACGGAGAGGTTGCAGTTCTTGGAAAGGCACGCGGCTCAAAAAACGGTTGCAATATGCTCCGGGAGGAAATTGCAAAATGCAATGGTATTGATTTCTCCATGCCGCTTTGTCTCGGTTATACCGGATTAGAAGATTCCCTTCTGCAAAAATACATAGAAGATAACACCGATCTCTGGAAATCTTATGTGGAAGAACTGCCTATCAGTTCCATTGGAAGCACAATCGGAACCCATACGGGTCCCGGCGGAATCTGCGTTGCATTTTTCAGTAAGACAAACTCCTGACCGGAGTTTGTCCTGCGTCATCTTACTCCAATGCCCCTTTTACTTTTTTATGGAAAATACAACGCTCCTCCCGATTGGCAAGTGCCTTTACCCTGCCTTCTAACAGAAGTTCCCTTCCTTTTTCATTTCTTGTATACACACAGTCATAGCCTCCAATATACGGATGCATGCATTTTGCGAAACATTCCGCATCCTCCTTCTTTTTCGAAAAGCAATTTGGAATGGCATAGAAACCGTTCAGTCCTTTCCGACCCTTCTTTTTCACAAGTATGTAACGCTGGTTGTCGATCACATCAAAAAACTCATTGACACACTGCGCAAACAACGCTTTATCCCTGCCGCTTCCACCGGACAGATAAATGATATGGTTATCCGGTCCCGGCGATTCTGCCACTACTTTGCAGTGTGTTTCTTCCAGAAGCTGCTGCTCCTCCAGCGCTTTACGGATTCCATTTCCAAATGCCTTTAATCTTTTTAACGGACTCCACAGCATGAAAATTTTCGGAAAACGTATCATGATTCCAGTCAGTCCGACAACAATGAAGAAATAGCAGATTCCGGCTAAATGTCCATTTCGGGACGCTCCCGCCACGACACCTGCCCCGATTGCCCCGATCAGGAATAAAATTGCTGACAGGATCATTGTGAGAATCGCATCCCAGAAAACGACACTCGTCACAAACTTGTCTTTCACCTCTGTCTCATCCACAATATCCATTTTGTCATAGATTGCAAGCGCACTGTCCCAACGTTTTTTTAGCATATCGCGCTGTCCCGACATTTTCAGCATTTGTCTGTTAATCCTGTCAATATTTGTTTTATTAAATGGAGTTTTAATAATTGACAGCCGTTTTATTCCATTTTCGATCGTATTTTCCGTGTAATGCAGACCTAGAAAATGTTCCATCCTTCGTTCCAGCATACTGTAATCCTCGCTGATCTGATTGTCGTCTGCCTTCAGCACCTCATCCCACGGTCTCAGGCATACTAAATGCCAGATGTTACTTGTTTTTTCCGGCTGTTCCTTCATCACACGGATAGCGCGCCCACGCATCTGATTACTTAACATAAATGAACCGACAAAGCTTGCAAGGATCAGGGAATTGATGCAAGGAGAATTCCATCCCTCCCCAAGCAGCGATTTTGTGCCAACCAGCACCTGCATATAGCCTTTTGAGAAGACATTGGTTACCGCCCCTGTCAGAAAATGTGCATTTCCAACAGCCGTCACCTTAAGATAATCTGTCTCAGGAAGATTTCCGATCCTGCTGAATGTGACTTTTCCACTCGTTCCGATCTCCTGCTCTAACGCCTCTTTTGCCTCCGCCGGAATGATCACGATCGTCCCGCAAAGCACTCCAAAACGAATTTGTTTGTTTTTCTTTTCATTTTCACGCCGGAGCATTTCAAAAAACGGAAGCACTCCAAGCGAATTTACGTCATATTCTGTATTTCCAATTGCTTTTTCATATTCTTTCCGGATGTAATCCGTCAAAACAAGCAGCCTTAAATTCTGACCGGATGTCTCATACTCATGGAACACAATATCTCGGATACTGTTACATTTTCCAAGAGAATTTGTGAGCATTTTTTCCACTGCTGCACTTTTCGTCATGACGACTTTTTTCTTTTCTATCAGACCACTGGATTTTAAATCTGCAATTAACAATTCACGATATGTCTTGTCACACATATATGAATCCACATCATCATACAAAAATCCCTGTAACAGACGCTCCATCCACTGCACGTTCATGGACGGTAATTTTTTTGCTCCCAAAAGTCTCTGTAATCTGGACGGAAATGCAATATTTTTGCTCTGCAGATAAATCAAAAGTGATGCCAGATATGCCGGATTATCCAGCAGCAGGTCATCCGATAGCTGTCCACTCAGCCCCTTATGGCTTCTCACATACGTAAGAAACTGTGTATCCTGCATAATTTTTTCTGTCATTGCTTTGCTGCGTTCCTGAAAACGTCTGACTTCCTGTTCTTCCTCTTTTGTCGGATAGTTAAAGTAAACATAATCCTGATGTGGGCAGAGGCTTCCCTCTTTTACAAGTTCCGGTATCGTGATCTCCTCGTCGATCTCTCCACACATATTCATGTACCGCGTCCACATAGCCGGTGTGGAATCATACGGCGGTGTTGCTGTCAGCGCTATGATTTTAAGGTTATCCACCTGTTTTTTGAATTCTTCTAATGCTTTCCACCATTCACTTCGCAGATGGTGGCATTCATCCAGACAGAGCACTTCGATCCCTGCCTCTTTCATCGCCGCAACCAGATCAAAACCACTGTAATCTACTTCCTCTGTCTCGTTTTCTGTCAGGCACTCGTCTGTGCCTGTTCCACTCTCCTCACCTGCATCTTCCTGCATTCCCTGAAATCTTGTCATGGCACTGTGCAATGCCTGATAAGTTGCAACCGTGATTGCCTTTGGCTGTTTTAAATTCTGTGAAAGAAAATCTTCTCCCTGCACGCCCTCACATAAAAAAGCTTCCTCAATCCTTGCGATCCACTGCTCCCGGATCGTAATGGACGGAGCTAAAATCAGTGCTTTTCCATTCATCTTGCGGATCAGTTCAATTCCCAATGTCGTTTTCCCGGAACCAGGTGCTGCTACAATATGTATTTTTCCATCTGCCATGTACCTGTCTGCATGTTCTAAAACTCTTGCCTGATAATTCCGCCATGTTCCCTTAAATTCCAAAATTCCTTCGTAATTCATAACTTCTCCTTGCCGTTATTGTGCTATTTAGGCGATCACCTGCGCAATTCTGTCCAGTCTCGCATAAAATTGCGGATAAAAATCCTGCTCCGTGTCATACGGATTTATGTAAAAAGTATTCAGCAAAAACATCGTGATCGTCTTTTTCTGGTTTTCATCTGACATTTCGCCTAAAATACTTTTTATTTTCTTCCGGAATGCATGCCAGTCGATCAAATATTGCTGATTTTTCTTAAGTTCCGGTGTATCCAGCCACTTGCTCACCTTTATCTTACTGCGGTTCTCTTTGGCGCAGCCATCAACCTGTAAAAAATAGTCCAGTCTGTTCTCCTCGTAAATCCGCCCCAATGGAAAAACACGGCAGATACCCGGTCGAAAGCTGTGAATACTGCATCTTTTCTCCTTTAAAAACGGACAGACATCTTTGTCTGTCATTTTCAGATCCGGCAATATCATGCCATCTGCCACATGCAGTTCTATCTGCTCCTTTAATAAGTTTTCAAACGTTGTATTCAGATTTTTCGTCAGTTCATAAATATCTAATGGATCAAGGATGATCGACTCCCCCATATCCTCACAGCACGAAGAACAGCCTGCACAATCGTTGCAGGCTGCCCGTACCATATCATTTAATCCATATCTTTTTCCGTCTGAAATTTCTTCCAAGTTCTTATTCATTTGTTAAACCTCGATATAATATTTGTATTTTTATCCTTGCCAGCTGTCCGACGCCATGCGGTCTGCAAGCTGGCTTAATTCGTTGGGATATTTCATAAGCCCACGTTCGGAATTCAGCCGATGCCGCTGTTCGGCATTTTTCTTTCCTGCGATTCCATATTCCAGGGCATTCTCCAAAGCCTGATACTCCCTCTGCGCTTCCCTGTTCAAAGTCTTATGAACGCCGGAAACCTGTCGGTTCGTTCCATAGCGGTAGCCATTTCCTCCATGCGCACTCTCATACTGTCCATTCTCATAAACGTATTCATCGTTCGTGTCATTTTTGTATACAGTCTCTTTTTTATCCGTTGGCGCACCATTGTACGCACTGTTATTTTTTTGTTTTTTACCCATTTTGCTTTTTTCTGGCAAAAATAATTATATCACAATTTAATAATTATTTTTATACCATTTCCCTCCTGTTTATTCAGATAGTATTGCACATCTGTTTTCACAGTTAGGGTATCACGTACAAGCATTTTTATTCACAAGCTGCAATGATCGCGTATTCCATTATTATAATCTGCATTTTGATATTGCATAGTCAATTTTTCATCTAATCTTTGTCTGCTTCACGATACACGCAAAATATCCACTGTGTGGGCACTTGCCCCCATCAAGTCCATGCGCTCTGCGACAGACATCTGGTATCTGACGAACAGCTCAAATGTTTCTTCGTCCATCTCCTTTAAGACCGGACGCATATAATTTGCCGCGCCGTCAGGTGCTATGATTTTTTCACGCTGTAAGGAAACTGCCTTGTTTATTTTTTCAATGTCCGATAATGTGACATATTCATACAGATCTTTTTCTTTTGACACACAGTGAAAATCTTCTGTCAGCCTGCCATCTCCGAGACACTCTTTTACCATATTTTCCTTAAATCCATACATCAAAACACCATAATCGTTCATCAGATATGCCACAAAAATAAGACCGTTCTTTTTTGTCACACGCTTCGCTTCGCACAACGCTTTTACCTTATCCTCAAATGTATACAGATGATACATCGGTCCTAAAAGCAGTGTCATATCAAATGTTTCATCTGCAAACCGTGACAGTTTCAATGCGTTTCCCTGATATGCCTTCACGCTGCTGCCCTTGGATTTTAAAATTCCAAGATTATACTTCACGAGTTCCACCGCTGTGACATCATAGCCTTCGTTTGCCAGTGCGACCGAATACCGCCCTGTTCCGGCGCCTACGTCAAGGATTTTCGGTTGCTCCATTTCCTTTAAATAGCGATGGATGTATTCCATGGTAATTCGGTATTCCACCTGTCCATGGCGGCGTCCGAGCCTTTTTTCTTCATTAAATTTATTATAATGCTTTTCTAATTCTGTTAATTCTTTTGCCATATCTGTTTCCTTTATTAAAGCAGAGATCAAACATTACAGGAATAAATCGCTTTTATTCCACGCTTCATGCCCTGATACGCCATTTGTCAAATCTAATATGCAGATAATAGATTTACCCGCATCTGCTCTATATTTATGCCTTGTAACCATTATATACAACTACCGATTTTCTGACAAGAAAGATTGTTACTGTTCACTCAGCAGTAAAACACTTGCTGCTTTGCTACATAAGAAAGTGATTCAAAAGTGAGCGGTAACGAAAGATTCCAGCTACAGATTTAAAAAACGCAGTCTTTTCTGATTACATAAAACATGCTATAATGTGCAGTTGTGAATGCGTATGACTACCTGTGCTTTTATCTGTAAATATTATTTATTTTTTCATAAATGGAGAAAAAAATGAACCTGTTAAAAAAACAACTTGTAAAAAAAAACTATCACAAAGAGACCTTAAAAATCACCATTGATATGGCATGGCCAGCCATTGTCGAATCCTTTTTCGTGGCTTTTGCCGGACTGATCGACTCCTTAATGGTCAGCTCGCTCGGCTCCTATGCCGTGGCGGCAGTTGGGCTTACCACACAGCCAAAACTGTTAGGACTTGCCCTGTTTTTTGCCTTAAATGTTGCAATCTCAGCCTTAGTTGCCCGAAGAAGAGGTGAAAAGAAGCAGGACTCTGCAAATGAGATCCTGCTTACCGCTATCTTTTTTATTGTGATCGCAGCTATCATCTCAAGTATTGCATTCGTGTTTTTTGCCAGTGCAATCATCGGCCTTTGCGGTTCTACGGCAGACACACACAATGATGCTGTGGTATATTTCCGCATTATTATGGGCGGTATGATCTTCAACTGCATCCAGATGGGGATTAACGCTGCCCAGCGCGGTGCCGGGAACACAAAGATCACCATGCGTACCAACGTGACCTCCAACACAATCAATATCCTTTTAAATTATCTGCTAATCAACGGACGCTTTGGTTTTCCTGCCCTTGGCATCCGCGGTGCCGCACTCGCAACTATATCCGGGACCGTAGTTGCCTGTATTATGAGTGTTGCTTCCATTTTCAAAAAAGAAAGTTTTTTAAGTATTCCATATATATTAGAGCAGCATATCCGCCCGACTTTGTCTGCTTTTCTCAATCTGATCAAAGTTGCTTACAGTGTCTTTTTCGAACAGGTATTAATGCGGATCGGTTTTATGTTAACCGCTATTATGGCTGCCGATCAGGGGACGGATGCTATGGCGGCGCATCAGGTCGGTATGAACATTATGGCACTCTCCTTTGCGTTTGGCGACGGTCTGCAGGCAACGGCAGTTGCTCTGATCGGACGAAGCTTAGGTTCCGGCGATCCGGATCTTGCTAAAGAATACGGCCGCACCTGTCGTCTCATCGGTGCTGTCATCGCTGTCTGTCTGGTTGCGATCTACTATTTTGGTGCCAGCGGTCTCTACCATCTGTTTTTCATGGAAGACCACATTGTGGCAATTGGAGTCCAGATTATGCATGTCATAATCTTTGTTGTCATTTTCCAGATCTGTCAGGTCATCTACATGGGATGCCTGCGTGGTGCAGGAGACACGCTTTACACAGCAGTTGCATCCATGATCAGCGTCACTTTTATCCGTACCATTATTTCCTATTTCTGTGGTTATGTCCTCGGCTGGGGGATCATCGGTATCTGGATGGGCGTGCTGGGCGATCAGATTTCCAGATTTATCTTTGCGACCGTGCGCTTCAGGCAGGGCAAGTGGGTGAAGATCAAAATCTGATAACCGGAGTTTAACTAGCGTAGTGTTGCAGATTCTGCGGTGCTTTTATAGGGTGTGAAGGGCAGATATAAGCGTCCTCTCGCAAGTCGTGATCTTATAGGTTTATG